>Ga0194127_10001506_pt1 | contig 33975 bp, 31 predicted proteins | sample TA2KigC100mmetaG_FD_148624 | JGI IMG/M metagenome (GOLD analysis project Ga0194127, IMG submission 148624) | Freshwater microbial communities from Lake Tanganyika, Tanzania - TA2015036 Kigoma Deep Cast 100m | ecosystem: Environmental > Aquatic > Freshwater > Lake | place: Tanzania: Lake...
TGACAGCTAGTGAAGCTGCAAAAGCAGTTGAAAAAATCAAACCCAAACTAGCAATTCCTATGCATTATGGAACAATTGTAGGAAGCGAGAAAGACGCAAAGGAATTCAAAAACTTGGTAAAGTCATGTGAAGTTCAAATTCTTACAAAAGAGTAATAAGTTAACCCTTTTTCATTCAATCTAATTGATCTCAAATACACAATTGTTCAAAGCAGGAAATTTTGAGTTTCATTTACACCATCTTCTAATAATTGGAATTCTTGCATTATCATTTTCAATTTCAGCCATGGTAAGATCCCAAGCTGCAGATTATGGATTTGAGTTAAACGAATTTGATCCATTTTTCAATTATAGAGCAACCAAATTTATCGTAGATAATGGCTTAGATGCCTACTTTAACTGGCATGATGACATGAGCTGGCATCCATATGGAAGGGATGTATCAGCAACTTCGCAAGTAATGTTACATATAACAGCAGCTATGCTTTACCAAGTTTTTGGCTTTGGTTCTAGTCTTTACGATTTTACTATAATATTTCCAGTAGTATTTGGCTCTTTTACAGCAATAGTAATTTTTGCACTAGTTAGAGTAGTTGGAGGCACAACAGCAGGTCTTTTCGCAGCACTTTTTTTCTCAGTTTCAGCTCCAATAATAATAAGAGGTATGATAGGATGGTTCAAATCAGAACCACTAGGTCTTTTTTATGCATTATTAGGAATCTATCTGTTTCTTAGCGGAATAAAACACGATAAAGGCAAAACCTCATTTGTTAAACTCATTGCGGGGGGAATCTTCCTAGGATTTGGATTATCGGCTTGGGGAGGAATTCAATTTTTTATCATTCCACTAGGAATATTCTTCTTGGCAATTCCTTTCATACGTAAAGATCACAAATTCATAATTTGGGCAATTCCACTTTTTACACTAACTCTAATTCTAACTGCGCTTTCTTTTGAAAGACCTGGCTTTAGTTTTGTTTCAGGTTATGGCGGTTTTATGCTTATAGGACCTGCAGCATTTCTTGTAGTAAGCGTAATAATTCAAAAATTTAGTAAAGAAAACAAGATACGTAATAATCTAATATTTCTAGCAGCAACCATAATAGCTGGAATTTCATTAATTTTAGCTAGTGCTGTAGGCCTACCAACCTTTCGTTATTTGAATGCGATAAATCCTTTTCTTACAACTATAGACCCACTAACAGACTCTGTAGCAGAACATCAAACTACAACACTTGATCTGTCATTTTATTATGCGTCCATTCTCATGATATTTGCAGGTATTGGAATATGGTTACTCTTTAGAAACAAATCAAGTAACAATAATAATTTTATAATAAAAAATGATATGACAATATTTGCACTAATAATAGGGCTGCTTGGAATTTACATTAGTTCGGCATTTGTAAGATTGGAAGTTTATGCCTCAATCTCCGTAATCATATTATCGTCAATTGGATTATCTATTATTACAACTGAAATTATACGTAAAAGACCTAGTATAAGCAATCATGGAAAAATAATCAAAATTTCCTATCTTGTTATTATAATTGCTTTGTTGATTATTCCAATAACATTACCAGCAAACGCTAATTGGATAAAAGGGATTAAAGCACCACCAACTTTACTAAACGGCGGAAGTACATTTAACATTGCCACAAATGACTGGCCAGATGCAATGGAGTGGATAAAAAACAACACTCCAAAAGATGCAGTAATCACGTCTTGGTGGGATTATGGTTACTGGATAACAACACTAGGAGAACGCAAGTCTTCCGCAGATAATGCAACGTTAATTGATTGGCAGATAAAATTAATTGCAAAAATGTTGTTAAGCTCACCTGAAGAAGCATGGAAAATCTTAACAAGTGACGAACCGATAAAGGGCCTAGACGCTGACTATGTTTTGCTATATTTAACAGGACAAAGAGGAAACGACAAAGAACCAGGCATCTACATACTTCATGGGGGAGGCGATGAAAGTAAGAAAATTTGGTTTATGCGTATTGCAGGAGAAGAGGAATCTAAATATCTCTATACTGATGGTACCAGTGGAACAGATATTTTCTGGCAAAATACCTTACTTGGAAAAATGTTTCCATTTTCTGTTATAACATATGCAGATTTTCAGAATAATCAACAATCAGATACCTATAGATCAGGTTTTGCAGAAATTCATAGATTGGATATAAAATATCCCTCCGATGGAAATGGTCCATTACGATTAGTATATGCATCACCATCACTTTATCGTGCAACAGCGGGCCCAATCAGTGCAGTCCTAATCTATGAAGTAAACAAAGACTACAAACCAAATCAAACTGAAACTGTTGATACATCTGTAAAAACTGAGGAAATTAAAGAAACCCCTGAATCTTCAATCATCATACAAGAAAATGATCAAGTCGCTGTTATAACAACTGTATTTGGTGATATAACAATACAACTCAAAGAAGATATTGCTCCAAAAACAGTAGAGAATTTTAAAAAATTAGCAGAATCAGGATTTTATGATGGCACAATTTTCCATCGAATAATACCGGGATTTGTTATACAGGGTGGAGATCCTAATACCATTTCGGGAACGCCAGACACATGGGGATTTGGTGGACCTGGATATACAATCTCCCCCGAATTTAGCAATATCTCACACAAAAAATACATAGTTTCTATGGCTAGAGGTGCAGATATTAACAGTGCAGGATCTCAGTTTTTCATAGTCTTGGAGGACTCACCATCACTAGATGGTCAATATACAATATTTGGTGAGGTTGTATCAGGTCAAGAAGTAGTTGATAAAATTGCTTCTTTAGAAACAAATTCACTTGATCAACCTATACATCCGGTTGATGCAAGAATAGAGAAAATTCTAGTTTTTACGCCGTAAACGTTTAGTTATTCTTGTATCTTTCAGCAATCCTGTACCTCAAATATTTATCGTCGGGAGAAAATTTTGAGGGATGTGCTATTATTGTGGATTCATTACAGGTTGAACAATTATTTTTTAATGTGTATCGATTACAATTTGTGCATTTACGTAGCTGAAAATGCATCTTTATCCCTCTCTTGTTTTTTTAGATTCTTCCCGAGTGAACTTGAAAGTTCCCTTTTGTTTTTCTATTGAATTTTGGATTGTATCTAGTATTGGTTTTAGCTTTTTTTCTGCTGTTTTAAAATCTTGAGCTTTTATACTTAATCTATACTTTGGCGCTCCTATATACAATATTTCGACGTTATCACCTTCATTTTTGATAACATCAAGTAAAATTTTTCTAATAACCTCTACACCATCTGGTTTTGTATCTGTTAGTTCTAATATTCCTCTAATCTCTACCGAGGGTAATTTTATTTTCGAGCTGACTTCCTCTATCGCCGCAATAGTCTTTTTTGGTAGCTTAATCTCATCTAAAATTCCAACACCTTTTATTGTAATTTCTAAAAATACATCATAAATAGAATCAAATTTTGAATAAAGTGTCTTTTCTAATTCTTCTAGCTCAGCATTTGAGAGGTTTGCCTTTTCTTGTACATTTTTGAGAATTGTTTTTTCTTTTTCTTGTCGTTTTACTTCTAACAGTTTTTTCTTTTGCTGATCCTTTGAAATCTGTTTTAATGATAAATCAATCTCAGATCTTTCTGGTATTACTTTTTTTACTAGCAGAACTTTTTTTTCGCCTATCTTTACATACTTAGTTACATTTCGAACCCAGCCAGGCGCAATCTCTGATATGTGCAAGAACCCCTGAATACCACCATACTCATCAAGCGTGACATACGCTCCATGGTCGGAAACCTTGGCAATTGTAGCAACTACAATCTCGCCTACCTCCGGTAATTCTTGAACTTTGGTTGACACTGGCTCTAAATTTTTTGTTGTGTAATTTAATGTTCTGCTTAATAATCAATGCCTTTTTTTGCTTTTATTCCTACTTGAAATGGATGCTTGATTTCCTTCATTTCTGTTACAAGATCTGCTACATTGATTATCTTATCACTTGCATAATTACCTGTAAGAACCAAATTTAGATTGGCTGGTTTGATTTTAATTAAATCTAGTACGTCGTTTACTTCAACTAGACCAAGATTTACAGCATAGTTTATCTCATCTAAAATTATAACATCATATTTTTTTGATTGAATTTTTTCTCTACTAATATGTACAGCTTCTAATGCTATCTTTACATGTTCTTCACGAGGACTCTTGTCATCTAAAATACCTACAAATCCTTTACCCACAGCAACTAGCTCAAACTGTGGTTCGAGTAGTTTTGACGAAGCCATTTCACCATAATGCCATGAACCTTTGATGAATTGGATCATGCAAACTTTATGATTATGACCAACAGCTCTTAATGCCATGCCTAGTGCTGCAGTTGTTTTGCCTTTTCCTTTGCCAGTATATACTATGACTAAACCATCCTTACCCATGTTGTTGATAATTTGGCTTATAACTAAAAAGATTGGCAAAAAGCATGACCATCCATTTAAATTAAAATTTGATATAGTAATCAAAATTGAAAATTCCAAGAATTGTAATAGGCGGTACTACAAGTGGCATTGGAAAAACATCGATTACAACAGCGATCATTTATGCCATGAAAAAATGTGGATATACAGTACAGCCGTTTAAAGTAGGTCCTGATTACATAGATCCAAGCTATCTTTCTGCAATTTCCGGTAATAATGCAATAAACTTGGATGTATGGCTAATGGAAAAAAATGGCATAATCAAAAGTTTTACCAAGAGATCAAAATCATCTATTTCTGTAATTGAAGGAGTTATGGGATTTTATGACGGCTTTTCCGGAGATTCAAATTTTGCCAGCACGCACCATGTTGCATCTATTCTAAAATCGCCCGTAATACTTGTTTTAGACGCAAGCAAGACAGCACGCTCTATTGCGGCAACAGCACTAGGATATACAAAATTTCATCGAAATTCCAACATTATTGGATTAATCATCAATAAAGTAGGAAGTAACAAACATGAACTATTATGTAAACAAGCACTTAAAAATTCAAAAATCCCAATTCTTGGAGTTATTCCAAAAAATTCTGATTTTATGCTAGAATCACGACATTTAGGATTGATTCCAATTTTAGAACAAAGTTCGTTGAAAAAAAGGTTAGAAAAGATTGCTAAAAAAATTGCAGAACACATTGATATTGAAAAAATAATAAAAATAAGTAAAAAAATAGAAGATCTCCCCAAGATTAACTACACTCATTTAAAAAAACCAAAAACTACTCTCTGTGTTGCGTTAGATAAGTCATTTAATTTCTACTATCATGATAATCTTGACGCATTGAGACGCGAAGGTGCAAGAATTAAATTTTTTAGTCCAATATATGACTCTAAACTTCCAATATGTGATGGCCTTTACATAGGAGGCGGTTTTCCTGAAATTTTATCTGATTCACTTGAAAAAAATCAAAAAATGAAAAAATCAATAAAAAAAACCGCGGAAAATAACATTCCACTTTATGCAGAATGTGGAGGACTCATGTATCTTACAAGATCTATCAGCTATGGTAACAAAAAACATCAAATGGTTGGATTATTTGATGCAGAGACTAGAATGGATAAAAAAATGAAACTAAATTATACAAAAGGTAAGATTTCATCAAACTGTTTGATTTCACCAAAATCCAACACACTTCAAGGACATGAATTTCATTATTCTGAAATAGACATATTATCTAGAGACTCGAAATTTGCTTATGCCTTGACTATAGGTGAGGGTATTAAAAACAAACAAGATGGTTTAATGGAATACAACACTCTTGCATCGTACATGCATCTTTATTTTGATCGTTCAAAACATGCAAAGAATTTTGTCCAAAACTGTATTAAATTTTCAAAAAGATAATCACTCTCGTACTAAATTAAAAAGCGCATTAACTATGGCAGACGCACATGGACTACCTCCTTTACGGCCTTTATTTGTTATATAAGGCACATCAATAGTTTGTAATACCTCCTTTGATTCTGGTGATGAAACAAAACCTACTGGTACACCAATAACCAGAGCTGGTTTTACCAATACTTCTTTAATCATGGATATGACTTCAAAAAGTGCGGTAGGAGCATTACCTACTACAACTATAGAACCATTCATTTCCTTTGCCGCTATACGCATTGCAACTTGCGCTCTAGTTTTGTTTTGTTTTTTAGCCATCTCAAAAAGATCTTGATTTGAGATATTGCAAATTGTTTTATTAGAAAAATCTCTCAAATTTTTTTTGTTAAAGCCGCCTAGTACTCCATCAACATCCACTATTATGTTACAACCATTTCTTAATGCATGTATACCACTTGAAATTGCGTTTTTATGAAAAATTATCCTGTTGTCTCGTGCAAAATCAAAGTCTGCCGTAGCATGTATAACACGTCTAACAATTGGCCATTCGTATTTATCATAATGGTGAGAACCAATCTCACTGTCTATAATCTTCATACTTTCATCTTCTATTGATTGACCCTTTTCAGTTTGCATTTTCAACTTCCCTAGCCCGTTCTAGAATCAAATCAATCATTTTGTTATCTGTTCCAATATGCTTGGTGATAAACACATTTTTTAGATTTGATTTTTTAATAGCAGGATTAAGATCTTCATATATGTCTCTTTTTACATGTGCACCTTCATGAAGAAAATAAAAAACTATTACTACAATTTTTGGACTATTACTTTTACATTTATCAATTCCTTGCGCAATTGTAGGCTCTTCAATTTCTAAAAAACAATGACTGACATTTCTATATGTAGATGCCAAGCCATTTACTACATATCTTATTGCTAAGTGTGCATTTGGATCCTTACTTCCATGTCCTATAATTAGAACATCTACTTCATTTTTTGCAAGTTTAATTTTATTTTCCTCAAGTACAGTAGAGATCCTATTATCCACTAATTCTATCATAGTTTTATGCATGCTCATAGGTTTTGAGATAATGAATTTTACATCCGTATTTGATTGAAATTTTATTACATCATTTACCGCCGCTTTGACTTTTCTGCCTGGATAAAGAAAATAAGGAACGATTGTAAGGGCATCAATCTTACTAGTAAGGCATTTTTCTACACCATCTTTTATGTACGGTGGAATAACTTCTAAAAAACAATAATCTGCGTAGAAATAGTCTCCCTTTTCTTTTACTTTTTTACATATAAAATCAAGCTCAGCTTTGACTTCTTTTTCTCTACTACCTCTATCAATTAGTAATAATGCGCGTTTCAATATGGAATCCTCGCAATAGCTATTGTAAGATTGGGAGGAAATTTCTGTTTTTCAACTACTAATTTACCTCCTGAACCCTTTATTGCAGCAGCTTCAGAAACACTTGGAGTTCCCTCAAATGACAATACCATTTCAGATGGATTCGGTATAGTTATTTTAGCCAGCTCTTCTTTTTGAAAATATTCAATTGGCACTTTCATTTCTTTTCCTAGTTCAATCAGTCCTTCAACATCTTGTTCTTTCTTTAATGTAACAAATTTAGCTATAGATTTTCCACTTAGTTGGTATTTCTTCAAACAAAAATCTAAACCCTCCCTGATAATATCCTTTGAAGTATCCCAATGTAAACCGATACCAACCACTAGAGTCAAAGGCCTGTATGTTACAGCATCTTTAAGAATACTTGATTCTTGAATGACTCTATCAGTTATTAGTAAATAGCCTTTTGATGATGATTTTTTTAGATCTTCTATGGAAGAATAAATTGTTACGTTAGGTGGTAATTCTTTATTCCACCAATTTTTTTCTCCAGCATCTTGGTAGATGCCAATTTTTTCTTCATTTACCATATATGCACTAACTTTTGTTACAATAGAATCATCTTCTATTTGCCAACCAAACTCTCTGCCAAGTAGATCTACAGTAATGGTTTGGTTTACATCAGCTGCTGTAGTAACTACAGGTATAGCTCCAAGTTTCTCTGCTATTTCCTCTGTAAGTTTATTTGCACCGCCTAAATGACCAGATAAAACACTGATGGCAAACTTTGTTTTGTCATCTATCACAATTACTGCAGGATCTGTTTTTTTATCCCTAAGATGTGGAGAAATAAGCCTTATCACAGCACCCAATGAAAATATGCAAACAATAGCGTCATTTGTATTAAAGAGATTAACAATTTTATTTGTAGTTGAATCAGAGTACCACACTATGTTATTGTCATTATTAGAAAATTTTGACGGGGCATAAATTTGCCATGCATTGAAGAATTCCTTTAATTTTAAACCAATCTTTACTCCATTTTTTGTAATTGCAAGAACAGCTACTTTTTCCATAATCTAAGCCTGTAAATCAGTTTAATAAAATTCCAGTGTTCTTATGCGTATTTTGCCAATACTTTACCATCAAAATCAAATAAGATAATTTCAATGGGAATTTTATTTTCTGAATGCTTTCTCATTTGTCTATATACTTCAAAACAGATCTTATCAAAGAATCCATCCACGTGATTTTCTTTTATTATGTCTTGTACATGTCGCGCTGTATTTGCTTTCTTTATCTGTTCAACTACAGATTTATTGGCATTACATTTTGCTGCTATGTCTGCTAGAAAATTTGTATCTACCTTTGAGCCCTTGACATGAGTCTGCTTAACACCCATTGCTAATTTTGCCATCTTTCCTACAAAACCTGCAACATATGCCTTCTTGATTCCTTTTTTTACACATTGTTGTATGGTATATGCAGCAAAATCTCCCATCTGAACAAAACAATGATCTGGAAGATCAATCATACTTTTTGAAAACTCTTCACTTCTGCCACCAGTTGTAAGAATAATTATCTTGTTTCCCATAGCAATAGACACATCCAAGTTTTGTCGAATTGATGCTGCAAATGATGCTGTTGAATATGGTATAACTATACCACTTGTACCAAGAATTGAAATACCTCCCACAATACCAAGTCTTGGATTATCAGTTTTTACAGCTAACTCTTTCCCTTTTGGCACAGATATAACTACTCTAATGCCATTTTTTTGAAGTAACTTTTTTGATACATTTTTTATGTTTTCAACAATCATTTTTTTGGGAGTAGGATTTACCGCCGCCTTTCCAATTTCTAATCCTAAACCCGGCTTTGTAACTATACCAACTCCCTCTCCACCTTCAATTTCGATCTGATTTACATTAGACGTTAAAGATAAATTCACAAAAATTTCTGCACCATGTGTAACATCAGGATCATCTCCAGCGTCCTTAATTACAGAACATTTTGCGTCAGTCTTGTTAAATTCACAACTTTGAATCATAATTGTAATCATCTTTCCTTTTGGCAAATCAACACTGACAGATTCTATTTTTTCTTGATTAATGATCGCTAATGCACATGCTTTTGATGATGCAGCAGCACACGTTCCTGTTGTATAACCAGTTCTAAGCTTTCCTTTTGGTTTTTCTGATATCATGGAAGAAATTTTCAACCTCGCGCCTAACCATTCTTGATTATTTTAAAACCTCATACAAAATAATCCAAATTGCCAATAATGCTAACCCACCATAAAGTATAAAGTGTGTTACTCTTTGTGATATTGGTTTTTCTTGATTATGTGATACTGACTCTTGCATATTTTTTCTAAAACCATGCATAAAATCTGAAAAATTTTGTTGATAAAAATAAAATTCATGATTTCTTTTTTTGTCATAATAATTCCAAAATTCTGCATGAGCTGATTCCATATTTTTAATAGATCTCCAATTCTCGTTTTTTTGTACTAATTTAAGGAACTGGTAAGCTTCTGTAATTTCCTTGAATTTTTGTGAAGCATTAATATCATTTTTGTTTTTATCGGGATGATACTTTAATGATAATGTTCTGTACGCGTGCTTGATTTCATTTAATGAGGAAGCGTCTTGTAAACCAAGTATTCTATAACAAGAAGCAATATCTATCATTTAACATTAGAATAATAACTTTAAAATTAAAAGTTATAGATGACTCTTATGGAAAAATCAAATGAATTATGTGTTGCTATTAGTGGCGCTAATGGATTTGTAGGAAAAAATCTCAGAAGATTACTCTATAAAAAAGGAATAAACTTAGTATCCATCGCACGACGAAATTTCAAAAACTATACTCTTGAAACTAAGATAATTTCTCCTGATCTATCTAAAAATATTCCTATCTCGAAACTAAATAAATGTCAAGCATTTATTCATCTAATTGGAACAGGAAAGCAAAACACCACTACAAATTATGAATATGTTAATGTTGGTTTAACACAAAATGCAATAGCACTTTGTAAAAAAGCTAGAATTAAAAAATTTATTTTTATCAGTGGTTTAGGTGTTTCAAAAAATACTACCTCTACATATTTTATTTCAAAATACAAAGCTGAACAACTAATTATTAACTCAGGTCTAAACTATACAATACTTAGAGCATCTTACATAATAGATAAAAAAGATCCACTATCAATATCACTTACTAGGCAAATTAAAAACGGAATTATAGTAGTTCCTGGATCTGGCACATATCATCTACAACCCATATCTGTAAATGATGTAGCTGAAGTAATTTACAGAGCGTTAGTTTCTAGAAATTTTTTTAATAAAGTTATTGATTTGGTTGGACCTCAAACAATAACATTTGCAAAATATGTTAAAATTTTTAAAAATAAAAAATCAGTAAAAATTAAAAAAATTAAACTTGAAAATGCTTACTATGATGCGTTACATAACCCAAAGAGCATTTTTGGAATAGAAGATTTGAATATACTTGTAGGAGATTTTATAGGAAATCATGAAAAATTACAAAAACTAGCTAAAATGAAATTTAAAACGTATCTAGAGGTATTACAGCCCCGCAGCTCGTCGTAATAATTCTGCTTTGTTAGTTTTTTCCCACTCAAATTCAGGCTCATTTCTGCCAAAATGTCCATATGTTGCAGTTTTTTTGTAAATAGGCCTCTTAAGATTCAAATGTGTTATAATGGCAGATGGCCGCAAATCAAAGTGTTTTCTGACTAGGTTTTCAATATCTTCTTCTGGAATCTTTCCAGTTTCAAAAGTATTAACCATTAAAGAAACTGGTTCTGATACACCTATGGCATAAGCTACTTGAACTTCACACTTTTCGGCAAGACCTGCAGCAACTATGTTTTTTGCTATGTATCGGCACATGTAACAGGCAGATCTGTCAACCTTTGATGGATCTTTGCCTGAAAACGCTCCCCCACCATGTCGTCCTTGACCGCCATATGTATCGACGATTATTTTTCTTCCAGTTAATCCAGAGTCACCATGAGGCCCACCAATTTCAAATTTGCCTGTTGGATTAATGTGAATTTTTATTTTATCATTCCATAAACTTCCACAAACTGGTTTAATGACTTTATCAATTATTTTACTTGATATTTCATTATTGGATACATCTGGTGCGTGTTGAGTAGAAATCACTATGGCTTCAATTCTTTTTGGTTTTCCATCTACATATTCTACAGAAACTTGTGATTTTCCATCAGGTCTTACCCATGGCAATTCTGATGTTTTTCTTACTTCGGCAAGTCTTTTTGTTAATTTATGAGCTAAAATTATAGGCATTGGCATTAACTCTGGTGTCTCATTTGTTGCGTAACCAAACATAAGGCCCTGATCACCAGCACCTTGGTCTTTTCCTTCTCCAGAAGAAACTCCTTGACTAATGTTTGGACTTTGTTCATGTAATCTTATCATAATCTCACAAGAACTTGCGTCAAACAATAATTCTGGTTTGTCGTAACCTATTTCCTTTATTGTTTTTCGAACTAGCTCTTCTTGTGCTTGTTTATCAAATTTTGCAGTTGACGTTACTTCTCCTGCAACAGCTACGAAATCTGTTGTAGTCATAGTTTCAACAGCAACACGTGAGTTAGGATCTTGTCTTAAATATTCATCTAAAAAGGCGTCAGAAATCTGATCACAAATCTTATCAGGATGTCCTTCAGTCACAGATTCTGATGTAAAAATATACGATCTTGCCATCTAAAACACGTACAATTATCTACAATTCATTTTCTAATTTTATGAATAATACATTATTTCCTCTAACAATAACTCTTCCATAATTTGCAAGAACTTTTCCTTGTTGCAATTCTTCAGCGTCAGTCATTATCAAATTCATATAGGAATCAACATTATCCATTTTTCCTTTATATTCTACCTCATTTTTTAATCGTACAGTTACTGTTTTCTTGGTACTTTTTTGAAGTGTGGTTAATGGTCTCTTAGAACTTATTTGCGACAATAATCATTCACTTGTCATGCATCGTTGATATCCAGAATAAAAGCCTTGCCTAAAGATATTTTCATTACAACTCTTTTAATTTTTGAAAGTTATTATAAAAACAATGATTTGCACTAACATCAAAAAATTAGATCATTTCCTTAATGGAGGTATTAAGGACGGAACCATCTTAGATATTTTTGGAGCTAACGCAACCGGCAAAACACAACTCGCAATGCAAATTTGCGTGAACGCATTACAAGAAGGTAGAAAAATTCTTTTTCAAGATACTACAGGAGAATTTAGACCTGAAAGAATACTTGAAATTATGAAATTTCAAGATATGGATTCTGATTTACTTGATAAAATAACAGTAGGAAGAGTAACAAACACGTCAGAACAGATACAATATCTTTCTAAAATAAAAATCGAAAACTTTTCATTGGTTGTAATAGATAACATAACTGATTTATTCTCATTTGAGTATTCTTCTGATAAAAATTTTCTAGAAAAAAACATCTTGTTTATGAATTACATGCATGATCTATCCTTGATAGCTCTTCACTACAAAATTCCAATTGTTATGACAAATATGATACGGCAAAAAGATGATTTGGATGTAGAAAACCTAGATAAATCCATTAGCATATTTACACATATGAAAATTAAACTTAGAAAAAATGGTAACAGATACGTGGGTGAAGTGATACCATCATTTCTTAAAAAACAAGAATTTTCATATTTGATAACAGCTAGGGGTATTACCGAAGCATCTTAAAGCTATTTAACTGTCAAAAAAGAACAAATCTGATTATGGCAGGAATTTTTGATTCCATTCCAATTATTTCTGTAATACTATTTGCCCTTGGATTAGTGGGCGTTATGGTTTATGAGCGAGCTAAAACAAAACAAAGTGAAGAATCAACTACTTGACCAATACTTATTGGATAAATTCTATTCATTAGGATTCAAACAACTAACAGAGATCCAAAAAAAAGCCATACCAATAATTTCTCAAAAACATGATTCGTTAGTTATTGCACCAACAGGTTCTGGAAAGACAGAATGCTCTGTAATCCCAATATTTACTGAGATAAAGGAATCAAAGAAGATTGGCAAGATAAAAGCGCTGTACATCACTCCGTTACGTGCCCTAAACCGAGATGTATTTAGAAGAATAACTCGATATGCGCAAAACGATGGTTTAACTATTGAAATTCGACACGGTGATACAACACAGTCAGTTAGACGAAAAATATCAAATGTTCCACCCGATGTATTAATCACCACTCCAGAAACACTTGTGATACTACTAACACAGAAAAAGATGCTAGATGCGTTAGCTGAGCTAGAATGGGTTATAATTGATGAGGTGCATGAATTACTGTCTAATGAGAGGGGTGCACAACTTTCACTCAGTCTTGAAAGGCTTCAACTAAACTCAAAATCTGATATTACAAGAGTTGGTCTATCAGCAACAATAGGCAATATTGACGAAACAGCAAAATTTGTAGTAGGAACAAAAAGGAAATGTAAAATCATCAAAGACACATCAATTAGAAAATATGATGTAGAAATAAAATACATTGATGGAACAATTTCTGATGTTGCAGATTCAATTATTGAATATATTGCAAAAATAAATCTAAATTCACCAATACTACTATTTACAAATACACGAGGTGAAGCAGAATTTCTTGCTTCGATTTTAAAGGAAAAATCTACAATAAATATTGAGTTACATCATGGATCTCTTTCCCGTCAAGTAAGAGAAGAAACTGAAAATATTCTAAGAGAAGGCATACCAAGCATCGTCATTTGTACATCATCTCTTGAATTAGGATTAGATATAGGCTCAGTTGAATTAGTAATACATTATGGTTCTCCAAGACAAGTGTCCAAACTAATGCAAAGAATTGGTCGAAGTAAACACAACAAAGACTCTTCCGCTAAAGGTCTAATCATAACTAATAATGCAGACGATGAATTTGAAGCAAAATCTATTCTTGAGAGAGTTAAAGAAGGTTCTATGGAAGAACAGAAAATTCACGAAGGTTCACTTGACGTACTTGCCCATCATCTAATTGGTCTAGCCATACAAATAGGCAAAGTCCCAGTAGAACTTGCCTTTAGAACTTTTACCAATGCTTATCCATTTAGAAACCTGACAATTGAAAGTTTTTTTAAGGTATTAGAACTGCTTGATTCTAATTATTTATTATTCTTTGATCGAGAAAAAATGCTATTTTGGAAAAAAGGCCGTGCATTTAGATATTATTTTGAAAATCTTTCAACAATACCTGACATTCTCAAATTCAAAGTATTGGATGTTGTAGGTAAGAAGATTATAGGTTCACTTGATCAAAGGTTTGTAGGTGATTACGGAGACGCAGGCAATATCTTTGTTCTAAGGGGAACACAATGGCGTATTCTTAATGTTGATGAAAAATCACTTACAATAAACGTAGAACCAGTTCATTCAGGCGGAATAACTGTACCATATTGGGAAGGAGAAAACATCCCAGTCGATTATAAAACTGCGAGAAACGTAGGCCTATTTAGGACAAAAGTAAAACACGGCTCAATTTCACTTTTAAATAAAATAATAACAACTCTTAACTTTGATTCAATTCCAGACGAAAAGACTATTGTCATAGAATCTACTAAGGGCCAAAGCATTATAGTGCTACATGCATGTTTTGGAACTAAAATTAATGCTACATTAGCAACACTGTTGTCTTCGATGTTATCAGCTAAATTAGGATTTATGATAGAATCAAGATCTGATGCATATAGAATAATTCTGTCTTCTAAAGTTAAAATCTCTGACAAACACCTTGTTGATGTTTTAAAAGATCAATATGATCTTGATGCAATTATTACTACATCACTTGGCGGCACTCACAACGTAAACTGGAGAACGTGGTGTGTTGCAAAAAAGTTTGGTACAGTTGGTCGAGATGCCATTTATGATAGAAAATCAGCTAGATTTCTTTACGAAAGATATTCTAATACTCCACTTGTAGCAGAAGCACTTCGTGAATTATTTCATGATAAATACGATCTAGATAATACTAAAAAAATCTTGGGAAAAATACAAAACAACGAAATTCAGATAAAATGGTATACTGTTGATACGTTTTCCAAGCTTGCTGAGCCTATATTGGATCATACTACAAAGTACTATTCTTCACCATCAAACATCAATAAAGGAATTCTTGAATTAGTGAAGTCGCGTTTATTTAAAACTAAACACCGAGTTATTTGCGCAAGGTGTGGTAAATGGGAACGAGTATTTGAAACTAATGAAATAATGAACACATTAGTATGTCCATACTGCAAAAGTAGACAGATCACTTCTACGTTTTATTCTGATTATGATCTCCAGAAGATTATACAGAAAAAACATCAAGGAAAAAAAATCTCACAAGAGGAAAACCATAGGTTTGAACGCGCATGGAAGGTATCGTCATTAATACAAAACTTCGGCAAAACTGCCTTTATCGTTATATCTGGTTTTGGGGTGGGTGCAGATACTGCAGCTAGGATCTTACGTAATATGATTGACGAAGAAACTCTATACAAGCAGATCTATGAGGCAGAAAGACAATATGTCATGACAAGAGGTTTTTGGGACTAGTTTTTCTTTTTAATAGACGAAAATTGCGTTAAAAATAGCTCGACTCTTCCCTCTAAACCATTTTTGGCATTCACTCCTGTTATAGAAATAATTTCGCCTAAGGAACATTTGTCAATTAATCTAGCCAAGTTTCGCCAACCCTTAACCCACATTTGCCCGCTATCATCTTCTACAAACATTTCAGATAATGAAATGGTTTCGCCACTTTTTGTTTGAACTTGGCGTCTTTGTGGTTCTTTTAAGATAATTGCTTCAACACAATATTCATTATCAGATTTTATATCAGAAATCTTTGTTCTAACCTCAGACAAAGAAGGAATTTTTTCAGATTCAGTTTTTCTGGCAAAAGAATCTTTGTCTAATGTAACTGAACTTCCAATTACTTTTGATGGCATTAATTCTATTATCTCGTTTTCAGTATAGGAATCAATAATATTTGATTGATCAAAAATCTTGAAAACATTCCTGTTTTTATCTACGATAAGAACTAGATTATTGCCTGATTCACTTTTTGCAATTGAAATTATCCTGCCAACAACAGGTTCAATTTCCTTTTTACCTTCTATTTGGATGACAGTTGCATCGTTTCCATGTAATTCGATACCTTGGTTTCCTACTTTTGTTTTAACACCTAGCAATCTAACCTTTGCATTAGGAGGAATCATTTTTGGTAACGATGCTTCATCTTTTCCCCATAAAACCACTCTAACAAAACTACCATCACTTCCTTTCAATCTAAGTCTTAACGCTTTTTGTGGCTGTCCTTGAGAGTTTGTATACTCCATCGTACTTATGTTACCATCTATTTTTCCAGATACAACAATGTCCCTCTCATTTTCCTTTAGCGAACTTACGTCTCTAGTTATTGATTCTAGTGATGGAATGTTAGTCTGTTTATTGATTATTTGTATGTCAGAACCTGAACCTATGTTAAGTGTTGGAGTTCCATTTAGATCAGATTTCACATAAGCTTTTACTATCTTTACTAGATCTCCAGGTTTTAGCTCATTAATTATTGGCAGATTGGCTTTTTCATCCCAAAGCTTAACACTGGTAGAAGAATCAGCATCATAGACAGTCATAGTTCTAAGAAAGAACATGGTTCCATCTTTACGAGAAAACTGTTTTGAAGGAGAAATGCTGAGCACACGTGTATCTAAAGTTACTTCCTTTGTTCCTACATGAAGGTCCTTTATTCCAATTTCCACTTTGGCTGGCTGTTCTAACATTACTCCAAGATCAGCAGCAATTAGAAAAAGTGCTCCCTGATCTGTCAAATAACCTGCACCTATCTTTTCTTTTTTTTGTTTTATTTTCTCCTCAACATCACTTCGCGAAAGTTCAGGTTTTTGTTCTAATAGTTTACCTAAAAGTGCATCAAACTCAGACAAGTTAGAGACTCTTAATGTACTACATTAATAAAAATTTCATTAGACTAATTAGTGGATAGGGGGAGTGATCGAATAGTGTCCTGTATAGTCACCAACCTGCTTTCTAAATCATATGATAATGTAATTGCTGTAGACGGAATTGATTTAGATGTTAAATCGGGGCAAGTGTTTGGATTTTTAGGTCCTAACGGTGCAGGGAAATCTACAACAATAAAACTTTTGACAACACTTGTTCAGCCAACAAGTGGTTCTGTAACCATTCTAGGAATAAATGCAATAAAACACCCATTAAAAGTTCGAAATCGAATAGGTGTAGTATTACAACAACCTAGCTATGAACCAACACTGACGGTTGAAAAATCACTTGAAAAATATGGCATGATGTGGAACGTTGATCGAAAACAAAGAAAAGATAAAGTTGAAGAACTAATAGAATCATTTGATCTACAAGAAATACGAAAAAAGAAAAACGAAGATCTATCAATTGGTCAAAGAAGACGCGTTCAAGTCGCACGTGAATTTATGCATGAGATGGAATTGTTGTTTTTAGATGAACCAACTATTGGTCTAGATCCTTCTGCAAGAAGGAAATTATTGGATTTTTTAAAAAACAAGGTAAAAACAGGACTGACAATATTCTACACAACGCATGTATTAACAGAAGCAGAGTATCTGTGTGACAAAATTGCTATTATTAATAAAGGAAAAATCATAGCAGTAGATTCTCCAGATGAATTGAAAAATCGATTTGGTAATGAAAAAACTATAAAAATTCACATGGCAGGAATCCAACAAAACCTGCTTAAGCTATTATCAGGAATACAAGATTGTAAAATCGACTTCAATTCTGGCACAAACATAACAATTAACTCTAACAAATCTGAACTTGTATTAATGCAAGTTTTACAATTATTAAATAAAAACAACATTATAATCGAAGATCTATCTGCCATGCCAACGAATCTAGAAGAAATTTTCATTAAAGCAGTTAATGATTCAAATGCATCCAGTTCTTAGATTAGTAAACAGAAATATCACAATATCAATTAATCCCGGATTTTTAATATGGCAAATAATATTTCCATTAATCTATATTTTTGTGGCTGGTTTTGCTTATACTTCTTTGATTGATGATGTTCCCTTTGAAAACACCAAACTTGATTATCCAACGTATTTGGCTACTGGAATGATCGGCTTTAACATTATGAATAGCACTCTCATATCAGGAATAATAATCTGGAACGATCGACGTCATGGGATGTTTGAACAGATAATGGCAGGCCCATTCACAAGAACCGATTACATACTAAGTAACATTTGTACAATAGGAATTGTTGGCATGCTAAGTGCTGCAATTATTGCATTTGTTGGTTATCCAATATTTTTTGATTCAATTGAATTTAGTGCATTTACACTTCCAATACTCATATTTGCCTCAATATTTGGCTCAATATTGTTTGGTTCTATTGCATCAATAATTTCTACAAGACTACGTTCAAGTGAAGGATTTAACGTGATCATAAACACAGTATTTTTGTTTTTTGCATTTGTAAGTACCGCTTTTTATCCCGTATCAGGTACACCAGAACCACTAGCAACTGCCTTTTACATTAACCCTCTAACATATTTGGTAGACATTATTAGAGCTGGATTTTTTGGTACTTTTTCTAACTTTATAATAACTGAAATGTTTGTCCTAATAATACTTGCAGTAGGATTGTTTTCAATTGCCACAAGATTACTGACAAGATTAGATTTCTAATTGTTATAATTGATTTGAATAATAAAAGTAGCCCGGCCCAGATTCGAACTGGGGTCAAGGGCTCCAAAGGCCCCTATGCTTGACCACTACACTCGGCGGAATGTTTTCCTCTACCGGGCTCCGGACGACGACTTAAATTTTGATTCCCTTAATGTTATTTTCTATTTAAGCTGCTTTAAATATAAAACAGAAGAGTAAATGTTTAGCTAAAGACAATTAATTATCTTAACAAGTTTTTGATAAGGATCTTCCATTTGTGTTAGCATTTTTTTTGCTCTCAGTTTTGTTTCCTTATCTGTATTTTTAAGGAATTTTTTAATAATCAACACTATACGTTTAGGAGAGTTTTCCCGTACTACTAGTTTTTTTAGAACTAGGTATTTTTCTATAAAATTTGGTACTGCATTATAAGAAATTGTTGGTACCCCTAATAATGCGGATTCTGCAGTCATAGTTCCCCCAGAACCAACAAAAACATTACAATTTTTCAATATCTTTTTTCCGTCAACAACTTTGTTCAATACTGTAACTCTTTTTCTAAATTGTTTTTTTAGCAATTTAATTTGAGAAGAATATCTTCCAAGCACAACTATATTGCTATCCTTAAATTCTTCACTTATTGTTTTTATGATAGAGATAATCCGGCTATTTTTTGAGGAATACGCAGCTTGTTCCTCTTCAACTCGTATTAGTATGGTTTTTTTCTTTCTGTTTAATACTGGATAGCTCTTGCCAGTCTTTCTTTTTGCAATTACTGCAGCATCAATTGCTTTATAGGTAATAACATTCTTCTCATCAATTCCAAATTTAGTAAATTCTTTTTTTGGTATAATCCATGGAATTAGTAGTTTCTGTATGAGTGGTATCGTTAACCGCATAACAGCCTCTGCGTGTGGCGAATCTTGGAAAGCTATGTGTTTTATATTAAAACCAAATGCAATTCTTGCTGCTTCAGGCGAACAAAAACTAATCAAAACATCAGGTGATTTTTCTTTTATGACTCTGGAAAGCTTATTCATTCTACTAATGCTTGCATTTAGCTTCCCATACCTTTCGGCTCCGCCATGCCTTCCAGCTATAATCACTTTTAATCGCCGAATTTTTGCAAGATGTGTTACTTCTCTATATTTACGTGATGTACATATCACAGTATGATCTTTTTTTAACCTAATTATCATAGGTTCAAAAAACAAGAGCTGCTTTGGAGTAAGGATATCAAACCAAATTTTCAAGTATTTTGATTGAATTGGAAAGTGCAATAAGTTTTTCTTGGTCTTAATTCCTAGCTCAGATGAAGTGAGTACCACAAAGGTTGTATTCTATGGTTTAAGTACAGAAGGATATGCGCTAGCGTGCCAAATGGCCATAAAAGGCGCAGATGTTCATATAATAGACGAATCTACTCCGTCGGCCATATCACTAAAGGCAGAAATAGCAAAAACCTATCCAAATGTCTCTTCTCTAAAAGAGGATGAACCATTGCTCTCAATGGAACCAATTGATGTAGCAATTTCCAAAGCAGAATACCTATTTTTTGCACCAAGAATACGAAAAACAGGACAAGATACAAAAACTGAAATTCATTCCAAATTCAAAGATGCTACTTCTACATTAAAAAAGGGCAGTTCTGTTATTAACAATCTTCCTACAGGTTTTGGTGGAAATAACGAAAACATCTCCTTATTAGAACATGTTACAGGATTTGAGGTTGGAAAATCCATTTCATATTTTTACTATCCAATTGGTGTTATCACTCAACCTCCAAATGTTATTGGTTCCTATAATAGCAAGCAGGATTCTAAGCTCGCAGATTTATTGGCAGGCGGTAAAAAAGAAAAAAAATTCGTGGCAATTCCATCTGCAGAACATTTTCATGCAATAAATACACTTTCTAGATTTTCAGCATTATGTAGTGTTCTTGAAGTATGTAAATTTGCTCAGGATTCTACTAAATCTGATCTTATTTCTGATGATTATCAGAATCTTTTCTTAGATGATATGATCAGTGGATTATATGATCTTAAATCATTAGGTTCATCTTTTGAAGGCGCAAACACTCTCATGTATCTTATTAATGGAAGCATAAAAGGAATAGATGGATACATCAAGCGTTTGATAGACGAAATTCGAACGACTCTTAAAAAAAATGATCTTAAAGCTAGCAGAACAAAAATTGTATTGTCTTGGACAATAGATCAACATGAAATGAGAGGAGATAAGATAGAAATGCTACAGAATTTAATATCTAGATTGCGAGATTACATAGGCGATGTGGAAACACATGAAGGTCCAAACTTGGATATCTTTCATAATGACAAAACAACAATAATTGTAGCATGTTCAAAACTTGATTTCGAAAATCTAAAGAAAAACAAAAAAGATGCTGAAATCATCATAATAAAAACAAACCCGTTGTGTGAAATCATACAATAGGATAAAATTTAGCAAAAAAAGCTGTTGGTTAGATTATGAACAATGATGAAAATGCGCCAGTTGATCTGAACTTTGATGAAGCAAACGAATCACAAACTACACTAACAGAAAAACTCAAGAATTCAACAAACATGACTAAACTGAAATCTTACGAATCATCTATGGATGAATTAAAAATGTTATTAGATAAAGAGAAGAAAAATCTTACTATTTGTGAAGAACGACTGAAACGTTCGCTAGCTGACTATCAGAATCTAGAACGAAAAACAAAATCAGACATAGAAAATAATGTTAACATAAAAATTGATAAATTTATGGTGAGTTTTTTACAAATTTATGATGATCTAGTACGTGCAAAAAATGTTTTAGCCAATGAAAAAATAAATGTTGAAGGTTTAGAAGGGATCTTAAGAAACATGAATTCACTCCTAGAACAATATGACATAGTTCCTATAGATGCACTTGGAGAAATTTTCAATCCAAACTTACATGAAGCAATATCAATAATAGAAGATGAGACCATAGATGAAGACACTATTACAAAAGAAGTCAGGAAGGGATATATTTCTCATAACAGAATAATCAGACCAGCAATAGTAGAGATATCAAAAAAACCTAAATTTGTAAAACTAGACGGTGAAGAAAATGGCTAAAATAATTGGAATTGATCTAGGCACCAGTAATTCTGCCGCTGCAGTCATGATGGGGGGCAAACCAACTATAATTTCAGCTGCTGAAGGTACATCAATAGGCGGTAAAGCGTTTCCATCTTATGTAGCATTTACCAAAACTGGTGAACTTTTAGTAGGCGAACCAGCACGACGACAAACCATCACAAACCCTGACAATACAATAGTTGCGGCAAAAAGAAAGATGGGGACAAACCATGTTTTCAAAATACAAGACAAAGAGTATAAACCACAACAGATCTCCGCATTTATTTTACAAAAAATTAAAAGAGATTCTGAAGCATTTATTGGAGAAAAAATCGAAAAAGCTGTTATTACAGTACCTGCATATTTTGACGATAATCAACGTCAAGCTACAAAGGATGCAGGCACAATAGCGGGATTAGATGTTGTGAGAATTATTAATGAACCAACTGCTGCGGCATTAGCCTTTGGTTTAGATAAATCAAAAGAAGACATGAAGATACTCGTGTTTGATTTTGGAGGAGGAACACTTGATGTTACTATTATGGAAATGGGGGGTGGAGTATTTGAGGTGATGAGTACTTCTGGTGATACACAACTTGGAGGAACAGACATGGATAAAGTAATCATAGATTATGTTGTTAATGATTTTAGGAAAAAAACAGGCGTTGACCTAACAAAAGACAATGTAGCAATGACTAGAATTAGAGAAGCATCAGAAAAAGCAAAAATTGAATTATCCTCTGTTATGGAAACTGAAATTAATTTACCATTTATATCACATGATCAATCATCTGGTCCAAAAAATTTAGATCTTCAATTAACTAGGGCCAAACTTGAAGAATTGATTAATCCAATCGTAGAAAAATGTAGACCGTCAGTTGAAAAAGCATTAGAAGACGCAAAACTTGCAAAATCAGAAATTTCAAAAATTGTATTAATTGGAGGTCCTACTAGAATTCCACTAGTAAGAAAGTTTGTTGCCTCTGTAATTGGAAAAGAACCAGAGACAGGTGTTGATCCTATGGAAGCAGTTGCATTAGGTGCAGCAATTCAAGCAGGAATTATAGCAGGTGATGTAACAAGCGATATAGTTTTACTTGATGTTACTCCCCTAACACTTGGAATTGAAACATTAGGAGGAGTTCGTGAACCACTAATTGAAAGAAACACAACAATTCCAACATCAAAAAGTAAAATTTTCACAACAGCAGCAGATAATCAAACTGCGGTTACAATTCATGTCGTCCAAGGAGAACGACCTATGGCAGCTGATTGTATTTCACTTGGAAGCTTCAATCTAACAGATATTCCTCCTGCCCCAAGAGGCATTCCGCAAATCGAGGTTAAATTTGATATTGATGCTAATGGAATTATCAATGTAACTGCAAAAGATCTTGGAACTAAAAAAGAAGCGAAAATAACAATTGAATCACGTTCTAAACTCTCAAAAGATGAAATTGAAAAACTAAAACAAGATGCAGAAAAATTCTCTGATCAAGATAAGAAGAAAAAGGAATCCGTTGATCTGAAAAATGAGGCGGAAAGCTTCATCTATACTACTGAAAAACTAGTTAATCATGATCTAAAAGACAAAATATCTCAAGAACAAGGAATCAAGATTACTGATGCTATAAGAGAGTTAAAAGAAGTACTTAACAAAGATGTAGAACAAATAAAATCAAAACTAGATTCTCTGAAAGCAATAGTTAACGAAATAACTACAGAATTATACAAGAAGGCCACTCCTCCACCAGGTGCTGAACAACAAGCTGGGGCAGAAGAGCAAACAAGTGAAGGTAAGAACCCTTGACCCGACTCTCTATGAATCAGGTAAAATGTTGTGGCCTTAATTAGATAGTTTATACTTTCGATTCTAATACTAGGAATGTCAAATGAGTAGCAAACGTGATTATTATGAAGTATTAGGAGTATCTAAATCGGCATCAGAGAATGAAGTTAAATCACAATATAGAAAATTAGCATTAAAATTTCATCCTGATAGAAACAAATCACCAGAAGCTGCAGAGCATTTTAAAGAAATTTCAGAAGCATATGCAGTATTATCAGACACTGAAAAAAGGAAAATTTATGATCAATATGGCCATGCGGGTGTAGATGGTAGATACAGTACTGAAGACATCTTCCAAGGTGCAAGAGGTGATTTCAGTGACATTTTCAGTGATATATTTGGAAGAAGTGGAGGATTTGACTCAATTTTTGAAACTATGTTTGGTAGAGGGGGGGGAGGATTTGGTGGCTTTGGAAGACAGAAAGGAGCAGATTTGCTATATGAGACATCAATCACACTCGAAGATGTCTTACATGGCAAGAAAATGGAAATTGAGATACCTAAAGATGTGGATTGCGAAGTGTGTAAAGGATCTGGATGTAAAGCTGGTACATCAAAAACAACTTGTTCTACATGTAATGGCAACGGCCAAATCCGAATGTCTCGTAACATGGGATTTTCTACTTTTGTAACCATTCAACCCTGTAAGTCATGCAACGGAGAAGGAAAAATCATACAAAATCCATGCCAGAATTGTAAAGGAAAAGGAAAAACCAGAGGAATCAAACATATCAAATTTGATATTCCACCAGGCATAGAAACCGGAGATTATACAATTCAAGGAGAAGGTGAATCAATTTCAGGGGGGATTAATGGTGACTTGATTGTACGAGTACAAGTTAAACCACATCCAAAATTCAAAAGAGATGGAATAGATACTTTTTATGATTTTCCAATAAATATGATAGATGTAGCAGTTGGTACAACTATTGAAGTTCCTACATTAGAAGGAACAGAAAAAATTCAAGTTGAAGAAGGGAGTCAGCCAAATACCATAATCAAATTAAAAGGAAAAGGATTGCCTCGTCAACATGGTAGGGGCCGAGGAGATCAATACGTGCGATTGGTTGTCAATATTCCGAAAAAACTTAGTAAACAACAAAAAAACCTTTTAGATGAACTTCGAAAAACTTTTGACTAATTCAATTCTATTCTTATGTAATAATGAAAATTGCATTAGATGTTGATGGCGTATTAGCAGACGTAATCAAATCATGGTTACATTATAACAATAATAGAAGAAAAACTATTACAAAAAATGAAATCACAGAATGGGATTTTTGGAAAAAATTTGCTATAAAACCAGATCAATTTGATAATGAGCTATCCCTCTGTTGGAGATCATGGGAACAAATTCCACCAACAGAAAACAAATTGTCTAGTGCTGTATGTGAACTAACAAACTTAGGCACGGTTGATATTGTCACAGCAAGGGAACATTCAACTAACACGTACGTAAAAAGCTGGCTTAAAACTCAAAACATCACTTATCACAAATACATCTCAGTTGAAGATGGTAAGAAAAAAGCAGAATTAAATTATGACATCTATATTGATGACTCGCCAATCAATGCTGAACAAATTGCAAACATTGGCAAAAACATACTACTTTATTCACAACCATGGAATCTAGCTATACATGATTCTCGTATTAAGAGAATAGAAAAATTAATGGATGCAGTAAAAATAATTAAAGAACAGAAATTTTAATTTAAAAATTAATCTCTAGTTTTTCTCAAGTCTATTTTATGCCCATCACGTATGTGTGATTCATGACTGATTTTCAGTAATTCTGCAATTTTAGCATCAGAATAATACTTTACGTTATATCTTCCTAACACTTTCTTACAATCACTACAATAAATCTCTCTAAACTCCAACTCTATGTTTTTGGTAATTTTTCTTTTTGTATCTTTCTAAACAATAAAGAAACTTATTCCAGAGTCCTAAATTCTACGATGCGGGAGTTGCCAAGCCTGGTCAACGGCGTAAGGTTCAGGTCCTTATCTCCTAGGAGTTCGTGGGTTCAAATCCCACTTCCCGCATTTTATAATAATAAACAACTTTAAACCATAGTAATTTCTAGCGTATGCATGGGTAAAGTAGTCAAAGTAGGAGGACGAGGTACAACTCGTAGAGTAACAGACGATGAAAAAGAAAACTGGTCAGGAGAAAGCTTCAAGGAATATCAACGAAAACAGAAAGAAGCTGCAGGCAATGAATATGTATCAATGGGTCGTGGAACCAGAAAAGTGAAGTTGAGTGACATTAAAGAAACAAAGAAAGCTGACACCAAAGGACGATATGTAAGCATGGGCCGTGGCACTGGCAGACGTAAATTAGAATAATCAAAAATACCACAATAATCTGATTATATTTTTAATTCTTATTTTTTGTCAGATAAAAATTTTTGAATCTTTTTTTCTAATAATAAATTAACTTGTTCACCAGCTGCTTTACCACGTAATTCTCTCATAGCAATTCCCATCATAGGTCCAAGTGATCTAACTCCATCACGAATTATAATATTTGAGTTATTATGAATAATTTTGTCTAATATCATATTTAATTCAGATTCATCTAAACTAGTAATCGATGTTTTCTCAACTGCTTCTTCAACTGATTTTGCTTTGCCAGACATTATAACTTCAAAAATTATCCCTATTGATTCTTTTGTAATTTTGTTATTTGCTAATAATTCAAAAGATTTCAAAATATCTTCTGGTTTTAGTAATAATGCATCCAAACCTTGTCTTTGAAGATTAGTAATCGTAGAACATAGTATTGATGCGACAAAATTTGGTGATTGACGTTTATCTAAACAAATTTTTTCAAATAGTTCAAGATATTCTGAATCAAAGATTTGTTCTGCTAATTGTGTATTAAGACTATATTTTCCCTGAATGTCAATCAATGACTCGTCCCATGATTTTGGAACACTAGATTTTGCAAGTTTTAATTGTTCATCAGTTATAACAAGAGAGGGAATATCTGTTTCAGGATACATTCTTGAAGCTCCTGGCCGTGGTCTTAGAAATACCGTTTCACCAGTAGGTATTGCGCCTCTTGTTTCTGCAGGCACACCATTTTTTGCATCTTCAATTCGTTTGATCATGGAATCAATAGCAAAATCAATCTTAGAATTTTCTCCTGCAATTATGATAAAACCATCATTAGAGTTACTTTCAAGCAATTCTTGTAAACGTTGTATATCTGAATTTTCAATACCATAGTTTGGCAATTCATCTGAATGAAAAATTCCACCAATTCCATAAAATCTAACAATCTGTCCTAATTCCCTTCCAAGTCTAATTCCACTATATGGTTCATATGCAAACAAGCCAGCAAAACTTTTCACTCTAATTGCCTTGATACTAGCACCAGCATCTATTGCTTTTTTTATTATTTTTGAATTACATGATCTGAAATACTCAGTTACATCAACAACATCATTTTTAGAAATTTTTTCGAGATTTTTTAGCCTCTCAGATATTAAAATTAAGCCGTGCTGTCTTTTTATCTCATATTCTATTACTCTTTCTAATTGATCTAGTTGTTGTACCCCTTTTACTTCTACAATGCCGCCTCCTTTAACTGAAATATTTATGTCCTGTCGTATTGACCCAATTCCTCTAGTTACCTTCTTTGTTGTGCGTAGTAATCTTCCTAACGCAAGTGCGATTTTTTTTATTTCAGATGGACTACCATCTACAGGTTCAAGAGCTATCTCTACAAGAGGTATGCCCAAGCGATCTAAACTGTATGATCTCTCTTTTTCCTCATCTTTGATAAGTTTGGCAGCATCTTCTTCAAGACACACAGATTGTACTCCTATCCGTTTTCCTTCTACATCGAGATACCCACCTTGAGCAACAAGCATAGTTCTCTGAAATCCTGAAGTGTTAGATCCATCTACCACAATCTTTCTCATAGTATGTATTTCACTAAAAATACTGGATTTTAGAGAACAAGCAATTATTAACGCAATGTTGATTGCGTCTGTATCAATTTCATGAGGGGGTTCATCGTCCTGTTCAACAAGACAACTGCTCTGAGGATTTGCATAGTATATTATGGTTTTTGATTTTCTATTTTCAAATAATGCCGCAGGATCGTATTCCCCTAATTCACTTTTTGTAGCTCTTAGTTTTCTTGAAAATTTAGTTGTATATTCGTCTGATTCTAAAGGGTTGCAACTACAAAATAATTTTTTATTAGTTGATAATTGTTGATGAATTTCTAATCCAACTTTTAACCCAATCTTGTCAAAATTTATCTCCGCCATATTGATTCTAGCAATATTTGTTTTTTAAAACCTAACCTGTTATTTCAGAGGCTATACTTTCTAACATCAAGTTTTTCATATCATCAATATTTCTTGTATTGCCAAGAGCCCACATAGCCTTTACTAATGCAGTTTCAGGAATCATATTAGATAACGGAACAATTCCAAGATTGAGAAGATCTCTACCACTTTCGTACACTGTCATGCTGACTCTACCATCAATACACTGTGAAGTCATACCTAAGAACAAACCTCTTTCTTTTGCCTTTTTCACACTTTCATACAATGTTTTTCCTATATGTCCAAGACCCGTGCCTTCAAAAATTATTGCTTTGTATCCTAATTCTATTATGGTATCAAGTAATTTGGGGTCACATCCCGGGTAATATTTTACTAAAATAACGCTTGCATCATAATTTATTTTTGGACTATAAGTTTTATTTTTGAAATATTCATAGTTTAAATTTTTTTGTATTTTTTTTTCTAAAATAAGAAAAGCAGGATCTCCATCTATTGTCTGAAAAGCACTCCTTTTACTTGTATGATTTTTTCTTACTCGTGTACCAAGATGACAAGCTACAAGATCATCACTTTCGTTATGATGCATAACTACAAAGATACCACGAATACTACATTCTACGACAAATCTTACTGCTGAAACTAAATTTAATGCAGCATCTGAAGAAGGTCTATCAGATGATCTTTGTGAACCAACCAAAGCAACAGGAATGGGAAAACCAGCTAATGCAAATGAAAGAAAAGAGGCAGTATACTGCATCGTATCTGTTCCATGAGCAATAACAATTCCCTTATAATCAGATTCTGCATACGAATCTAATCTTTCAGCAATCTTCTTCCAATGCTGTGGTAGTAAATTCTCTGAATATTCCGAAAACAAAACCTCAGTATCGATGTTAGCTATTTCAGATAACTCGGGAATAGTAGCATGAAGTTCTGATGCTGTTAATACAGGAGTTACCCCACCTGTTCTATAATCTATCTTACTTGCAATTGTACCACCTGTAGATAAAAGCAATACTTTAGGGAGAGACGCATTTTTTGGAAGTGGTTGAGGAGTTTCTTTTTTTATTTCATTTAATGAAAGAACTTCAATTTTTTTTATTTCGCTAATTTCTATTCCAACATTATAACCACTTTTTAACTTCAAAACGATGTGCTCATCATCATTGTATTCATAACGTGGCATTAGAATGCCAGTATATGTTAACTCACCTGTAACCTTAACAGAATCTCCTACTTTTGCTTTGCAATCTTTCAAAAGTGTAAGAGACATGCCACTATAGCCTCTATACTCTGACATTTAGGTGAATTATCTTAATTATTGTATTAAAACTACCTATAGTAGGAAGCGACTACTTTTTGACCAATCTTTAAGTCTTTTTGGTCACGTACTTTCTTTACTGCTTCTTCAAAGTGTTTCATGGTAACTTTAGCATTTGCTGCTGTTTTTTCAACTTCTTTCTCATCAGGAGTTTTATCAAGGTAATGATGTATTACTAGCGAAACTGCAGTATTTGCTATAGCAGCTACATCTGCCCCACTCATACCATCGGTCATTTCTGAAAGTTTATCAAAATTTACAAAGTCTGGATCAGTTGGTTCCATTATTATAGGAATGTTTCTTGAATTAATTTTCAAAATACTTTTTCTACTTTCTTTGTCAGGCAAAGGAATCTGAATTATTTTATCAAATCGTCCAGGTCTCAGTAATGCAGGATCAATCATATCTGCTCTATTAGTTGCCGCTAAAACTACTACGCCACGTAAATTTTCCATACCATCCAATTCAGTTAATAGCTGGCTTACCACCCTTTCTGTTACTGCGGTTTCGCCACCAGCACCTCTTATAGGTGCAATGGAATCCACCTCGTCAAAGAATATCACACACGGTGAAGCTTGTCGTGCTCTTCTGAATATTTCCCGAATACCTCGTTCTGATTCACCAACCCACTTTGATAGAAGCTCAGGACCTCTTACTGAAACAAAATTTGCTTCACTTTCTGTTGCTACAGCCTTTGCTAGTAATGTTTTTCCTGTACCACTTGGGCCATGTAATAATATTCCTCGCGGCATCTTATGCCCAAGTTTTTCATATAACGTGGGATATTTCATTGGCCATTCTACTGCTTCCTGCAATTCACGTTTAACCTCAGCTAATCCACCCACATCGTCCCATTTTACATCTGGATTCTCAATGAATACTTCGCGCATTCCAGACGGTGTTACTTCTATGGCAGCTTTGTTGAAATCATCGCCCTTAACAATAAGTTTATCTAATGTCTCAGAAGGAATTTTCTCTTCTTCAAGATTCAATTCGGGTAATAGTCTTCTTATACACTTCATAGCTGCTTCTTTACATAGATATTCTAAGTCTGCTCCTACATAGCCATGTGTAATTGCAGCATATTTTTCTATATCAACATCGTCTGATAATGGCATATTTCGAGTATGAATCATCAAAATATCCTTTCTACCTTTTTTGTCAGGAACTTTGATTTCGATCTCTCTATCAAATCTGCCTGGTCTTCTAAGTGCAGGATCTATTGCATTTGGTCTATTAGTTGCTGAAATCACAATCACTTTTCCTCTGGCTTCAAGCCCATCCATCAAAGAGAGCATTTGCGAAACAACACGTCTTTCTACTTCACCAGTAACTTCCTCTCGTTTTGGTGCGATAGAATCAATTTCATCAACAAAAATTATTGATGGAGCTTTCTCTCTGGCTTCTTTGAAAATCTCTCTTAAACGCGCTTCACTTTCACCATAAAACTTGCTCATAATTTCTGGACCAGATATGCTAATGAAGTGTGCATTACTTTCATTTGCTACAGCCTTTGCTAGTAATGTTTTACCCGTCCCTGGGGGTCCATATAATAAAACTCCTTTAGGTGCCTCAATTCCCAACTTTTCAAAAATTTCTGGATGTCTAAGGGGGAGTTCAATCATTTCTCTCACCTTTTTGATTTCATCAGTAAGACCCCCAATGTCTTCATACGTTACTTGTGGCACTCCTCTGAGTGTTTCTCCCTTTTCTGCTATATGGAATACAGTTTTTTGTGTGACAAGAACTGCATCAGCTGCAGGTGTAACACCAATTACCTGAAAAGTTAATCTTCCACCAAAATAAGGCACCATGACATTATCGCCTTTGATTAAAGGCACGCTTTCTAATGCATCAGCCAAATATCGTTCGTCAATTGGCGGGATTGCTTCTAGTGGTGCAACAACTACTTTTTCAGCCGCAACCGCTTTTATCTTTCTTACAGTTATAGTATCGCCTATAGCAATACCTGAATTATTTCGTCCCAGTCCATCTATTCTTATGATTCCTTTTCCCTCATCTGATGGATAAAGCGGTAAACATTTTGCAACAGTTCTTCGCTTGCCTTTAATTTCTATAACATCGCCAGTTGATGCATTTAATGCATCCATAGAATCATAATCGATTCTAGCTACGCCTCTACCAACATCTCTGGTATACGCTTCCAAGACCTTGAGCGTTAGAACATTCTGGCTCATAGCTAAATTTTCTCCATCTATGTTTTATATCTTTGGCGTTAGAATTTTAACAAAACTGTATAATCGATCATAAGCTTAAAATCGTCATTAAAAATACAACCCATCAACTTGGGTAAAAGACCATTAGTTAGACGACGTGGCCGTGGAGGGAGGCAATTTAGAGCCACCACTATTGGAAAATTGGCACCAGCAAAATATCCCTCATTTGCATTATCAGAACAACATGAGGGAAAAATAATAGATTTAATTCATGAACGTGGCAGAGAAGCCCCGTTGGCTAAGGTTAGATTTGAAAATGGTTCAATATGTTATATGCCAGCAGTTATTGGCACCAAAGTTGGCTCCACAATCCAAATCGGTCTTAATGCAGATATTACTAATGGAAATATAATTAGTATTCAAAATATACCTGATGGAACAATTGTCTGTGATTTAGAAAAGCACTTTGGTGATGGTGGTACAATTGCAAAGTCAGCGGGAAACTATGCTACTGTATTTTCACATGGATCTGACGGTGTTACTGTAAAACTTCCTTCTGGCAAATTTACAACACTAAATCCAAAAAATAGAGCTATGATAGGAACACTAGCAGGAGGAGGTATAACAGAAAGGCCTTTAATGAGGGCTGGTACGAAATGGAGAAAATTCAGATCCAAGGGAAGAAAATATCCTATTGTAAGGGGTGTGGCTCAAGCTGCATATGTTCATCCGCATGGTGGTGGAAGACATCAACATGTTGGACAGAGCTCTACAGTTGCACGAGATACCCCGCCTGGAGCTAAAGTAGGAAGTATAGCCGCAAGAAAAACTGGTAGAGCACGAATAAAAGAAAGAACCAGTTGATCTTTAATATATTGACCTAAACTTGATTAACACCGAGCTAATTCAAATTTTTAAATGTCAAAACAAAGAGTACATCTTTTTGTAAAAGGTAAGGTTCAGGGAGTTTTTTTTAGACAAGCCCTAAAAGTAATGGCAAAAAAGAAAAATGTTTTTGGGTGTGTAAAAAACCTCAAAGATGGCAGAGTTGAAGCTATTCTAGAAGGTGAGGACCTAGATGTAAGTTCTCTAGTTGAATGGTGTCATGCAGGTCCAGCTAATGCAAGAGTGGAAGATGTTGAAATTAGAAATGAAAAATATAAAGAAGAGTTTTCAAAATTTGAAGTTTTGTATTAATGAATTGTATTATAGGCACTTTGAATTAACTCTTTTACACATTCAACATCTTTATCAGTTTTAATCAGTAATATTTCTTGAGGTCCCTTTCTATCTTTTTGTATTTTTATTTTAATTGATTCTTCTTGTGGTTCTATATCTATAAACCATCTAAATGTCATTGATTTACAAAATACAATTCTATGCATTCGTATATCTTCTATAACGTTTTTTCCTAACGAGAAACAAAAATCTCTAAGAGAATCAGAGAGGGGAAGAACCACTGGCGGTATTTGTTTTTTAAAATCTTCATAACTTCGTTTTTCACCAAATGATATCAAATCATTCAAAATGTGCTATACAAGTTATTTAGGTAGTAGCTCTGCTGGTTCCAGTCTAAACTGATAGTCCCATTTCAAAGTAAGCAAGATCCGCCACGTTGACGAGGAAGCGTGAATGTTCCATCTTAGGATTGCTCCCTCCCGGACCTCATCCCTTTCGATGGTTGGGTCTTAGGAACCATCCCTTCGGACAATCCCAGTCCTACATCCACCCGCCTCGGCGTGATTTCATTTCAGCCTACTAAGCGAGTACTATCTGTCTAGAGATTTACCCAGCAGTTACTGATCTCTGCATGTAGCCGGTTTCAGAATAGGGCACGGCTAGCGCCCCGATCCTACCTACTACCATAATATTGTTAACCTAAATGTTATATTTGCATTAGGCTTGTTTTTCTTTTAACATCAAAAGCAGGTTACATACAGAACAAATTTTTCCAGTACATTCGTTACCACAATTCATACATAGTTGTTTTTGGCTAGAGTTTGAATCTTTAACAATTTGCGATATTCGAAGAATTGATTTATACAAATTATTTTTAATTCCAAAATGTTGATTTTCTAAAGAATTGAGAAATTCGCGAATCTCAGTTCGTATTCCCTCATTCATATGAGGACATTGTTCTGATTGAAAAGGAATCTCGTTAGTAAAAGCATAAAACACAATCTCTGATTCGTAAATCTCACAAAATGGCTTTATTTTCCTGA
>Ga0194127_10001508_pt1 | contig 33960 bp, 39 predicted proteins | sample TA2KigC100mmetaG_FD_148624 | JGI IMG/M metagenome (GOLD analysis project Ga0194127, IMG submission 148624) | Freshwater microbial communities from Lake Tanganyika, Tanzania - TA2015036 Kigoma Deep Cast 100m | ecosystem: Environmental > Aquatic > Freshwater > Lake | place: Tanzania: Lake...
ATTTCCTGGTCCAGGGGCAAGGGCGGCACGAGCTGGACGCACCTCGCGGGCGCTGGGAGAAACTGGCCGACGTTGGCCGGCCCGGGGACAACTCCGAGCGCTACCGCCTGTACCGGAAAAAGTAGCGCCGCCGTGAACACCACGCCGCCGACCGATTGCCGCGCCTGGACCCGGATCGCCGCACACGCGGAGACCTGGAAGCACGCGCGCATCGACGAGCTGCTGCAGAACGACCCGGCCCGCACCACGGCCTTCGTCGCCGAAGGTGCGGGCCTGAAGCTCGACTACTCGCGCCAGCGCCTGGGCGGGTTGACCCTCGGGCTGCTGGCGCAACTGCTGCAGGAGCGTGGTTTCGAGGACTGGTGCGGCGCGCTGCTGGAAGGCCGGGTGGTGAACCCGACCGAGAACCGGCCCGCCTGGCACACCGCGCTGCGCGCCGGCGAGACCGCGCCCGAGGAGGTGAAGGCGACCCTGGCGCGCATGGCGCAGCTCTCCGACGGGATGGCGGGCATCCGCCGCATCGTGAATCTGGGCATCGGCGGCTCGGACCTGGGCCCGCGCCTGGTCTACGGCGCGCTGCGCGCGCAGCGCATCCGTGAGGCGCGCTTCGTCGCCAGCCCTGACCCCGCGGCGCTCGCCGGCGCGCTGGAAGGTGCCGAGCCGGATTCGACGCTGTTCGTCGTGGTGTCCAAGACCTTCACCAGCGCCGAAACCCTAGCCAACGCCGAAGCCGCGAAACGCTGGGGCGGCAAGCGCCTCATCGCGGTGTCGAACAACGTCGAGGCGGCGAGGCGCTTCGGCGCCGCCGAGGTGCTGCCGCTGCCCGAGTGGGTCGGCGGCCGCTATTCGCTGTGGTCCGCGGCCGGCTTTTCCGCCTTCGCCGCGCTGGGCGCCGAGCGCTTCGGCGAACTGCTCGCCGGCGCGCGCGACATGGACCAGCACTTCGCCTCGGCGCCGCCGCAGAGGAACCTGCCGGTGCTGATGGCGCTGATCGGCATCTGGAACGTGAACTTCCTGGGCTGCGGCACGCACGCGGTGCTGCCCTACGCGCATGCGCTGCGCCTGCTGCCGGCGCACCTGCAGCAGCTGGAGATGGAATCCAATGGCAAGCGCGTGGACCATCGCGGCAGCGAGCTCGCCTACGCCACCGCGCCGGTGGTCTGGGGCGCCGAGGGCACCCCCAGCCAGCATTCCTTCCACCAGCTGCTGCACCAGGGCACGCAGGTGGTGCCGGTGGACTTCATCGACCCGGGGCTGGAGGCGCTGCTGTCGGCGAACGCGCGAGCGCAGGCCGATGCCCTGGCGCTGGGAACGCAGGATCCGTCCCTGCCGCCGCAGCGCCGGCATCCGGGCAACCGCCCCTGCAGCATCCTGTCCATGCCGGGCCTGGGCGCGCGAGCCCTGGGCGCGCTGCTCGCCGCCTGGGAGCACAAGGTGTTCACGCAGGGCGTGCTCTGGAACATCGACAGCTTCGACCAGTGGGGCGTCGAGCTGGGCAAGCAGATGGCCAACGAACGACTCAAGGAGAACCGCTGATGGACCAGGAAACCTTCAACCTCAGCATCCGCAAGCTGCTGAAGATGGTGGGCGTGAACTCGCAGCGCGAGATCGAACAGGCGGTGCACAAGGCGCTCGCCGAGGGCCGGCTCAAGGACGAGGAGGCCTGCGCCGCCCGGGTCACGCTGGAGATCCCCTCGCTCGGGGTGAAGGTGCCGTTCGAGGGTGAAATAAAGCTAAAATGATACGCTCGATGCACGCGCTGGAACGGACCCCGGACGCGGTTCGAGGCGCAGGAGGCGAGGATGAATAAGGCGAGGGAATTCGACCAGACGGTCGTCGCGGAGCTGCAGGCCCTTCTGGGCGACCGGATCTCCACCTCGGCCGCGGTGCGCGAGCACCACGGCAAGGACGAGTCCTACTTCCCCTACGCCCCGCCCGACGCGGTGGTGTTCCCGCACTCCACCGACGAAGTGCGGGACGTGGTCAACATCTGCCGCCGCCACCGCGTGCCCATGATCCCCTTCGGCGTCGGCACCTCGCTCGAGGGCCACATCCTGGCTGTGAAGGGTGGGGTGTGCATCGACCTGTCGCAGATGAACAAGCTGATCGAGGTGCACGAGTCGGACCTCGACGCCGTGGTGCAGGCTGGGGTCACCCGCAAGCAGTTGAACGAACATATCAAGCACACCGGCCTGTTCTTCCCGGTGGACCCTGGCGCGGACGCGACCCTGGGCGGCATGGCGGCAACGCGCGCCTCGGGCACCAACGCGGTGCGCTACGGCACGATGCGGGAGAACGTGATTTCGCTGCAGGTGGTGCTGGCCGACGGCCGCGTCATCCAGACCGCCCGCCGCGCCAAGAAGTCCGCCGCCGGCTACGACCTGACGCGCCTGTTCGTGGGCTCCGAGGGGACCCTGGGCATCATCACCGAGGTCACGGTGCGCCTGTACCCGGTGCAGGAGGCGATGTCGGCCGCGGTCTGCGCCTTCCTGAGCGTGGACGGCTGCACCAACACCGTGATCCAGACCATCCAGGCCGGGGTGCCGATCGCGCGCTGCGACATCGTCTGCGACAAGACGTTGGATGCGATCAACAAGTACAAGAAAACCGGCTACCGCGTCGCGCCCACCGTGTTCTTCGAGTTCCACGGCTCCGCCGCCAGCGTGGTCGAACAGGCCGAGATCGTGCAGGCGATCGCCAAGGAAAACGGCGGCATGGACTTCCAGTGGGCCACCAGGGCCGAGGACCGCACCCGGCTCTGGGACGCGCGCCACAATGCCTATTTCGCCTGCCTGCAGTCGCGGCCGGGCTCGCGCGCGATTTCCACCGACGTCTGCGTGCCGATTTCGCGCCTCGCCGAGTGCGTCGCCGAGACCATGGAAGATTGCAAGAACTACTTCGCGCCGGTGCCGCTGCTGGGGCACATCGGCGACGGCAACTTCCACCTCATGCTGTTCACCGATCCGGCGCGGCCCGAGGAAGCACAGCTGGCCAAGGACTTCAACAAGCGCGTGGTGGACCGCGCCCTGCGCATGGAGGGCACCTGCACCGGCGAGCACGGCGTCGGCCTGGGCAAGATCGGCTCCATGACCCGCGAGCTGGGCGAGGAGGTCGTGTCGCTGATGGTGGACATCAAGAAGGTATTCGATCCCGACAACCTGATGAATCCCGGAAAGGTCGTACCACTGCCATGAGCGCGGACAAAAGGCTGAAGGAACTGGGCATCGACCTGGGCAAGGTCTCCGCGCCGGTGGCCAACTACGTCAACGCGGTGCACACCGGAAATCTGCTGTTCCTCGCCGGCAAGGGCCCGCGCGCCGTGAACGGCGCGCGCCCGAAGGGCAAGATCGGGCGGGAGTACACCGTCGAACAGGGCTACCAGCACGCGCGCAGCGTCGGCATGGACCTGCTGGCGGTGATGAAGGCCGAGCTGGGCAGCCTGGACCGGGTCAAGCGCGTGGTCAAGGTGCTGGGCATGGTGAACGCGACGCCCGAGTTCGAGGATCAGCCCAAGGTGATAAACGGCTGCTCGGACCTGTTCGTCGAGGTGCTGGGCGAGCGCGGCAAGCATGCGCGCTCGGCGGTCGGCATGGGCTCGCTGCCGATGGGCATCCCGGTGGAGATCGAGTGCATCGTCCAGGTGGGCCCGGCGCCTAAGAACAAGGCCGCGGCGAAGAAGAAATAGAGGCAGCGGTTACAGCGAAGGGTGTTTCAGATGGTCATCACCGTGCGGCGGTAGTATTTCAGCTCCTCGATCGACTCGAGGATGTCGGCCAGGGCCTCGTGCCTGCCCTCCTTCTTCAGCGCCCGGGTGATCTCGGGCTTCCAGCGCCGCACCAGTTCCTTGAGGGTGGACACATCCAGGTTCCGGTACAGGAAATGCGCCTCCAGCCGCGGCATCCAGCGCGCCATGAAGCGCCGGTCCTGGCACACCGAGTTGCCGCACATCGGCGACAGCCCCTTGGGCACGTGCTGCTCGAGGAACTCGAGCGACAGGCGCTCGGCCTCGGCCTCGGCTAGCCGCGAGGCGCGCACCTTGTCCACCAGCCCGGACTTGGCGTGCACGCTGCGGTTCCAGGAATCCATCGCCGAGAGCACCTCGTCGGGCTGGTGCAGCACCAGCACCGGGCCCTCGGCGACCAGGTTCAGCTCGGAATCGGTGACGATGAACGCCATCTCGAGTATCCGGTCGGAATCCGGCGCGAGTCCCGACATTTCCATGTCGATCCAGATAAGGTTGTTGCCATCCACGGCCATGCTTTATTCTCTCACGGCGCATGTTCGATACCGACGCCAACGCCTTCAGCTGGACCTTCCTCGCCGCGCTCACGGCGGTTACCGGCACGCGCCTGTGGCTTGCGGCGCGCCAGGTGCGCCACCTGCGCACGCATCGCGACGCGGTGCCACCGTCCTTCGCCGGCGCCATCCCACTCGCGGCGCACCAGAAGGCCGCCGACTACAGCGTCGCCAAGGGACGCCTGGGCCTGATCGAGATGCTGGCGGGCGTGGCAATGCTGCTCGTGCTCAGCCTGGGCGGCTTGCTGGAGGCGATGGCGCAGGGCTGGGGGCGGTGGCTGGATGGCGGCGGCATCGTGCACGGGATGGCGCTGATCCTGTCGGTGGTGGCGCTGCTCTCGGCGGTGGATCTGCCCTTCGCCGCGTACCGCGCTTTCGTGGTCGAGGCGCGCTTCGGCTTCAACCGGATGACGCCGGCGCTCTTCCTAGCGGACCTCGCCAAGCAGACCGCCGTGGGCGCCGTCCTCGGGGTGCCGCTGCTCGCGCTGGTGCTGTGGCTGATGGCGCAGATGGGCGAGCACTGGTGGATCTGGGTCTGGGTCGCCTGGACCGCATTCAACCTGCTCATCCTGCTCGCCTATCCGACCTTCATCGCGCCCCTGTTCAACAAGTTCAGCCCGCTGGAGGACACCGCGCTCGCCGAACGGGTGCGGGCGCTCCTTGAGCGTTGCGGCTTCCGCGCCAGCGGCCTGTACGTCATGGACGGCTCCAGGCGCTCCAGCCACGGCAACGCCTACTTCACCGGCTTCGGCGCCGCCAAGCGCATCGTGTTCTTCGACACCCTGCTCGCGCGCCTGGCGCCGGCCGAGATCGAGGCGGTGCTGGCGCACGAACTGGGCCACTACAAGCGCCACCACGTCTGGAAGCGCGTGCTGCTGCTGTTCGCGGCCTCGTTCGCCCTGCTCTGGGTGCTGGGACAGCTGATCCGGCAGGACTGGTTCTACGCCGGGCTGGGGGTGCACTCGCAGGGCGCCGCCACCGCGCTGGTGCTGTTCTTCCTCGTCATGCCGGTGTTCACCTTCTTCCTGCAGCCGCTGTCGAGCCTCTACTCGCGCAAGCACGAGTTCGAGGCCGACGCCTATGCCGCGGCGCATGCCAGCGCGCCTGAGTTGGTGAAGGCGCTGGTGAAGCTGTACCAGGACAACGCCGCCACCCTGAGCTCGGATCGGCTGCACTCGGCCTTCTACGATTCGCACCCGCCGGCGGTGACCCGCATCGCCCGGCTCACGGCATGAGCCGCCCCGCCCGCCTCGGCGAGCGCGAGGCCCTGGAGCGGCTCGCGGCCCTCAAGGGCTGGGCGATCGAGGGCGACACCCTGGTCAAGACCTTCGCCTTCAAGGACTACCACCGCACCATGGCGTTCGTCAACGCGGTGGCCTGGATCGCGCACCGCGCCGACCACCACCCGGACCTCGCGGTGGGCTACAGCCGCTGCCGCGTCGCCTGGTCCACGCACGAGGCCGGTGGGCTGACCGAGTACGACTTCGCCTGCGCCGCCCAATGCGACGCCCTGCTGCCGACTTCCTGATTGACGGCTGAGTCCTGCCTCGCCGCCTCGAGCTCTGCCGGCGCATCATTGCACCGCCATGAAGCGCGTCTTCAGCTCCTTCGACCGCATTGCCGTATTCCACGCCCGCAACCTGCTGGAGGCCGAAGGCATCCGTGCGTCGGTGCGCAACCAAATCCTGTCCTCTGCGATGGGCGAGCTGCCGCCGGCGGAATGCCAGGCCGAGGTCTGGGTGGCGGACGATGCCGAGGCGGCGCTCGCCGAGCAGATCCTGCGCCAGGGGTCGACGCGTGCCGGCGGCGCGCCCTGGCGCTGCGCCTGCGGCGAACAACTGGAGGCGCAGTTCCTGCAGTGCTGGAAATGCGGCCGGGGCCGCTGCTGAGGGCGCTGCCCTAGAACACCCGCGCCAGGGCGATCACCCCCAGCGCGAACACCCACACCACGACCGCACGCCACAGCAGGCCCACCGCGCTGTCGAGGTAGGCGAGCTCGGCGGTGTCGCCTAGCCCCAGCTCCGGGCGCGGCTGCGGGCCTTCCACCTCCGCCAGCGGCATGCCCAGCCTGACCCCCATGGCGCCGGCGCCGGCGGCGAGTACGATGCCCAGGTTGCGGTCCGGCCAGGCCGCGGCCTGGCTACGCCAGCAGTAAATGGCGTCCTCGAAGTCCCCGACCACCGCGAACGCCGCCGCGGTCAGGCGCGACGTTGGCCACTCGAGCAGGGCCAGCGCGCGGTTGGCGAGCTGGCCGAAGGCGCCCGCCGTGAGGCCTGCGCCCCAGCGCCGCTGCAGGAACGAGGCCATGCGGTACAGGATCGCGCCCGAGGGACCTGGCAGGATGACAAACCAGAACAGCACCGCGAACACATGCCGGTGCGATGCGGCAAGCGCCTCCTCGATGGCGAGGCGCGCGACTTCCTCGCGGCTGCGATGTTGCGCCGGCTCGCTGCGCCAGGCGCCGATCAGCTCGCGCGCGCGCTCGGCATCGCCGCTCCGGAGCGCGGCCTGGATGCCGGTGAACCGGTGGCTGAACTGCCGGAAGCCGAGGGTGAGGTAGAGAGCGGCAACGTTCACTGCCAGGCCCAGCAGCGGGTGCAGCCAGGCGGCCGGGTAGTACAGCGCCAGCGAGGCCGCCACCGGTGCCAGCGCCGCGAGCAGCCAGGCGATGGTGCCGTGGCGGCGCTCGCCGGCGTTGAAGCTGCGTTCCAGCCAGTCAGCCCACGCCGCGAGCAGCGAAAAATAGGCCTTGCGCTCGCCCAGCGGGCGCCACTGCTCGAGGGCCAGCGCGGCGATGATCGCGATCACGCTCATCGGGGGCATTCTATACAATGGGCGCGCCGTGAAAATCACCGTGCCCTACGGATACGACGAAATCGTCCCGCTGCAGCCAGCTTCCGGCCTGCTACCTGCACGCCTACGTGCGCCGCTACCCGTTGTGCATCTCCACGGGTCGCATTTACGCCCACCTGCACTCGCTGGAGAACTTCAGCCGGCCTTATCGCCGGGAACAACTGCGCCGGGAGCAGCGGCGAGGTAGCGCGAGAGGTTGACCACCATCGCGGCGGTGGCGCCCCAGATGGTGTTGCCGTCGTAGTCCATGGTGTAGAACCAGCGCGTCTCGCCCTGCCATACGCGCGAGCTGTGGCGGTGGTTCGCCGGGTCCATCAAAAATGCGAGCGGCACCTCGAAGATCCGCTCCACCTCGGTGGCGTCGGGCGCGAGTTCGAAGGGCGGCGCCACCAGCCCCACCACCGGCGTGACGCGGTACCCGGTGCCGGTATGGTACTCGGGCAGCCGCCCCAGCAGCTCGACATGCCTCGGATGCAGGCCGATCTCCTCCTGCGCCTCGCGCAACGCAGTGGCCTCGGGGCTATCGTCGTGCGGCTCGGCGCGCCCGCCCGGGAAAGCCACCTGTCCCGAATGCGCCTTGAGGTGCGCCGTGCGCAGCGTGAACAGCACCGCAAGGCCTGCTTCGCGCGGCACGATCGGCACCAGCACCGAAGCCGGCGTCGCGGCCACCGGCCGGGCGCCGCGGTCGCCGTAAATGGGCGCCGCGGGCGGCGGCACGCTGGCGAAGTGGCGGCGCAGCCAGCCTGGGTCCACCGCGCCGCTCCTGCCCGCGCCAGGCTCAGGGGACCAGGATCACCGACCCGGTGGTCTTGCGCGACTCCAGGTCGGTGTGGCACTGGGCGGCGCTGGCCAGCTTGTAGCTGGCCGTGGTCTGGATTCTCACCTTGCCCGACTTGACGATGTCGAACAGCGCGTTCGAGCGCGCCAGCAGGTCGGCACGCGTCGCGATATGCGTCGCCAGCGTCGGCCGGGTGACGTAGAGCGAGCCCTTGGTGGAAAGGATGCCCAGGTTCACGGGCGGCACCGCCCCGGATGCGTTGCCGAAGGAAGCGATCAGACCGCGCGGCTGCAGGCAGTCCAGGGTCCCTTCCCAGGTGGACTTGCCCACCGAGTCGTAAACCACCGGCACGCCCTTGCCGCCGGTGAGCGCTTTCACCCTCTCGACGAAGTTTTCCTTCGAATAGTTGATGACGTGGGTGGCGCCATGCGCCTTGGCCAGCGCGCATTTGTCCTCCGAGCCGGCAGTACCGATCACCGTGACGCCGAGCGCCCTGAGCCACTGGCAGGCGATCAGGCCTACTCCGCCCGCGGCAGCGTGCCACAGCACGGTCTCGCCCGCCTGAACCGGATAGGTGGTGTGGATCAGGTAATGCACCGTGAGGCCCTTGAGCAGCATCGAGGCCGCGGTGGCCTCGGAGATTCCCTCGGGCAGTTTGACCATGCGGTCGGCCGGCGCCAGGCGCTGCTCGCAGTACGCGCCCACCAGGCCGGTGTAGCAGACCCGGTCGCCGGGCTTGAGCTCGGTGAGGCCGCTGCCCACCGCCTCCACCACGCCGGCGCCCTCGTTGCCGGCGATCTGGGGCAGCGGCATCGGGTACAGGCCCGAGCGCTGGTAGGTGTCGAGGAAATTGACGCCGATCGCGGTGTGCCGGATCCGCACCTGCCCGGCGCCGGGCTCGCCGACCTGGACCTCGTCGGCCTGCAGGACCTCGGGTCCGCCCGTTCTGTGAAAGCGCATTGCCTTTGCCATTTCAGCATCTCCTGTCAGGGTTTTCTCGATCTAGGTTTTCTTCTCCGGGGGCGGGTTCATGGCCTGCCGCATCGCACTCAGGCCCGCCTTCTGCATCTCCAGCCCCTGGATGGACATGCGCAGCATGTTGAGGTTCATCGACAGCCACATCTCGACCGCTTTGAGCTCCGCGATGCGCTTCTCGATCTCCTGCGGATCCAGCGTTGGCATCGCCATGCCGGGCACCGGCACCCCGAGCGGGCCCCACAGGCGGCGGAACATCTCGAACGGGTCCTGCGGCGGCTTGGCATTCTCGCTCATTGCGGGCCTGCGTCGAGGTTGGTGTCGATGAACAATTCGAGCGCTTCCTTGTCCCGCGAGGCGGTGACCCTGGCAGCGTAGGGCGCACCGGATTCGCTGTGCTGCTGGGTGCGGTTGAAGCCGAGCGTGCGCTCCAGCATTTCCCGCAGCAGCGCGTGCTCCAGGAGCGATGCCGGGTTCTGGGGCGACACCAGCATCAACGCTCCCAGCCAGCGTGCGCCGCCGGTCAGCACCTCTCCGGCGCGCGCGCTCATCGGTCGCTTTGCGGACTGCAGGCCATCAGAACAGCGTCTGCTCCTGCCCGCGCGGGGCGTTGGCATCGGCCACCGTGAGCGCTGTCATGTTGACGATACGGCGCACCGTCGCCGAGGGCGTGAGGATGTGCAGCGGGCGCGCGGCGCCGAGCAGGATCGGGCCGATGGTGACGTTCTCGGCCGCGGCGATCTTGAGCAGGTTGAAGGAGATGTTGGCCGCGTCCAGCGTCGGCATGACCAGCAGGTTGGCTTCGCCGCGCAGCTTGGAACTGGGGAATACCTTGTTCCGGATCTCCTCCGACAGCGCGGCGTCGCCGTGCATCTCGCCCTCGACCTCGAGTTCCGGCGCCCTTTCGGCCAGGATCGCCAGCGCGCGCTGCATCTTGCGCGACGAGGCGATGCCCATGGAACCGAAGTTGGAAGCCGACAGCAGCGCGACCTTGGGCGCGATGCCGAAGCGCCGGATCTCCTCCGCCGCGAGGATGGCCATCTCGGCGAGGTGCTCGGCGTCCGGGTCCGGCGTGACGTAGGTGTCGCAGATGAACACGGTGCGGTGCGGCAGGATCAGCGCGTTCATGGCCGCGTAGTGCTGCGCCCCCGGCCTCAGGCCGATCACCTGGTCGATGTAGTGCAGGTGCAGGGCGTGGGTGCCGAAGGTGCCGCAGAGCATGCCGTCGGCCTCGCCCTTGAAGATCATCATCGAACCGATCAGGGTGTTGCGCCGGCGCATCTCGACACGCGCGTACTCCGGCGATACCCCCTTGCGCTCGGTCAGACGATGGTAGGTCCGCCAGTAGTCGCGGTAGCGCGGATCGCTCTCGGGATTCACCAGCTCGACCTCGCGTCCGGCGCGGATACGCAGGCCGAGCCGCTCGATCCTCTGCTCGACCACCTGCGGCCGGCCGATGAGGATCGGCTTCGCGAGCCCCTCGTCGCACACGATCTGCGCCGCCCGCAGCACGCGCTCGTCCTCGGCCTCGGCATAGACCATGCGCCGCGGCGCCGCCTTGGCCGCCGAAAACAAGGGCTTCATGATCAGGCCGGAGTGGTAGACGAACTGCGTCAGGGACCCCCGGTAGCCCTCCAGGTCCGCCAGCGGGCGCGTAGCCACCCCCGAGTCCATCGCCGCCCTCGCCACAGCCGGCGCGATCTTAGCGATCAGGCGCGGGTCGAAGGGCCGCGGGATCAGGTACTCCGGGCCAAACTTGAGGTCCTCGCCGCCGTAGGCGAGCGCGACCACGTCGGATGCCTCGGCCTGCGCCAGCTCGGCGATGGCGCGCACCGCGGCGAGCTCCATCTCGGTGGTGATGGTGGTGGCGCCCACGTCCAGCGCGCCGCGGAAGATGAACGGAAAACAAAGGACGTTGTTGACCTGGTTCGGGTAATCGGTGCGACCGGTGGCGATGACGCAGTCGGGCCGCGCCGCCTTGGCCAGCTCGGGCCGGATCTCCGGCTCGGGGTTGGCGAGCGCAAGGATCAGCGGCCGCTCGGCCATCCTCTTCACCGCTTCGGGCTTGAGCACGCCGCCCGCCGACAGGCCGAGGAAGATGTCGGCGCCGGCGATCACCTCGTCCAGGGTGCGGGCCCTGGTGTCGATCGCGAACTTCTCCTTGTCCGGGTCCATCAGCTCCTTGCGGCCCTTCCAGACCACGCCCTGGATGTCGGTGACCGTGATGTGCTCGCGCGGCAGCCCCATCTTCACCAGCAGCTCGAGGCAGGCGAGCGCGGCGGCGCCGGCGCCCGAAACCACCAGCTTCACCCGGTCCAGGCGCTTGTCGAGCACCTTGAGGCCGTTCAGGATCGCGGCGCCGACGATGATCGCGGTGCCGTGCTGGTCGTCGTGGAAGACGGGGATCTTCATGCGCGCGCGCAGTTTGCGTTCCACGATGAAGCACTCCGGCGACTTGATGTCCTCCAGGTTGATGCCGCCGAAGGTCGGCTCCAGCGCGGCGATGATGTCCACCAGCCGGTCCGGATCCTGCTCGGCGATCTCGATGTCGAAGCAGTCGATGCCGGCGAACTTCTTGAACAGCACCGCCTTGCCTTCCATCACCGGCTTGGCGGCGAGCGGGCCGATCGCGCCCAGCCCCAGCACCGCGGTGCCGTTGGTGATCACCGCGATCAGGTTGGCGCGCGAGGTGAGGTTGACCGCCTCGGCAGGGTCGCGCCGGATCTCCTCGCAAGCGATGGCGACGCCGGGGGAGTAGGCGAGCGCGAGGTCGCGCTGGTTGGTGAGCTGCTTGGTGGCGAGGATCGCGATCTTGCCGGGTCGCGGCAGGCGGTGGTACTCGAGGGCGCTGTTGCTCAGTTCCTCGTCCACATTCCATTCCTCGGCATCGGGCAAAAATTATATCCGTATAATCGAATTTCCCCGCAGCTCATGCCCCCGAGGCGTGCGTTTCGCCTACACCGGCGTCATGCCGCACCTGGAGCAGGCCGCCAAACGCCTGCTGCGCTTTCGCCTCGAGGCTACGCCGATCGTTTGACGCGGGCGATCTGCTCCAGGCGCGCACGCTCGGCCAGAACCTTGCCCGCGTAGGGCGAGTTCGGGATGTCGAAGGCGCCCGCGTACATCTGCAGCGCGGTCTCGAGCTCGCCGAAGCGGCCCAGGTACTCGCGCAGGATCTGCGCCCCGACCTGGATGTTGACCTCGGGGTCGAGCAGCGCCGGCTCGCCGCCGTGCTCGAACAGCTTCTCCTGGTGGAACTTCGGGATCACCTGCATCAGCCCCTTGGCGCCCATATTGCTCTCGGCGACCGGATTGTAGCGAGACTCCACCGCCATCACCGCTAGGATCAGCAACGGGTCGAGCTTGAGCTCGCCCCCGGCACGATAGGCCGAGGCGACGAAGCCGGCGATGGCGTCTTCCGCCACGCGGTAGCGCTTGGCGATGAACTCGGTCAGCGCGCGCTGCTCGCGCGCCTGGCCTGCCACGCCAGCCATTGCCTGAATGGTGCCGGTGCTGACAGTGCCCGCCTGGTCCGCCCAGCCCGAGGAAATGGCGAAGAACTGGCGCAGCATGGTCTCACGCGGCCCGGGCAGCGTGGCGGCGAACAGGCCGGCGACGACCACGGCCAAACCGATCAGCGCGAGCGCGCTGCGGGTGGCGGACAGCAGCCGCAGCACGCCCCCCGATCCGGGAAACCGCAGCCTCTGGTTGCTTGCGTTCATCTCATACCTCCTTGCCTCTTGCGCCGTCCCGCGCCACACCCAACCCGGAGCCCAGCGGCCGTTGGCGAACGCTAGGTGGCAGGGGGGGGTGGGTGGGGGACTCTGGGAACCGGCCGCGGCCGAGGCCCAGGCCTTTGAACCATCGCCCGCGGCACCTTGTGCCGTGTCGGGCAGCTGCCCCCGGACTTCGATGTCCGGACTGGAAAGATCGTCTTGTTGCGACGCAGCAGGGCGTATCATAGCCGAAACGTTCTTCTCCGGTCAAGCGCTTCCGATGGTCGCGGCGAGCCCGTGTTGCGGTTTGACAGCATTGTTTATTTAGCTTTTTTTGAGGGTCCGGGCGCCCTCCCGGCGGGGGGAAATCCTGTGACCAGGAAGCCTCTCGGACCGGCTCTGATCTTTCCGTTCAGAGCCGAAGGACCAAGCCGGTCCGGAGAGCTTCTAGGGCCCTGGCGAGGGGCTTGCGCCCCCCGCCACGTTCCCGATCGGTTCCCGGTTACGGCCGGGATCCGGTTGGAAACGGCCATGCGGCCGCCGGATTCAGCGCAGTCCTTGCGCCGGTCATCGCAGCGGTGGAGGGCGCAGTGGGTGCCGCCCTCATCGCAGTGCCGACCACAGGTCTTGCGGGTTTAGCGGCCGCTTTCTTCTTGCCTGACTTCTTCTTTGCGGCCTTCTTTTTTTTACCCGCTACCTTCTTTTTTGATGCTTTCTTCTTGGACGATTTCTTCTTTTTTGATGCTTTCTTCTTCTTTTTCTTTTTCTTCGCCGCTTTTTTCTTCGCCATGACTATCTCCTTAGGTAGTTACAAAGGAGCCCGGCCGTACCGGCCCGGACTATTCAACCGCGCGCGGGAATCTCTTCCCGCATGCGGGCTGAATGCTGCGAACGCCCAATGCCATCTCATTCCTGCCTCGCCCCCCGGCCGGCGATGTCCTGGTACAGGATGTCCGGATCGAGCCGGATGCCGCCCTCCCAGGTCACGGTCGCGCTCTCGGGGTCAACGCTCACCTTCTCGAACTCGCGCACGTCAAGCCACAGCTTGAAGGCGCCGATCTCGAGCAGGTTGCCGAGGAACACGCTGCCCTCCAGCCCATCGTCGAACCGGATCCAGAGCTTGTAGTCGTCCTCGGCCTTGCAGGCGGTCACTTTGTGCATGTCGGTTCCGGTTGCTTGCCTCAATCCCAGCTCAGCGCGCCGCCGGTCTGGTACTCGATGACGCGGGTCTCGAAGAAATTTCGCTCCTTCTTCAGGTCGATCATCTCGCTCATCCACGGGAACGGGTTGCTTGCGCCGGGGTAGAGCGGCTCCAGGCCGATCTGCTGGCAGCGGCGATTGCAGATGAAGCGCAGGTACTCCTTGAACATCGGCGCGTTGAGCCCCAGCACGCCGCGCGGCATGGTGTCCTCGGCGTAGCGGTACTCCAGCTCGACGCCCTTGCGGAAGATCGCCGTCAACTCCTCGCGGAACTGGGGCGACCACAGCTGCGGGTTCTCGAGCTTGATTTGGTTCACCAGGTCGATGCCGAAATTGCAGTGCATCGACTCGTCGCGCAGGATGTACATATACTGCTCGGCGGCGCCGGTCATCTTGTTCTGCCGGCCGAGCGCCAGAATCTGGGTGAAGCCGACGTAGAAGAACAGGCCCTCCATCAGGCAGGAGAACACGATCAGGCTCTTCAACAGGTCCTGGTCGGCCTGGGGCGTGCCGGTCCGGAAGGCCGGGTTGGTCAGGATGTCGATGAACGGGATCAGGAATTCGTCCTTGTCCCGGATCGAGGCGATCTCGTGGTAGGCGTTGAACACCTCGCCTTCGTCCAGGTCCAGGCTCTCGACGATGTACTGGTAGGCGTGGGTGTGAATCGCCTCCTCGAAGGCCTGGCGCAGCAGGTACTGTCGGCACTCCGGGGCTGTGATGTGGCGGTAGGTGCCGAGCACGATGTTGTTCGCTGCAAGCGAATCCGCGGTGACAAAGAAGCCCAGGTTGCGCGTGACCAGGCGCCGCTCGTCCTCGGTGAGGCCGTTGGGGTCCTTCCAGAGCGCGATGTCGCGGCTCATGTTCACTTCCTGCGGCATCCAGTGGTTGGCGCAGGCGGCGATGTACTTCTCCCAGGCCCACTTGTACTTGAATGGCACCAGCTGGTTGACGTCGGCCTTGGAATTGATGATGCGCTTGTCCTCGACGCGGATGCGCCGGTGCGCGTTGCCGGCGCTGAAGCGCCCGTCGGCGGGCGCGACCTGGGACTGCGGCACGAACCCGGCCTGCGACGGGATCGCCAGCCCGGCCATCGGGTTCATCTGCGTGTCTTCCTCGAAATTGAGCATCAGCGGCAGGCCTCGCGCTTCACTGGCAGGCCTCGCATTCCGGATCGTCGGTGGCGCAGAACTTCGGCTCCTCGACTGCGGGCACCGCGGCCAAGGTATCGGCCGAGCCCGAGGGTACTGCGTTCAGCTGGCCCGCCTTGGTGGTGGACTTCTCGGCGTGCGTGGCGCCCATGGCGCGCAGGTAATAGGTGGTCTTGAGGCCGCGGATCCAGGCCTGCTTGTAGGTCTCGTCCAGCGTCCTGCCCGAAGCCCCGGCCATGTAGATGTTGAGCGACTGCGACTGGTCGATCCACTTCTGTCGCCGTGCGCCGGCCTCCACCAGCCAGCGCGGCTCGACCTCGAAAGCGGTGGCGTAGAGGCGACGCAGGCCGGCCGGGGCGCGGTCGATGCGCGCCAGGTTGCCGTCGAAGTACTTCAGGTCCGAGATCATGACCTCGTCCCACAGCCCCTCGCGCTTGAGCTCCGCGACCAGGTACTCGTTCACCACCGTGAACTCGCCCGACAGGTTCGACTTCACGTACAGGTTCTGGTAGGTCGGCTCGATCGAGGCCGAGACGCCGATGATGTTGGCGATGGTGGCGGTGGGCGCGATCGCGATGCAGTTGGAGTTGCGCATGCCGTGCTTGCGGATGCGCGCCCGCAGCGGCTCCCAATCCAGCGCCGAGCTGCGGTCCACCTCGACGTAGCCGCCACGCTCGGTGGCCAGCAGGTCCAGGGTGTCCTGCGGCAGGATGCCTCGGTCCCAGAGCGAGCCCTTGAACGACGGGTAGCAGCCGCGCTCCTCGGCCAGCTCAGTCGAGGCCCAGTAAGCGGCGTAGCACACCATTTCCATGCCGCGGTCGGCGAACGCCATGGCCTCGTCCGAGGCGTAGGGGATGCGCAGCGCGTGCAGGCAGTCCTGGAAGCCCATGATGCCCAGGCCGACCGGGCGGTGGCGCTGGTTGGAATTGGCCGCCTTGTCCACCGCGTAGTAGTTGATGTCGATGACGTTGTCGAGCATGCGCATCGCGGTGCGGATGGTGCGCTTCAACTTGTCGAAGTCGAGCAGCTTGCGGCCGCCCTCCTCCTTCAGGTGCGCGACCAGGTTCACCGAACCCAGGTTGCAGACCGCGATCTCGTCAGCCGAGGTGTTGAGGGTGATCTCGGTGCACAGGTTCGAGCTGTGCACGACGCCGACGTGCTGCTGGGGACTGCGGATGTTGCAGGGATCCTTGAACGTGATCCACGGATGCCCGGTCTCGAACAGCATCGACAGCATCTTGCGCCACAGCTGCACCGCAGGAATCTTCTTGTAGAGCTTGAGTTCGCCGCGCGCCGCCCTGTCCTCGTAGCGCAGGTAGGCCTCCTCGAAGGCCCTGCCGAAGCGGTCATGCAGCTCCGGGGCGTCGGAGGGCGAGAACAGGGTCCACTGTGCGTTCTCCATCACGCGCTTCATGAACAGGTCCGGGATCCAGTTGGCCGTGTTCATGTCGTGGGTGCGCCGCCGGTCATCGCCGGTGTTCTTGCGCAACTCGAGGAACTCCTCGATGTCAAGGTGCCAGGTCTCGAGGTAGGAGCAGACCGCGCCCTTCCTCTTGCCGCCCTGGTTCACCGCCACCGCGGTGTCGTTCACCACCTTGAGGAAGGGCACCACGCCCTGCGACTTGCCGTTGGTGCCCTTGATGTGCGAGCCGAGCGCCCGCACCGGCGTCCAGTCGTTGCCCAGGCCGCCCGCGTACTTCGCCAGCAGCGCGTTCTCCTTGATGGCGTCGTAGATCCCGGTGAGGTCGTCGGCCACCGTGGTCAGGTAGCAGGACGACAGCTGAGAGCGCAAGGTGCCGGCGTTGAACAGCGTCGGGGTCGAACTCATGAACTCGAAGCTCGACAGCACATCGTAGAACTCGATCGCCCGCGCCTCGCGGTCCTTCTCGCGCAGCGCCAGGCCCATCGCCACGCGCATGAAGAATGCCTGGGGCAGCTCGATGCGCCGGTCCCGGATGTGCAGGAAGTAGCGGTCGTACAGGGTCTGCAGGCCGAGGTAGCCGAACTTCAGGTCGCGCTCGGCTCTGAGCGCGCGGCCGAGGCGTTCCAGATCGAAGCGGCCCAGTTCCGGGTCGATCAGCTCGGCCTGGATGCCGCTCCGGATGATGGCGGGAAAGGCGGCCGCGGTACGCGCCTGCACCTGGGCCGCCGGCACGTCCTCGCGCAGCACCTCACGCCGGATGGTGTGCAGCAGCAGCCGCGCCGTGACGTAACTGTAGGCCGGCTCCTTCTCGATCAGGGCGCGCGCGGCGAGAATCGCGGACTTGCGCACCTCGTCCATGGGCACGCCGTCGTACAGGTCGTGCAGCAGCGCCTCGCGCATCGGCGCCGGCGAAGCGGCCGGTTCCAGGCCCTGGCAGGCGCCGGCCAGCAGCGCGTCCAGCGCCGCCATGTCGAGCGGCTTGCGCTGCCCGTTTTCCACCACATGCAGCAGCGGCTCGGTGGCGCCGGCGGCCTTGGCGGCCTTCTCCTGCGCCCGCACCTGGGCGCGCTGATCGCGGTACAGGACGTAGGCGCGGGCGACATCATGCTCGCCAGAGCGCATCAAGGCGAGTTCAACCTGGTCCTGGATGTCCTCTATATGAAAGGTGCCGCCCTGGGGTTGGCGCCGCATCAGGGCGCTCACCGCGCCGCCGGTGAGGTCGGCCACCAGTTCACGGATCCGCGCCGAGGCCGCGCCCTGGCTGCCGTTGACCGCGAGGAAGGCCTTGGTCATGGCAAGCGCGATCTTGGAGGGCTCGAAGCCGACCACGGCGCCGTTGCGACGGATGATGCGGTAGTCGGAGTACGGGGTACGCGGCTGGGAACTGGACTCGGAAACGCCCACGCCAATGGCCGTGTTCGTTGCCGTTGCCTGCTGCCCGATCTGCATCTCCCGTCTCCCGTTGCGTGCTCCCCCCGGGCGCGCCGAGGAAAGACCATCCCGTTACAAGTTCCGAACTGACCACAACATCTAGTGCTGAGCCGCTGATTGGCAACTAATTGTTGTGGACCCCGCAATTGGGAAATTGCAAGCCTGCGCCGCGTTGCGCAGTGCAGCGTAACTACTAGATGTAGGAAAAGCCGCCCCTGGGGCCACTATTCCTAGTGACGCAGGTTGCAGAGCGTGCCGAGCAGGCGCCGCCAGCCCAGACCGCTGCCCGGATCGATCTTGCGCCCGGGGGCGACGTCGCTGTGGCCGGCGATCGCGCGCAGCGGCAGGCGCGCCGCAAGCGCCGCAAGGAGCGCGGCGAGGCGCCGGTGCTGGGCAGGCGCAAAGGCGGCATCGTCTGTGCCTTCCAGCTCGATGCCAACCGAGAAGTCATTGCAGCGCGCGCGCCCGCGCCAGCGTGAGTCGCCGGCATGCCAGGCTCGCCGGTGGAGCGGGACGAACTGCAGCAGCGCGCCGTCACGGCGCACCAGGAAATGGGTCGACACCCTCAAGCCCTCGAGCCCCCGAAAGGACGGATGCGCCGACGGGTCAAGGCGGTTGGTGAACAGGCGTTCGATGGCTTCGCCACCGTACTCGCCGCGCGGCAGGCTGATCGAATGCAGCAGCGCCAGCGTGACCAGGGTCTGCGCCGGCCGGCTGTCGCAATTTGGCGACAGCACCCGGCGCGCGCCGGGAAGCCAGCCCCCAAGGGCGCCGGACATCACTGCTCCCGCGGCCCGAGCCGCCAATGCTCCTCGCTGCAGTAATGCCGTCCGCCGGCGCTGCGCGCCTCGGTCCTGGGCAAGTTGACGCCGCAGTGGGCGCAACTGACCAGTTCCGGCGCCGCCGCGCCGCCGGCACCGTCCGTGCCCGGGGGCCGCTTGGACCTGCCGGCCGCGAGCGCGCGGCGCAGCAGCCACAGCGCGAGCAGCACGAGGAGGACGATCAGGATCAGCCGGCCCATGGCGGCATTATGAACGTGTCGGCAAGAGGGGGAAGGTTGGTCGGGGTGACTGGATTCGAACCAGCGACACCTGCGTCCCGAACGCAGTACTCTACCAGGCTGAGCTACACCCCGAATTCAGGTCCGGTCACGGCGGCAATCAGGCGTCTCGGGTGACCGAGAAGGACGCCAATTCTAGCAAAGATTCGCGGTGCGCCGAGGCGGCGAGCGCGGCAAGCGCGGCGCTTGCGGCCTCGGCCTCCCGCCGCGCCACGCCGCGGGCGTAATCGAGCGCGCCGGTGGCGCGCACCGCCGCCAGCACGCGCGCGAAGTCCTCGCGCCCGCCGTGCTCGATCGCCTCGCGCACCACGTGCGCCTGCGCTGGCATGCCGCAGGCCATGGCGCGAATCAGCGGCAGGGTCGGCTTGCCCTGGGCGAGATCCTCGCCCAGGCTCTTGCCGATGCGGGCGGGGTCGCTCGAGTAATCAAGCACGTCGTCGATGAGCTGGAAGGCGATGCCGATGCGCATGCCGTACTCCGCCAACCCGGCCTCCACCTCGGCCGGCGCCCCCGCCAGAACCGCCCCCAGCCGCGCCGCGGCCTCGAACAGCTTCGCGGTCTTGCGCCGGATCACCTCCAGGTACGCCGCCTCGCCCACCTGCGGGTCGTGGCAGTTCATCAGCTGCAGCACCTCACCCTCGGCAATGGTGTTGGTGGCCTCGGCAAGGACCTGCATCACGCGCATGCTGCCCTGCCCCACCATCATCTGGAAGGCGCGCGAATAGACGAAATCCCCGACCAGCACCGCCGCGGCGTTGCCGAACTGGGCGTTGGCGGTGTCGCGGCCGCGTCGCAGCTCGGAGACGTCGACCACGTCGTCGTGCAGCAGGGTCGCGGTGTGGATGAGCTCGACCACGGCGGCGAGCTCGATGCGGGCTTCGCTTCGGCCTCCGGCAGCCCCGGCCGCGAGCAGCAGCAGTGCCGGCCGCAGACGCTTGCCACCCCCTGCGACGAGGTGCTCGGCGACCTGCCGCACCAGCGCCACCTCCGAGCCCAAGCGCTCGCCGATACGGCGCTCCACCTGGCGCAGGTCCTCGGCGATCGGGCGCAGCAATCGGTTCAGCACCGCGCTTGCGATCATAAGCGTAAAGCTACCACAGGGGGTGCGCCCTTTGACGGCGGCTGGTGAAATCCCTTAGAATTTCAGGTCTTTGCTCCAGAAAACTCAGCCAGGGAAGCAAGCCATGTACGCAGTGATCCAGGCCGGCGGCAAGCAGTACCGCGTCAAATCGGGCGAGCAGCTCCGCATCGAGTCCCTCGGGGCGGCGGTGGGCGCCACCCTGACCTTCGACAAGGTGCTGATGCTGGGCGAGGGCGAGGCAGCGAAAATCGGCGCGCCCTACCTCGCCGGCGCCGCAGTCACCGCCACCGTCGTCGGCCACGGCCGTGGCGACAAGGTGCGCGTCTTCAAGATGCGCCGCCGCAAGCACTACACCAAGAATCAGGGCCATCGTCAGAACTACACCGAAGTGCGCATCGACGGCTTCGTCGGCGCCTGATCTCCAGGAGAATCGGACCATGGCACAAAAGAAGGCAGGCGGCAGTTCCCGCAACGGTCGCGACTCCCAGGCCAAGCGCCTCGGCGTCAAGGTCTACGGCGGGCAGAGCGTGACCGCGGGCTCGATCCTGGTGCGCCAGCGCGGCACCGTGGTGCGTCCCGGCCAGAACGTCGGCATGGGTCGCGACCACACCCTGTTCGCGCGCGTCGCCGGCAAAGTGCAATACTCCGAGCGCGGCACCACCGAGCGCAAGTCGGTGAGCGTGGTCCCGGCCTAGCCCACCCCCGGCTCCCGCGCAAAGCCCTGCCGGAGCCGGCAGGGCTTTTTTGTTTCCACCGCCATGAAATTCATCGACGAAGCGCGCATCGAAGTCCACGCCGGCAAGGGCGGGGATGGCAGCGCGGCGTTCCGGCGCGAGAAGTTCGTGCCTCGCGGCGGCCCCTCGGGCGGCGACGGCGGTCGCGGCGGAAGCATCTGGGCGCTTGCCGACCGCAATCTCAATACCCTCATCGATTTCCGCTACGCCCGCATCCACCGTGCGCAGGCGGGCGAGGTCGGCCGCGGTGCCGACAAGTACGGCCATGGCGGCGAGGACCTGGAGCTGCGCGTGCCCGTCGGCACCATTTTCAAGGATGCCGGGAGCGATGAAGTGGTCGCCGACCTGACCGAGGACGGACAGCGCGCCCTGCTCGCCCGCGGCGGCAAGGGCGGATTGGGCAACCTGCACTTCAAGTCGAGCATCAACCGCGCGCCGCGCCAGTTCACCCGCGGCGCGCCGGGCGAGTCGCGCACCCTGAAGCTGGAATTGCGCCTGCTGGCCGACGTCGGCCTGCTCGGACTGCCCAACGCGGGCAAATCGACCTTCATCCGCGCGGTATCCGCAGCGCGGCCCAAGGTCGCCGACTACCCGTTCACCACGCTCAACCCGTCGCTCGGCGTGGTGCGCATCGCGCACGACGCGGCGTTCGTCATCGCCGACATCCCGGGCCTGATCGAGGGCGCCGCCGAAGGCGCGGGGCTGGGGCACCAGTTCCTGCGCCATCTTTCGCGCACCCGGCTGCTGCTGCATCTGGTGGACCTCGCCCCGCCGGAGGGCGGCGCCGAGGCGGCCAGGAGCGTGCGCGCGCTTGCGGCCGAACTGAAGAAGTACGACGCCGGGCTGGCGCGCAAGCCGCGCTGGCTGGTGTTCAACAAGGCAGACCTCGCGCCGCAGGCCGCGGCGCGGGTGCAGCGCACGCTGCGCACGCTGCGCTGGAAGAGGCCCTGGTTCATGGTTTCGGCGATCAACGGCGAGGGCTGCCGCCAACTGTGCAACGCGGTGCACCGGTTCCTCTCCGGCCAGGCCCGCGGGGATTCCCGGTGATCCGCGCCATCGCCGAGGCCGGCACGCTGGTGATCAAGGTGGGCTCCTCCTTGGTGACCAACGAAGGCCGCGGCCTGGACGCGGCGGCGATCGCGCGCTGGGCGGCGCAGGTCGCGCAGCTGCGCGCGCTCGGCAAGCGCTGCGTGCTGGTCTCCAGCGGCGCCATTGCCGAGGGCATGCTGCGCCTGGGCTGGACGCGCCGGCCCAGCGCCATGCACGAACTGCAGGCCGCCGCCGCGGTGGGCCAGATGGGCCTGGCGCAGTGCTACGAGAGCTGCTTCCGCGAGCACGGCCTCGCCACCGCGCAGGTGCTGCTCACCCACGCCGACATGGCGGACCGCGAGCGCTACCTCAATGCGCGCTCTACCCTGCGCACGCTGCTCAAGCTGGGCGTGATCCCGGTAATCAACGAGAACGACACCGTGGTCACCGACGAGATCCGCTTCGGCGACAACGACACGCTGGGCGCGCTGGTGACCAATCTGGTCGAGGCCGACGCGCTGGTGATCCTCACCGACCAGGCCGGCCTCTACGACGCCGACCCGCGCCGCGATCCGGCGGCAAAGCTGATCGGCGCGGCGCAGGCCGGTGACCCGCGCCTGGAAACGATCGCCGGAGGCGCCGGCTCGGACCTGGGCAGGGGCGGCATGATCACCAAGGTGCTTGCGGCAAAGCGCGCCGCGCGCAGCGGAGCCCACACCGTGATCGCCTCCGGCCGCGAGCCCGATGTGCTGCTGCGGCTGGCGCGCGGCGAGGAGCTGGGCACCCTGCTGCGCGCGCAGACGCTGCCGCTGGCCGCCCGCAAGCAGTGGCTGGCCGATCACCTCAACCTCGGCGGCCGGCTGACGCTGGACGCGGGCGCGGTCAAGGCGCTCGCCAGCGCAGGCAAGAGCCTGCTGCCCATCGGCGTGCGCGAAGTGAGCGGGGAGTTCGAGCGCGGTGCGGTGGTTGCCTGCGTCGACGCCGCAGGCCGCGAGATCGCGCGCGGCCTGGCGAACTACTCGGCCGCGGAGACGCGCCGCATCCTCGGACGGCCCTCGGGCGAGATCGAGTCGATCCTCGGCTACGTGGACGAGCCCGAACTCATCCACCGGGACAACCTGGTCCTGCTGTAGCCGCCGCGCTAGTTGGCGCCGCCGGCGCCGAAGCCCTGGCGGTGGGGATGGCCGCCGCGGCGCAACGCGTCAATGCCCTCGGCGGCGCTGAAGATGGCGCGGTGCATCGGACAGAAGTACTCGCGGCGCAGAACGCGCGTCCAGGCCTTGTCGGCCTCCTGCCAGTCCTGCACCACCGGCCGCCAGCTGCGGTCGCCCTGGCCCAAGGCGTACACCTTGTGGCGCCGGCCCTTGCAGTGGATCCCCTCGTAGCTGACATTCTCGGCGCCCTGCGGGCTGCGCGCGACCAGGGTGTAGCGCACCACCAGGTCCGGGCCGACGCTGATCGAGGCCTTGTCGACGTAGAAACGGAAGCTGGTGGTACGGGCGAGCTGGAACTCGAGCAGGTCGTCCTCGCGGAAATACGGCGGCGTCTTGACCTCGGCTTCCTTGAAGAAGCGTTCCCCCTGTTGCAGCTCCCAGTCCGATTTTTCCGCCTGCCCCTGCCCGGGTATCCGCTGCGTGGCTTGGGCCGCCGCGACCGCAGCCGCCAGCGCAAGGCAGGCGGCCGCGACCCTGGCGAAGAAGCGCCTCACCGGCTCAGGCGAGGTCCGCGGCGAGCGAGGCACGCACCGCCGGCGCCACCACGACGCGGGCTAGGTATTTCGGGTGATCGACGCCGATGGTCAGGGCGGCGGCGCCCTTGAGCGCGCGGCGATCCGGCTCCGGAACCTCGAAGCGCAGGAAATGCACCGCCGAGGTCTTGTCGCCTTCCTCGCGCTCGAGGTCCTCGTCGGCGATCGCCGCCACCTTCGCGCCGCCGCCGATCTGGACCCAGACGCAGTCTTCGATGCCGCCCAACTCGGCGAGGCGCAGCTTGCGCTGCCCCGGGTCCTCGTACTCGATCAGCATCGTCGCCTTCCAGTTGCCGCCGTCCGGGATCAGCGGGTTGTAGGCGTCCAGCTCGCCCTGGATGCCCGCGTCCTCGAAGATGCGCTCTATGCGCAGCATCTCCTGCACCTGGTAGCGGATGGTGAGCTCGTCCTCGAACACCAGCATCACGTGCTCGCCCAGCTGCACGCTGCGGTCGCGCTTGTGCGCGATCACGCGCGAGCGGAAGGCGTTCCGCTCGCGGGCGTAGGTTTCCAGCGAGAGCAGGCTCTGGCGCGCGATCTGCGGCATCCCTGCGCTCAGTCCTGCAGCGCCTCGAGAGCCTTCTGGAAGCGGTTGGCGTGCGAACGCTCCGCCTTGGCCAGGGTCTCGAACCAATCCGCGATCTCGGTGAAGCCCTCGCTGCGGGCGGCCTTGGCCATGCCCGGGTACATGTCGGTGTACTCGTGGGTCTCGCCGGCGACCGCCGCCGCCAGGTTCAGGCGGGTGCGCCCGATCGGCTTGTCGGTGGCGGGATCGCCGACCTGCTCCAGGTATTCCAAGTGACCGTGGGCGTGGCCGGTCTCGCCTTCCGCGGTGGAGCGAAACAGCGCGGCGACGTCGTTCTGGCCTTCCACGTCGGCCTTGGCTGCGAAGTAGAGGTAACGGCGGTTGGCCTGGGATTCGCCGGCGAACGCGGCCTTGAGGTTGGCGTGGGTCTTGGTTCCCTTGAGTTGCATGTCTGCCTCCTGGTTGAACTTGGGGGAGTCGGCACGCTAAGCGCGCCGGCCGCTGCTGGCAAATCGATTGTTGCGATGGCCGTGATAGCGGCCGGCTATCGCCGCCCTCGGTCCTCAGTCGCTGGGCGCCGGTGCTATCTCGGAGAAGGTGAGCGCGACCGCGGTGCCGGGCTGCAGCGCCACGCCGAGCTGCCGCGCCAGCTGCGGGATCGAAAAGATGCCGCGCTCCATGGCCTGCCGCGTCAGTCGACGCGCGCCCCGCCCGCGAACCTCTGGCGCCGGTCGGCGCCAAGGTACCGGTGCAGCTCGGTGAGCGCCTGGCGGTAGACCTCGCGCTTGAATTCGATCACGCTCTCCAGGGGGATCCAGTAACCCTGCCAGCGCCAAGCGTCGAACTCGGGGTGGCCGCTGGCCCGCAGCTTGACGTCGCTGTCGCGGCCGGTAAGGCGCAGCAGGTACCAGATCTGCTTCTGGCCGCGGTAGGCGCCGCGCCAGTCGTGCCGCATCCAGCGCTCGGGAACCTGGTAGCGCAGCCAGTGGCGGGTGCGGCCGAGGATGCGGACGTGATCCGGCTTGAGGCCGGTTTCCTCCTCCAGTTCGCGGTACATCGCCTGCTCGGGGGATTCGCCCGCCTGGATGCCGCCCTGCGGGAACTGCCAGGCGTGCTGGTTGACCCGCTTGCCCCAGAACACGTCATCGCGGGGGTTGGCGAGGATCACGCCTACGTTCGGTCGGTAGCCGTCCCTGTCAAGCACGGTAGCACCAATACATGGCAGCACCACCTAAGCTAGAATCGCCTGCTATTTTTCCACAGCCATCCGCCAAAGACAACGCCGCGCGGACCCCAGGACAGCCTCCAGGCCATGCGTTCCTCCAGATACTTTCTCAGCACGATCAAGGAAGCCCCCGCCGAGGCGGAGCTCGCCAGCCACAAGCTGATGCTGCGCGCCGGGATGATCCGGCGCCTTGGCTCGGGCCTGTACACCTGGATGCCCCTGGGCCTTCGCGTGCAGCGCAAGGTCGAGGCGGTGGTGCGCGAGGAGATGAACCGCGCCGGGGCGCTGGAGTTGCAGATGCCCTGCGTCATTCCCTCGGAGCTCTGGGTGGAGAGCGGCCGCTGGGACGCCTTCGGCCCGCAGATGCTCAAGATCAAGGACCGCCACCAGCGCGACTTCCTGTTCGGGCCGACCCATGAGGAGGTCATCACCGACATCGCGCGGCGCGAAATCCGCAGCTACCGCCAGCTGCCGGCGCACTTCTACCAGATGCACACCAAGTTCCGCGACGAGATCCGGCCGCGCTTCGGCGTCATGCGCGCGCGCGAGTTCATCATGAAGGACGGCTACTCCTTCCACGCCGGCTACGACGACCTCGCGCGCGAGTACCGCCTGATGCATCAGACCTACAGCCGCATCTTCGAGCGTCTGGGGCTTAGGTTCCGCGCCGTGGCCGCCGACCCCGGCGCCATCGGCGGCACCGGATCGCACGAGTTCCATGTTCTCGCCGATTCGGGCGAGGACGCCATCGCCTGGTGCCCGGAATCCGGCTTCGCCGCCAGCATCGAGCTGGCCGAGGCCCTCGCCCCTGCCGCCCCGCGCCCGGCGCCCGGGGCGCCGATGGCGAAGGCCGCCACCCCGGGTAGGACGACCTGCGAGGAGGTCGCCGCCCTGCTCAAACTTCCGCTTCAGCGCACGGTCAAAGCCATTGCCGTAATGAGCGGGGAACGCTTCGCCATGCTGCTGCTGCGTGGGGACCACAGCTTGAACGAAGTCAAGGCCGGCAAGGTCGCTGGCCTCGCCCCGTTCCGCTTCGCCGGCGAGGCCGAGATCGCCCGCCACAGCGCCTGCCAGCCGGGCTACATCGGCCCGGTCGGCGTCAAGGATGCGCTGGTGATCGCCGACCGCACGGTCGCGGCCATGGGCGATTTCGTCTGCGGCGCCAACGAGGCCGGATTCCACCTCACCGGAGTCAACTGGGGCCGCGACTTGCCCGAGCCCGCGGCCGTGGCCGACATCCGCAACGTGGTTGAGGGCGACCCCAGCCCGGATGGCAAGGGCACGCTTCGCATCCAGCGCGGCATCGAGGTCGGCCACATCTTCCAGCTGCGCACCAAGTACTCCGAGGCGCTCAAGGCCACCTACCTGGACGACAAGGGCGCGGCACAGCCGATGGAGATGGGCTGCTACGGCATCGGCGTCACGCGCATCGTCGCCGCCGCCATCGAGCAAAACCACGACGAGCGCGGCATCGCCTTTCCGCGCGCCATGGCGCCGTTCGAGGTCGCGCTGGTGCCGATCGGCTACCGCAAGAGCGCGGCGGTGCGCGAGGCAGCGGACCGGCTCTACGCCGAACTGGCCGGCGCCGGAGTCGACGTCCTGCTGGAGGACCGCGACGAGCGCGCCGGGGTGCTGTTCGCCGACCTGGAACTGATCGGCGTGCCGCACAGGGTGGTGATCTCGGAGCGCGGCCTCGCCGCAGGCACCATGGAATACAAGGGGCGGCGGGACGAGGCGGCGGCCAACCCGCCGCTCGCCGAGGCGCTGCGCTTCCTGCAGGAGAAGCTGGTCGCGTGAGGCAGGTCGCCTGCATGACCGTGCGCCTGCTCGCCCTGCTCGCCCTGCTCGCGCCGTCGCACGCGCTGGGCGGCAACCAGGTCTATGAAAGGCTGAGCGAAAGCGCGCGCGCCTCGATGCAGGCCTCGCTTGCCGAGCGCTCGGTGCCTTTCCTCAACTTCGGCAATCCCGCCGACGCCCAGAAGTGGGTCTACGAGATGTCGGCGCGTCTGCGCCAGCGCATGCCGGACCGCAAGCTGCGCTTCGAATTCCTGAAGACGGTGCACCACGAGGCGCTGCGCGCGCGGCTCGACCCGCAACTGGTGCTCGGCCTGATCGAGGTCGAGTCTGGATTCCGCAAGTACGCGGTGTCCTCGGCCGGCGCGCGCGGCTACATGCAGGTGATGCCGTTCTGGGTCAGGCAGATCGGCGAGCCGAAGCACAATCTGTTCAGCCTGCGCACCAACCTGCGCTACGGCTGCCTGATCCTGCGCCACTACCTCGATATCGAGAACGGCGACTACTTCCGCGCCCTCGGCCGCTACAACGGCAGCCTCGGCCGCGCCGGGTACCCGACACTGGTGCACGCGCATTGGCAAGGGCGCTGGAGATACGATGGCCCCAAGGGCTGAGCGCGGCTGGCTGCACTGTGGCCGGATGATGCTGCAGAGGCGCCCGGAACTGCGCCGCCGCCTCAGCGAGTTCCGTCCGGCATGACGGCGGCCGCGCGAATTTGCGCCTTCTGCGTGGCGCTGCTCGCGGCCGGCGCCGCGGCCCAGGCCGGGCCGCCGGCGAAAGACGCCTTTTCCCACCGGCCCGAGGTGCGGGCGTTCATCCGCGACATAGCCGAGCGCCATGCCTTCATCGAGCAGGAACTCCGGCTCCTGTTCGCGCGCGCGCGGCGCATGGAGTCGGTGCTGAAGGCGATCACCCCGCCCAAGGACCCGCGTGAGCGCTCCTGGCACGCCTATCGCGAGCGCTTCGTCAACCAAGCCCGCATCGGCGAAGGCCTGGAGTTCTGGCGCCGCCACCAAGGTGCGCTTGCCCGCGCCGCGGCGGCCCACGGCGTGCCCGAGGAGATCATCGTCGCGATCATCGGGGTCGAGACCCTGTACGGCCGCAATGCCGGCAGCTTCCGCGTCATCGACGCCCTTTCGACCCTCGCCTTCCTTTACCCGCCGCGCGCGGAGTACTTCCGCTCCGAGCTGGAGCAGTACCTGCTGTTCGCGCGCGACGCCGGCGTGGACGTGTTCAGCGTCAAAGGCTCCTACGCCGGGGCGATCGGCATCCCGCAGTTCATGCCGAGCAGCTATCGGCGCTTCGCTGTGGATTTCGACGGCGACGGCGCCATCGACCTGCGCGGCAGCACCGTCGACGCAGTGGGCAGCGTGGCCAACTTCCTCAGGGAGCATGGCTGGCGCCGCGGCGAACCGGTACAGCTGCCCGCGCATGTTGCGGGCGAGGCGCACCGCCCGATGCTGGAGGCGGGCATCGAGCCCAGGTTCACGCTCGCTTCGCTGCGGGCGCATGGCGTCGAGACCCGCAGCAGCCTGCCGGTGGAGACCGTGGTGGCGCTCATCGACCTGGCGACGCCAGGCGCGCCAACCGAGTACCGGCTGGGAATGCGGAATTTCTATGTCCTGACGCGCTACAACCGCTCCAGCTTCTATGCCGCGGCGGTGCATGATCTGGCGCTGGAGCTCAGGCAGCGGCGCTAGCCCCGCCCCTGCCTGAGGCTAGCCCGGCGGCAGGTAACCCATCGGGTCCAGGGGCTTGCCGAGCCTGCGCACCTGGAAGTGCAACTTCGGCCGGTCGGCGTCGCTGTCGCCCAGTTCCGCGATGCGCTGGCCGCGCACCACCGTCTGGTCCGTCTTGACCAGGATTTCCCTGGCGTGCGCATAGACCGTGGACAACTCCTCGTTGTGCTTGATGACCAGGAACTTGCCCAGGCCCGGGATGCCCTCGCCGACATAGATCACCTTGCCGGCCGCCGCCGCGACCACCGGGTCGCCGACGCGGCCGCCGATATCGATGCCCTTGACCCGGGGCTCGGTGAACCCGGAAAGGAGGGTGCCCTTGGCCGGCCAGATGAACTCGATGCCGTCGGCTGCCCGTTCGGGGGCAGGCTTCGGCGCCTCGGGCTTGGGCGCGGCCGTCGCCGGCGGCACGGGCTTGGCCGCGGCCTGCGCAGGCGCCTCGCCGCGCGACAGCAGCGCGACGTTCTGCTCCGAATAGGGCAGGCGTTGTGCCTTGGGGGCAGTGCGCACGCTGCCCTCGGCGGGGCTCGGCTGGCCGAGCGGCCTGGATTCGATGGGACGCGGTTCGGCAGCCCCCGGCGCACGAACCGGGCCCACCTGCACGGCGGTTGCGGGCTCCGGCGCGCGCACTTGCAGTGTCTGGCCGACCCGGATCTTGGCCGGGTCGTCAAGATTGTTCCACTTGGCCAGATCGCGGAAGTCGACCCCGTGCTCCAGCGCGATGCTGTAGAGCGAATCGCCGCGCCGGACGGTATAGCGGCCCTCAGGCGCCGCAGCGACCGGTTTCACTGCCTGTGCCACCGGGGGCTTGGGGGCTGCTGTCGGCGCCGCCGGGCGCCGGTCGTCCACCGGGGCCGGCGCGCGCGCGGCGCAGCCCGCCAGGGCGAGGGCCCAGACGAGCGCGGCAAGCATCAGGAACTGCGGCTGCATCATCGCTTTCCAGCCTCCAGGGGCACGAAGCGAACCGGGTCGAGCGGCGTCTGCACCAAGCCGCGGACTTCCCGCTCGATCAGCGCCAGGCGCTGCGAGGCGCCGGCCTGCCGGATCGGCAGGATCATTCTGCCACCGGGAGCGAGTTGGCGCAGCAGTGCCTGCGGCACCGCCGGCGCGGCCGCCGCGACCACGATCGAATCGAAGGGAGCGGCCTTCTCCAGGCCTTCGTTGCCGTCGCCATAGGCGAGCCGCAGGTTGGACAGGCGCAGCGCGCGCAGGTTCGATCGTGCGCGCTCCAGCAGCTCGCGGATGCGCTCGATGGAGTAGACCTCGGCGGAGAGCTGCGCCAGCACGGCGGCCTGGTAGCCGCAGCCGGTGCCCACCTCCAGCACCCGGCCCAGTTCGCGCCCGCGGATCAATTCCTCGATCATGCGCGCCACGATGTAGGGCTGCGAGATGGTCTGGCCAAAGCCGATCGGGAGCGCACTGTCCTCGTAGGCGCGGTGCGCCAGCGCCTCCTCGACGAACACATGCCGCGGTACCGCCCCCATCGCAACCAGCACGCGCGGGTCGCGAATGCCCTCGTCGCGCAGACGTACGACCATGCGTGCGCGCGTGCGCTGCGAGGTCATGCCGACGCCGGCGAGGTTGCGCGCGCCGCCGGGCACGGTCATCGTCCGATCCAGCCCCGGATCAGCTCCAGCTGACCGTGGTGAGTAAGGTCCACCTGCAGCGGGGTCACCGAGACGCGGCCGGCGGCGACGGAGTGGAAATCGGTGCCCGGCCCGGCGTCCTGGGCATTGCCTGCGGGGCCGATCCAGTAAGCGGTCTCGCCGCGCGGCGTCCGCAGCTTCACCACCGGCTCGGCCTTGTGACGCCGTCCGAGGCGGGTGATCTCCTCGGCGCCGAGCGCGCCTTGGGCCAGGTCAGGGACGTTGACGTTGAGCAGCACGGGCTGCGGCACCGGCGCACGCGCCAGGCGCTCGACCAGGCGCAGGGCCACTGCGGCCGCGGTCGCGAAGTGCGTGCCGGAGCGGCTCGCCAGCGAAATCGCGAGCGACGGGATGCCCAGCAAATAGCCCTCGGTTGCGGCCGCGACCGTGCCGGAGTAGATCGTGTCGTCGCCCATGTTGGCGCCATGGTTGATCCCCGACACCACGCAGTCGGGCAGGCCCTGCAGCAACCCGGTCACCGCCAGGTGCACGCAGTCGGTGGGCGTGCCGTTGACGAACCAGAAGCCGTTGGCGGCGCGGCGCACGCTGAGGGGGCGGTCGAGCGTCAGCGAATTGGAGGCGCCGGAGCGGTCGCGCTCGGGCGCGACCACGGTCACCTCGCCGATCGCGCCCAGCCGCTCCGCCAGCAGCGTGATGCCCGGGGCGAAGTAGCCGTCGTCGTTCGAAACAAGGATGCGCATCGGGATGGGGAGGATTCTATATGACCGCTAGAATTCGGCGATGTCTACTTCCGGGCCGCAGCAGGAGTCCGCATACGCTTGGATGCGCCTCGGCGCGTGCCTTGCGCTCGGAACCATAGGAGGCGCGGGCATGTACGCGGTGGCCGTGGCCCTGCCGCTGGTGCAGGCTGAATTCGGCGTCGGGCGCTCGGATGCCTCGCTGCCCTACGCCCTGACCATGATCGGCTTCGGCCTGGGCGGGATTCTGATGGGCAGGCTCGCCGACCGCTTCGGCGTCATGGTGCCGGTGCTGATCGGCGCGGTGTGCCTGGGCCTGGGTTTCATCGCCGCCGGCGCCTCGCAGACCCTGCTGCAGTATGCCCTCATCCAGGGCCTGGTCATCGGCCTGCTCGGAACCTCGGCCAGTTTCGCCCCGCTGGTCGCCGACACTTCGCTGTGGTTCACGAAACGGCGCGGCATCGCGGTGGCCATCTGCGCCAGCGGCAATTACATGGCGGGCGCCGTCTGGCCGCCGATCCTGCAGGGGTACTTCGACAGCATCGGCTGGCGGGCCACCTTTACCGGCGTGGGCGTGTTCTGCCTCCTTACCGCGATTCCCCTTGCCTTCGTCCTCAGGCGCCGCCCCCCGGTTCTGGATCTTCATCCGGTCGCTTCGGGGACGTCTTACGTCCCGGCAGCCAAACAGCCCGGCCTTCGATCGGCAACCCTGCTCACCCTGCTCTGCATGGCCGGCATCAGCTGCTGCGTCGCCATGTCCATGCCGCAGGTCCACATCGTCGCCTACTGCGGCGACCTCGGCTTGGCGGCCGCGCGCGGCGCGGAAATGCTCTCGGTGATGCTCGGCTTCGGCATCCTCAGCCGTCTGGTCTCGGGTTGGATCTGCGACCGCATCGGCGGGCTGAAGACGCTGCTGCTGGGCTCTGCCCTGCAGGCAGTGGCACTGATGCTGTTCCTGCCCTTTGACTCGCTGGCCTCGCTCTACGTGGTGTCGGCGCTGTTCGGCCTGTTCCAGGGCGGCATCGTGCCCTCCTACGCCATCATCGTGCGCGAGTACTTCCCTGCCCGCGTCGCCGGTACCTACACCGGAATCGTGCTGATGTGCACCCTGCTCGGCATGGCCCTGGGCGGCTGGATGACCGGCCTCATCTACGACCTCACCGGCTCCTACAAGACCGCGTTTCTGAACGGCACTGCCTGGAACCTGCTCAACCTGACGATTGCCACCTTCCTGCTGAGGCGGGCGCTCGGCCTCTACCCGCGGGGGCGCGCCGCGGCGTAGCCATAAGCGAGGTTGCTCCGTCCGCCACCGTGTTTTTCGTAGAGGCCTTTCCAGTACGCGACCTTGTCCGTCGCCAACTCAGCGCGTCGGGCAACTGAATGGCCGTACAGGCGCGCGTTGTTGTCGCCGAGGATGGCTCGCTTCACCGGGCCGTCGGCGGCGCCCAGCGGCGCGAAAGCGTAGCGCTCGCGCATCGCCTCCGGGATCTCAAGCCGGCGCAGAGCCTCGATCTGCCACTGCGGCGAGCCGGTCCAGATGGCGTCGGTGCCCCAGACCACGTGGTCCGCGCCCATGCCTTTCACGAGCGTACCCATCATGAAGGCGCAAACGCGTGGATCGGCCATGGTGCTCTGGGCAAAGATCTGGCCGAGATCCGCGTAGACGTTGGTCACGCCGAACTTCGCCGGGATCTCGGCGAGATCGTTCACCCACTCGACCCGCCCGATGCGCTCGACCTGCTCCCAGGCCTGCTGCGCCGTGGTCGGACCTCCGCCCCAGCGGTAGGCGGAGTGGTAGATGACGAAATTGAGCTGCGGCCAGTCCCTCGCCGCCTTGCCGACGTCGCCGACGTGACAGTAGCCCAGCAGATGCGGGAAGCGCTGCTCGATCACCGGCGGGAACAGCCCCTTGTGGACGCAGACGTTCTTCAGGCCCGGCCGGTCCGGATGCTTGGCCGCCGCCTGCAGCAGCTTTTCGTAGAACGGGTACATCAGCTTCTCGTCGTCCAGCCGGTACGGAAACTTCGACAGGTGCTTGTTGGTGTTGTCGCCGATGGTGTAGCCCTTCCACGAATCCGGGCGCAGGGTCTCGTTTTCCTCGTCCACCTTCTCCAGCCAGCCCGGCCAGCCCGGCGTGAAGATGGCGTGCGAGAACATGCGCCGGGCGCCGGCTTCGCGGTTGATGCGCTCGCGCGCGTCGAACTTCATGCGGTTGGTGAGGAAGGAATCGCGCTCGTCCACCGAGTAGGAGCCGCTGATGCAGGCGAGCTTGGTGTCGCTGTCGAGAAAAATCTCCTTGAAGTAGTTGGCGAACTTGAGGTCCTCGAGGGTCTGCGGCCGGCCCGCCAGGCCCGGGTTCCAGCCCGCCTTGCCCACCGCCTCGCGCGAGCGCACAAAACCCTCCAGCCGCGTGTCATCGCGCAGGAAATGCGTGTGCATGTCCATCACGAACTGGCCCTTCAGCGCCTCCGCGCGAGCCTGCGCCAGTTCGGGCGTGGCCGCCTCGGCAACGCTCGCCTGGTACAGCGGCTGCGCGCCTTTCGCGTGGACCTCGTTCATGGCGACAAACGCCGCCGCCATGCCCGCGGCGGTGCGGAAAAAGGCGCGCCGGCTCATGCCCTGGCGGCGCGCCAGCCGCGCCCCGAGCGCCTTCACCCTGGCCTCGAACTCGCGCTGCTTCGCCGTCTGCGGTGCCGGCAGGAATTCGTCGCTCGACACCGATTGCACCGGGATCGGCGATGGATACAGCGTTTCCCCGCCCCGCAGGCGGCCGATCTCCTCTTCAGCCAGAAAACCCATGTCCCGTCCTCCCTGTCGATTCGCTACACTACGCTACCACCGGCCATGCAACAACTGCTCCG
>Ga0194127_10001510_pt1 | contig 33955 bp, 24 predicted proteins | sample TA2KigC100mmetaG_FD_148624 | JGI IMG/M metagenome (GOLD analysis project Ga0194127, IMG submission 148624) | Freshwater microbial communities from Lake Tanganyika, Tanzania - TA2015036 Kigoma Deep Cast 100m | ecosystem: Environmental > Aquatic > Freshwater > Lake | place: Tanzania: Lake...
GGGGGTGCTTCAAAATTGTCAGACGAAGGATCTGCCATGAGAGGGTCAAGTCACGAAGGACTATGGGGTTTTTCACCTAATGACTCGGTTCGTGTGATAGGTGATTCAATTGATTTTCAGGTAGGCACAGAACAAAGTAAATTATTATCAGATATTAGAGTGTTCGGTCGCGAACTTGCCGATACGATAATTTTGAAGGCTGGCCAGCCTAACTTCCTTTTAAAAACACCCAAATCGGGCACCTATTTTTGGTCCTATATTTTGGATAATCAGGGTTTGAAGGATGAGTTTCTGAATATTTTTATTATTCCTGTACAGAAGGATCGAAAATTATTGCAGGCTGCATATTTTGATTTTTGTAAATCATTGGATGATTTCTCTCCGGATATGAAACAGCTTTTGATCAAGGAATATTGCGCGAATTACAAAGTTTACTACCGTTGAATTAACGGAATGGTTGCGAACAAAATATGTTTTATTGGTTTAAATTTCGATCAAAATGTGTGCTAATAAATCGTTGATATGTAAACTTTCCGTTTATTTAAGTTTGATAATGGCTCCAGAGCTCTCTTTGGGGATGTATAACTATGCCTTGGATAGCTCTCGTATTAAAATAGATTCAAGTGAAAAGAACCGTTGGATAGACCGAGTGGAGTATTATGAGACGATTAAGAATTATGATTCGGTAAAATTAAGATCTGCAATTAAATCTTTTTCCAACAGTTCCGACCCTGCATCGATCAAAGTGGGATGGCTTTGGTTTCGGCTAGGTGAATTGTATCATGAACATTCAATGTTCGAAGATGCCCTATACTGCTATGATTCGGTAATCAAACTTTCAAGATTTAACCGTTGGGAATTAGAAGATTTTTTTTGGAGAGCACAATGGAATATGGGGGCGGTATTCGCCGTATTCGCCGAGCCCCTTGGAAATTGGGAATCTGCCAAGATGGCCTACGAAGATGCCCGCAAAAGTGTTCGAAGAATTGAAGGACCAACTTCGAGAAGGTACTGTGTTTTAACGGGTTCTATTGCGCTCTGTTATTCCAAGTTAGGTTATTTTAGAGAAGCCGAAGAATTGTATGAGGAAGCCATTAAAGTAAGTATGCGTGTTGATTATGCTTCTAAGAAAGATCAGTTCGCCGCTATTTTGCTCAATTTCGGTGAAATGTACTACCAATTTGGAGATCTCAAGAAATCGGAACATTTCACCAGGGAGGCTTTGATGGTTTATAGAGAACTGCCTGATTCTAACGATAAAAAAATTGATGGTATATTTAAAGCCACTAAGAATTTAGGGAACACTTACAAAGACCAAGACTCGTTTCTTTTAGCACTGAACAATTATCAAAAATGTTTAGAATGGGCAAACGCCTTGCCGAATGATAAATTACAAAAAACTCTCCTTTATAACAATATCGCAACGGTCTATATTCAAAACGGAGATTTTGACAATGCGCAACTTTATTTGGACTCTGCGTTCACCTATTTTCACGATACTCCTAATAGTGGAGCAGATTATGGAATCTTAATTTACAACAAAGCCAGGGTATTTCATTTACAAGGAAAGTATTCCCTGGCAGAGAATTTTTACCAGGAGGCACGTCGAATTCGTCAACAGCTTTATCAGCCAAAGCACCCGGATTTCATCGCGGTTGAAGGTCAACTAGCAGATATTTTAATTCATTCAAATCGGATTAGTGCTGCTTATGAGGTTTACGATCGATTGCTGTCGGACAAATTTCGAGAAATTTCAGATAATTTTGAATGGTTGGACGAGACTCAACAAGATGCGTATTGGAAGTCCGAATCATCCTTTTATGATGATGTGACGTGGAACGCCCAGCGTTGTTATGAAAATTATCCCGCTTTCAGCGGTCTAGCCTATAATATTTCCCTGCAATCAAAAAGTCGTCTAATGGAATCCAAAATTTCTATAGAAGATTATTTTCAGGAAATAGAAAATTTACGCGATTCGTTGAAAATTTATAAAAGAAAACTAAATAAATTAGAAACTGAGCCCAATGTTGATCCTGTTAAATTCCAATATATATCCGATAGAACCATCAAATTGGATAAGGAGTTGCTAAGAAAATCCTCCGCTTATGAACGCCAAAAAGAACATCTCATGGTTACATGGAAGGATGTTAAGGGTTCCTTAAAAGCGGGAGAAATGGCTATTGAATTTATTCGTTCAAAGAATCGTTTGGATAGTAATTTTTATTACCATGCGTTGGTTGTAACACCTGATTCTGAGTTTCCTATTTGGGTAACCTTGTGTAATGAGGCCGCATTGCTTGGATTACGCCCTGAGTATGATTATACGCAATATTATGATTTGATTTGGGCGCCACTTTCCAAGGTTCTTCCTGATGTTCATACCATTTATTACTCACCCATCGGCGTTTTATCTAATATTCCTTTTCATGCTTTGTATCCCTTTTCAGGTAAGCCGATTTTTGGTATGGATACTCGGCCTAAAAGGGGGAGGGTTCAAAAATCCTCCTATTTATTGGCTAATCATAATTCTGCTTATTTGTTGGATCATTTGGAGATGAATCAATTAACGTCTACCAGGTATTTAGCAATTGATAAAGATCAGATGGATTTGCCAATTGACCACAAAAACATTTTTCTTTGTGGCGGGATTGATTATGATTTCGATAATAGTCCACAAGGGAAGTTCCAAACAGTGCCTAAAATTCTTGAATTAGGTTCATCCAATATTAAGCCTTTACAATTCCTCAAGGGCACCTTGGATGAAGTTCATGCGGTTCGTGATTCATTAAATAAGCAAGGCTGGAGTATTCAAATTAATGAGAGTTCCGAGGCCTCTGAGTCTTATTTTAAAAGTTTAGATGGAAATCAAGCCAAGACCATTGTTCATTTAGCCACCCATGGATTTTCATTCTCCGAACCTGTATCAACATTACCCGGAATGCCGGTTTACCAAACACATCGTAATCCATTAATGCGGACAGGTCTTATCATGGCAGGAGGAAACTCAGCTTGGTTGGGTCAGCGTTCCGAAGACCTTGACTTGGAACAAGAAGATGGTATCTTGACAGCACTTGAAGTTTCTCAGCTTAAATTGCGCAAAACAAGGTTGGTTGTTTTATCGGCATGTCAAACGGGACTTGGATCAATTCAAGGTAGTGAAGGCACCTTTGGTCTCAAAAGGGCTTTTAAAATTGCCGGAGTTCAGCAAATACTTGTTTCACTTTGGGATGTTCCAGACCAAGAAACAAGAGAGTTGATGGGATATTTCTACAGTAATTTATCAACGAGTTTGGTCCCTTCTGTAGCTTTTTTGAAAGCACAACGGAGTATGCGGGAAAAGTACCCTACTCGCCCGGATCTGTGGGCGGCCTTTGTGCTTATACGATAAACGTGTAGGTCATCATGGTTGCTTGCGTTCAAAACGCTGGCGTAACAATTCCACTGAAGTGGAAAAGGCCAGTGCGAAGTACAGGTAACCTTTGGGCACTTCGAAGTGGAAACCCTCAATCAGCAACATAAATCCGATGAGCATGAGGAAGGACAAGGCCAAGATCTGCAACGAGGGTTGTTTTTGAATAAACTGGCCTATGGAGTCGGCCATCAAGAGCATAACGATCATGGAGATAACCACCGCAGCAATCATGATTTGAATTTGATCGCTCAGCCCAACAGCCGTGAGGATGGAGTCAAAGGAGAAGACCAAATCAATCAGGATAATCTGGATGATAATGCCCGTGGCCATTCGGCGCTTGGATGCTTTGGCCTTGGTCGGGGCTAGAATTTTCGAGGAGTCTTCATCGGAACCGTGGTCCATTGCATGGGGGTTCTTGGCACCGGAATGTTCCAGATGGTTGACCTTGGAATGCAATTCCGAGGTTGTTTTGGCGAGCAGAAACAAACCACCCGCGAGGAGGACCAAATCTTTGGCGGATGGTTCCCACCCCATAAGCCCAAAGGCGGGCTGGGTCAAACCCATAAGCCAAGAAATACTGAGCAAGAGGCCTACCCGAAAGGCAAGGGCCAGTATCAGGCCAATGCGTTGGATTCTTAGCCGATTTGCTTTAGGCAATTTATCGGTAAGAATGGTAATAAAAATGATGTTATCGATACCCAAAACTATTTCCAGGACCGTCAAGGTCAGCAACGGAATTAACCATTCCATGGTTATCGATTAGAGGATTAATAAGGCATCCCCGTAAGCGAAGAATCGGTATTTCTTGGAAATAGCGACCTTGTAAATTTCTTTCAGGAAATCTTTCCCCGCAAAGGAGGAGGCGATCATCAATGAGGTGGATTCAGGGAGTTGAAAATTGGTGAGTAAAGAATCGGCCAATTTGAAATCATGAGGAGGAAACATGTACTTGTCCGTCCAGCCGGTGGTGGGTTTAACTTTCCGTCCTGCAGACATGGAGGCTTCCAAGGCCCTCAACGTGGTGGTTCCCACGGCACAAACTCGTTGCTTGAGTTCCAGGCTACGGTTAATCGTTGCTGCAGCCGACTCATCCACCTCAAAGAATTCGGACTCGGGCTTGTGTTTGGTGAGGTCTTCAACTTCTACAGGTTTAAAGACTCCCAACCCAACATGTAAGGTAATTTGAGGCGCCTCGATCCCCATAAGCTCCATGCGTTTAAGCACCGCAGGGCTGAAGTGCAACCCAGCGGTTGGGGCGGCGACCGCACCTACACGGGATGCAAAAATGGTTTGGTAACGCTGCTCGTCGTCCGGCTGTACGTTTCTGCCTAATTCTCTGGGCAAGGGGGTCTCTCCAAATTGGAACAGGGCTTGCCGATAACCCTCATCATCGCCGTCGAAAATAAAGCGAATGGTCCGGCCCCTTGAGGTCGTGTTATCGACGACTTCGGCCACCAATTCGTCATGCTCTCCGAAATACAGTTTATTGCCCACCCGAATTTTGCGGGCCGGATCCACCAAGGCATCCCACATGCGCATGTTTCCATTGAGTTCTCTCAACAGAAAGACTTCGATCATGGCCCCGGTTTTTTCTTTATTCCCGTACATTCTGGCCCTGAATACCTTGGAATTGTTGAGGACCAAGCTATCCCCTTCTTGAAAGATATCCAGAATATCCCTGAATTTTCGATGCTCGATGGTCTGGGTCTTGCGGTCCACCACCATCATTTTGGAGTCATCCCTGTTGGGTAGGGGCTTGGAGGCGATGAGGCTGGAGGGCAGGTCGAACTTAAATTCCGATAATTTCAAGGTTTTGGGTAGTTTTTGGGTAAGAAAACGCAAAGATAATGTAAACTTGGGACGCTAATCCCTCAATGATATGGCTGTACCAAGTTCCTTACGAATTCTGTGGTTTCCACTGGTGGAGGGGTCTCGTATGGCTATGTTTTCAATGTGGTCCAATCGCCTTCGTACGTTTTTGTCCTTATTGGGGATATCCATAGGGATTTTTACGGTAATCACGGTTTTCACCTTGGTGGATTCTTGGGAACTCAAGTTCAGGGATTCCCTTTCCAATTTGGGGAACGAGGTCATTTATGTTGAGAAATGGCCATGGGCCTTCAATTCTGAATACCCTTGGTGGAAATACATGTCCAGGCCCCAACCTTCCTACAGGGAGTTTCAAGAATTGCAAAAGCGAAGCGAAGGCAAGGCCGAAATTGCGCTCTTCGTGGATTTCGAATTGGACCGAATCAAGGGTGGCCGTGAGGAATTGTCCAAGGTCAAAGCCCTGGCCGTCAGTCAGCTTTACCCGGAACTTCGGGAATTTGAGTTGGACAATGGCCGATTCTTCCACCCCTCCGAGTCCAATACCGGGGCCAGGGTGGTTCTATTAGGTTCAGGTATCGCTCAGGAGCTCTTTGGTTCGGCCGAAAAAGCCTTGGGTCAAAGGGTTCGTTGTTTAGGCCAAAGCGCAACGGTCTTGGGGGTGGTCCGCAAAGAAGGCAACAACTCCATTAACACCAGTTTGGATGAGGCCATCCTGTTGCCTGTAAATTGGTTGCGTAAAGTCAAAGGTCAAAGTTTTGAAGATTATTATCCTCTGCTCATGGCCAAGCCCAAAGGTCAAATTCCCTTCGAAGAATTCAAGGCCGAGTTACGGGGCAAAATGCGATCCATACGACGATTATCTCCTCGCCGGGAGGATAATTTTGCCTTGAATCAACTCTCATTGCTTGCGAATCAATTGCAGGCCACCTTTGCAACGATAGGGATTATCGGCTGGATTGTCGGAGGATTTTCCTTGCTGGTTGGGGGTTTTGGAATCGCCAACATCATGTTTGTTTCGGTGTACGAAAGAACCCCGCAAATCGGGGTGCAAATGGCCTTGGGTTCGCAACGCTCCTTTGTAATCCTTCAATTCCTGTTAGAATCGGTGGTCCTAAGTTTGTTGGGAGGAATGATGGGCCTTCTTGCCGTCGCAGGGCTAGTGGCGGCACTGAACGCCTTCATGGATTTGGAGTTGATGCTCATGTGGCATAATGTGTTTATGGCTGCCGCTATTTCATCGGTGATTGGGCTGGTGGCCGGAATCTGGCCGGCATTGCGTGCGGGTCGAATGGATCCCGTCGAAGCCATGAGGCAGGTATAAGCGCCGCGATGCCTTAACCAATCAAGACATGGGCCTTGGGGTAGGTATAGGCTTGGTTCTCGCTCTTGGAAGCCAATGCAAAGGCCAAGGTCAAGGTACCTACCCTGCCTACGAACATAGAGAGCATCAGAATGGATCTGCCGGCTTGACCCATTTCCATGGTCGGTCCTCGGGATAAGCCAACGGTACAAAAGGCCGAAACCTCCTCAAATACCAAGTCCAGGATGGGGATTCCTGGTTCGAGTATGGCCAAAACAAAGCTGCATCCAAAAATATAGGTGGCCGCAAAGAAAAAGATGGTATAGGCTTTGTTCAGCAAATCAAAAGGGATGGAACGTCCCCCAAGTTCCAATTGTTTTTTGTTACGAATGGTGGACCATACGGCCAAAACCAACAGGGTAAACGTGGAGGTTTTGATACCCCCGGCAGTGGATCCGGAACCCCCGCCTACAAACATAAGAAAGATCAAGAGCAGGCAGGTTGGCACACCAAAGGCCATCACGTCCAAGGTAGTGAAGCCTGCTGTTCTTGCAGACGCCGAGGCAAAAAAAGCATCAACCCAGGCATAAAACCCACGGTGATGGATGAGCGCTCCACTGGATCTTTGTTCCAACATCAAGAAACCTATGGTGCCCACAAGTAAAAGGAAAACGGAGGTCCACACCGAAATTCGGGTCGAAAGTTTCCATTTCTTCCAAGGCGTATTCAGCCGGGTTCGAATTTGATTCAATCCAAACAAATCCCGCAGAACCGGGAAGCCCAACCCACCCAAAATAATCAGCAAAGCGATCAAGATTCGCAAAACCGGGGCATGGTGGAGAAAAGGCTCCGCCAAACCCAGGGTATAGAGGGAGAATCCTGCATTGTTGAAGGCCGATACGGAATGGAAGATGGAGTGGAATGCCTTATCAGCGGCATGGAAATACACGGGGGATTCCAAGGGCCAAGAGAGGTAAATCAAGGCTGCACCACCCATTTCCAGGAACAGGGAATAGAAGATGATTTGGCCCAAGAGTTTCTTGGCATCGAACAGACTTTCTTCCGACATAAAGTCTTTGATCATGGCCTGATGCGAGATGCCAACCCCCTTCTTGAGAAACAAAGCAAAAAAAGTCGCAAAGGTCAAAATACCAATTCCTCCCAATTGAATCAAAGCCAGGAGCACACATTGCCCTTTGAAGGTGAGCGCCGTTCCCACGTCGATGGTGCTCAGGCCTGTAACACAGGTTGCCGATACCGAAGTAAACAATGCATCCGCGAAGGGCAAGGATCCCGGCCTATGACTCATTTGGGGCAACATCAGCAGGCCCGTTCCTATGCCGATCAGCACCATAAACGAGACCATCAACGTCGCTGCAGGCTTAAGCCGAACCGTGACCACCGAATTGCTCAGGCGGATCAGTTCCAAACCCGCGAGGCCAATGGCCAAGGTATGCACAAACCATGCATAGGGCAGTAAATCGGCATAGTTTTGGGTAAATTGAGCAAACCAAGGCCGCCCCATAACCGCCCACAATCCTTCAGCACACCAGAGTCCAAGCAGCAACGTTTCAAGGGAGGAGACCTGAAGGAAACTCCTTTGGAAGCGGGCAAAAAGCCAACGAATAACAAAACTTAAGGCAAATACCCCAAGCAGTGAATTTTGCCATTCGATGATCTTAAATTGCCCTTCTACCGTCAGTGGAAAACCAAAATAATAGACTATTAACCCGATAGAGGCCATGGTGCCTAGGGTTCGAATCCATATTAAGATTTGCAGCAACGGCTTTTCGATCCGTAGCAATTGAAGAAATGCAAGCGATTGAAACAAAGACATGGTAAAATTTAGGGTATGACCAAGGCTATCAAATTCAAGATGCTTGGAGGATCAAGAGACCGTTTGCTTCAGTGACTCGTGAATTTGTGCCAGGGTGACAGGATGGGTACCTGAACGCTCGCAGGCCAAACCACCGCACAAATTGGCTAATGAGGCAATATCGGCCGACCCAAGCCCCAAGGCCAAAGCACAGGCAGCAGCGGCAATGACGGAATCTCCTGCACCGCATACATCGACCACGTTGCGGGGATGCCCCTCTTGTCGAAAGAAACCATGCTCGTCCGATACCGCCACACCTTGATCACCTAAAGTCACCATCAAGATCCTGCACCCCAAACGATCCCTCGTCTCCTGGCAAGCCATCTGCAAGTCATCTCCTTCCAAAGACAATTTCCTTCCCATGGCCTCGGATAATTCCTTGAGGTTAGGTTTGAACAAATCAACCCCCTGAAATAACCAGAATTGCTCCTTTTTAGGATCCACGGCCACAGGAACCTGGTATTGCTTACACAAGGTTAGGATAGACTGGATATTGCGGGGGTTGAAATAGCCTTTTTCGTAATCCTGCAATACAACGGCGTGGCACCCACGCAATACCTCGCCCAAAACATCCAATTGCCTTGCTATCAATTCTTCAGAGACCTGAATCCTGCTTTCGTGATCGACCCGCAAAAGATGCCTGGAGCCATGGAGGTAACGGGTTTTGTGGGTCGTGGGATAATCTCCCAATTCCATTAGGCCATTAACAGCAATATGATTTTGTTGCAACAAATCCCGAATGATGCTTCCCTCGGAATCCTTACCGATCCATCCGGTAAGTTTAGCTTGCCCGCCTAATCCCATGATATTCAATGCGACATTGGCCGCACCCCCGGCATGGTCCACTCGATTTTCCCAATCCAGGACCTCTACTGGAGCCTCAGGGGATTGTCGTCTGACGGTCCCCGTGCAATAGGTGTCCAGCATTAAGTCGCCAGCAACCGCTAAGTGAATACGGTCAAAGTCAGGAACCTTGATCAAGGGAATTTTGGGAAAGTAAATGTTGAAAGGCTAAGCGAATTCGCGCTACAGCTTCTTTGATTTGGGCTTCCGAACAGGCTATGGATAAGCGTATGCATTCCGGTGAGCCAAAGGCGTCTCCGGATACCGTCGCAACCCTTGCCTCTTCCAGGAGGAATTCGGTCAACCGTTCAGCATTACCTATAGGTTTACCTTGCCAGATTGCTCCAAACCAGGACGAAATGTTGGGAAATAGGTAAAAGGCGCCGTCCGGCATCGGGCAATCCCAGCCAGGGAGATCGGCAGTTTCGGCTATGGCCAAATCTCTGCGCTCACGAAACGCATCGCACATGCGTTGGGTATCAACCATGGGGCCTTGAAGGGCGGCCAGTGCAGCCCGCTGCGCAATCGAGCAAGTGGCCGAGGTGAACTGCCCTTGGAGTTTCACGCAGGCGTTGGCCACTTCAAGGGGCGCCACTGCGTAACCTAATCGCCACCCTGTCATGGCAAATCCCTTGGACATGCCGTTCACCACGACCGTACGATCGGCCATCCCTGGGCATTGGACCATACTGCAATGCGATCCTTCAAAACGTATATGTTCGTAGATCTCGTCCGAAACCACCAGAATTCCGGGATGTTTTCGTAACACAACAGCCCAAGCCTCCAACTCCTCCCTTTGAAGGACTGCACCGCTGGGATTACAGGGTGACGAATAGAGGAGCATCCGTGTCCGCGGTGTGATGGCTGCCTCCAAAGCCTCTGCGCTGATTTTATAACCGGATTCTGCATCGGAAGGCAGAATAACCGCTTTGGCCTCGGCCATTTGAATCATCCCTGTATAACTCACCCAGTAGGGTGCCGGTAGCAGAACCTCATCCTCCGGATTGAGGACCGCCATCAAAACATTGATCAAACTTTGTTTAGCTCCTGTGCTGAAAAGAATTTGTTCAGGACTAACCTTCCATTGCAGGTCTTGGTCCATTTTTTTAACCACCGCTTTTCTCAAATCGGCATAACCTGCAACGGGAGTGTAACGCGAATAATTTTCGTGGATGGCTTGACAAGCAGCTTCTTGAATATGAGCCGGGGTATCAAAATCCGGTTCACCCAAGCTCAAATTGATGATTTCAAAACCCTGTTCGGTCAAGGCCCGGCTACGGGCGGCCATGGCCAGGGTTTGGGATTCTTCCAATTCAGCAACTCGCTTGGAGGTCCATTGAAGTGGTTCGGCGATGGGTAAAGGTTGGCCAGGCATTGCTCAAAGATATGATGAGAGAAAGCGATTGGCCTTGGAAAAGTGCCTGCAATTGAGGAAACCCCGGTAAGCCGAGAGGGGTGAAGGGTGGGGAGCGGTAAGCATGAGATGATGGGCAGAGTTTTCTTGGGCAAGTTGGCCTGCATGATGCCTTTGAGCCTCCTTGCCCCAAAGCATCCATACCAGGCCTTGCCGAGAAGACTGCAAAGTATGGATGACGTATTCGGTCCACAGTGACCAACCCCACGACCGGTGAGCGCCCGGACAGCCATCTTCCACGGTGAGCACATCATTCATCAGAAGAACACCCTGCCCGGCCCAGGCCTCCAGATCACCTGTGCCCCAATCAACTGGACTGTTCATAAGGGATTCCAAGCCTTCGACTCGGCATGCAAGCCGGTCATTTTCGACAGCTTTTTGAATATTACGCAAAGAGGGGGGATGGGCTTGACTCTGATCCACCGCAAAGGCCAAACCATTCGCCTGATCAGGCCCGTGATAAGGATCTTGGCCCAGAATCACCACCCGTACCGCCTCGGGTTGCACGAGTTCGAAAGCCCTGAACAAGCGCGATGAATGAGGGTAGATTTTCTTCCCAGCGTCCAGGGCTTGGCGAAGATTTCCCAATGGCTTTCGGAGCAGGTTCATGCCCGGGTTTTCAAGGAAATTTTCCCAGGATGGGGGGAAGTTGATTTCTGGAATTGGACGCTTCAGCTTAATCAAGGAATAATTAGCTATTGCTTGGGGGTTAGAAAGGAGGAGCCTCGCTTTCCATATCGTTCAACCGCGAAGGAAAGGTTCGATCGCCACCACCGTAGGGGTCATTGGGTTCGTGTGGCTCGCGACGACCCAAGGCCGAATCATGGCCTCCCCCAAAGGGTCCCGGATTGACAAATCGGGCAAAGCGCTCTTGGAAGCGCAAATCAATTTCGCCGGTTTGGCCGTTACGGTGTTTGGCAACAATGATTTGTGCCTGATCCGGATACGATTCCCCTTCCATCTTGTAGTAGTCGGGTCGGTAAATAAACATCACCATATCGGCATCTTGTTCAATGGCCCCGGATTCTCGTAAATCAGATAACATTGGTTTTTTGTTACCACCGCGAACTTCGACCTGGCGGCTTAACTGACTCAAGGCAATTACTGGGATATCAAGCTCCTTGGCTAAGGCCTTCAGGCCTCTGGAAATAGAGGCGATGACCTGTTCGCGGTTCATTCCGGAGGCATCGTTGGAGCCACCGCCCATCAATTGGAGGTAATCAATTACAATAAGTTGTATATTGTGTTGCGATTTCAGTCGTCTCGCTTTGGCGCGAAGTTCAAAGAGGGTTAGTTGCGGCGTATCGTCAATGAATAGCGGGGCCCTGGTCAAGGTGTCCGTTCTGCTGGTCAATTGAATCCACTCGTGGTTTGCAAGTTTGCCTTTTTTGAGTTTCTCGCCCTCAATTTCCGTTTCGGCGGCAAGCAATCGGTTGATCAATTCAATCCCGGACATTTCAAGAGAGAAGAAGGCGACCCCTTGCTGATAATCAACGGCTGCATTGCGGGCAATTCCAAGGACAAATGCCGTCTTACCCATACCCGGTCTGGCGGCAATAATGTTAAGGCTACCCTTTTGCCAGCCGGAAGTTAGGCGATCCAAGGCTGTAAACCCGGAGGGAATTCCCGATAAGCCATCGCCTTGCTTGGAAATGGCTTCGATTTGTTTAATAGCTTTCTGCACCAGGTTTTGGATGCCATCTCCGTTACGACGAATGTTACGATCAGCGATTCCAAAGAGGCGAGTTTCGCAACGGTCCAGCAATTCGAAAACATCAACGGTATCATCGAATGCTTCGGTGCCCATCTCGCCTGAAAGGTGAATGAGTTCCCGGAGGATGAATTTCTCCAGGAGTAGTCGTGCGTGGAATTCAATGTTGGCAGCAGAACTGACTCTGTTGGTGAGTTCGGTGAGGTAAAAGGGTCCGCCAATTTCTTCAAGGCGTCCAATGGACCTTAGTTCTTGGGTTACAGTGAGTAGATCCACAGGCTCGGACTTCTCGAAGAGGGAACGAACGGCTTCGAAAGTCCATCGATTTTTGTCGTGGTAGAACACCTCGGGATGGAGCAGGTCAATGATCTGGGACAAGGCTTCTTTTTCGAGTAATAGGGCTCCCAAAACTGCCTGCTCAATCTCGATGGCTTGCGGTGGTATTTTTCCCATCCCTACCGGAAGAGAGCTGAGGTTGCCACGGGTTAGACCGCGTTTCTTGAGCAGGTTGTTCGAACTTTCCATGCCACAAACTTAATCTTTTCTTCAAGGTCGTTTTTTGTTATTTCCATTTCTTTTGAGGGAATCATTCCACAAGCTGTTTTTGAAGGTGAACAAATGGTTGTTGGCCGTGGATAATCCATTGAAACCAGTTCAAAACGGCCTTAATCTTGTGGATAACCCTGCATTAACAGCATGTGCTCACCTAGGGCCTTTGGGATGCAATTTTGGGTCAAAATGAGTGTTCACGAAATTTATCTGAATCCTGCAGAGGCCTATGCACCCCATACGTTAGGCTATCCCAACCTTCAAGCGCTAATTGAGGATCGGTATGCTTCCGAGATTTCAGGGGGCTTGACCATTTTGCGCCGCAGCTTGGATGCAAGGGGATCAGGGGCCAGGGCTTTGATACGATTTGCCTCTTCTTCCAGCCTAGAGGCCACCAAGGGCCGTGGACTTCCCTTTGTTCCTCAGCATTTAGGACCCAATGCCCCTGAATTGCACATCGTAGGGGCTGGCCCGGCGGGGATTTTTGCGGCATTGCGTTGTTTGGAACATGGTTGGCGTCCAATTATTTTGGAAAGGGGTCAGGCCATCCGTGAGCGCCGTCGTGATGTCGCTTTGTTAAGCCGGGAAGGTCATCTTAATTCGGACTCCAATTACTGTTTTGGAGAAGGAGGGGCAGGTACCTTTAGCGATGGTAAGCTGTACACGCGCTCCAACAAAAGAGGGGATATTGACTCGGTCCTTCGTTTATTGATTGAATTGGGTGCTCCCCCGGAAATTGCTTATGAAGCGCACCCGCATATTGGGACCAACAAATTACCGACCCTTATCCAAACGGCTAGGCAGTGGATAGAAGCCGCAGGCGGATGTTTTCATTTTGGCAGCAGGGTAGAGGACCTTGATATCGATAAGTCAGGGATCAAAGCCCTGGTTCTGCAGGATGGCCAACGAATACCTTTGGATTACATGATGCTGTGCACAGGTCACTCGGCAAGAGATGTCTATGAGATGCTGTATCGTTGCGGCTTAAGCATGGAACCCAAAGCCCTTGCCATGGGGGTTAGGCTGGAACATCCCCAAGAGCTCGTTAACAGGTGGCGGTACAGACTTCGAAGTGAAACACCGCAGGATTGGCCTGTAGCCTCTTATTCGGTGGTGGAACAGGTTGGGGGCAAGGGGGTATACTCGTTCTGCATGTGCCCTGGTGGTGTCATGGCTCCTTGCGCTACCGACCCCTCCGAAGTAGTAACCAACGGTTGGTCTCCAAGCCGCCGCAACAACGGTACGGCCAATTCAGGCTGGGTCACCGAAATAGGTTTGGCGGATGTGCCTTTGGACAAAGCCAGGCCTGCATTCTCTCTTTTGAATTTTCAACAAAGTATCGAAAGGCGAGCGGCAGAAATGGGTGGCGGGCATCAATGGGCTCCTGCACAACGCCTTCATGACTTTGCAAACCTATCCGGGTCAGGGGTCAAGGCGGCGGATTCGCCTTCCCTGGCTGCTTGCAGTTATCGGCCCGGAATCACCCCAAGCGCCTTGAGCTCTTTGTATCCTATCGAAATGCAAAGTCGCCTCGCCGCTGGTCTGCACCAATGGGCCAAGCGATGGCCAGCCTTAATGTCCACGGAGGCCGTGGTGGCAGGGCCGGAATCCCGAACATCATCTCCGATACGAATACCACGCTTGGATGACCTCTTGCACCACCCTCAATGTGCCAATTTATTCCCGGTTGGGGAGGGTGCCGGTTATGCAGGCGGTATCATGAGTGCCATTCTTGATGCACGCCGTTCGGTGGATGCCTTGATTCAACAGGCAACCCACGTAGGCTTATCAACGCGGTAGGTCGCCTTTGTTCCGTTCTCCTTTGTTTTGTTCACCTGCGTAAATTCGGCCTCATGAAGGTATTGGTATTGGGTGCATCCTCCAAACCAGAGCGCTATGCCTACATGGCTGCAGAACGCTTGCAGGCCGCTGGGCATGATTGTTATCTTCTCGGTGCCAGGTCAGGACAAGTTGGCCTTCAACCCTTGTGGACTGAATGGCCGGATCCGGAGACCTTCATTCCCGATACCGTAACTCTTTATTTGGGACCGGAGGCCCAAAAGGCTTACCAAGATAAGGTGCTTCACAGCGGCACCAGGCGGGTGATTTTCAACCCAGGCACTGAAAATCTAGCCTTTGAGACCCTCCTAATTGGGCAAGGCATAGAGGTTTTGAGGGCATGTACCTTGGTCATGTTGGCAACAGGGACTTTTTGAGCAGGTATTTATCCACATTTTAGCCTCATTTGATTCTTTTTTGGCTGTTTTCCTTACTTTTGTCGTCCCCAAAAAACGGGAGAGTCGAAGGTAATCCTTCAATTTCAGATTCAAACGTTTTATACAAAAAAATCTTGATTTAAGGGTCGCAAACAAGATTTTAGGGTTTTACCTTTGCGTCCGCTTTGCCCAAAAGCATTTTGGGCTTTGTTCTTTGACATACTGAATACCAAAGTAAGGAATGCGTCCGTCCGTGAGGATGACGCGCTTCCCCCAAGATTCACAAAAAGACAATAATTTAAATTTTTTGATTACATACTACGGAGAGTTTGATCCTGGCTCAGGATGAACGCTAGCGGCAGGCCTAATACATGCAAGTCGAACGGCAGTAGAACCAGCAATGGGACTATGAGAGTGGCGAACGGGTGCGTAACGCGTATGCAACCTACCTCCAACTGGGGAATAGCCCTGGGAAACCGGGATTAACACCGCATAAGATGGTAGAACCGCATGGTTCAGCCATTAAAGTTTACGGTTGGAGATGGGCATGCGTGCCATTAGCTAGTTGGCGGGGTAATAGCCCACCAAGGCGACGATGGCTAGGGGGTCTGAGAGGATGATCCCCCACACTGGTACTGAGATACGGACCAGACTCCTACGGGAGGCAGCAGTAGGGAATATTGGTCAATGGACGCAAGTCTGAACCAGCCATGCCGCGTGCAGGATGAAGGCGCTCTGCGTTGTAAACTGCTTTTGTACGGGAAGAATATATCGTTTGCGAACGGTTTTGACGGTACCGTAAGAATAAGGATCGGCTAACTACGTGCCAGCAGCCGCGGTAATACGTAGGATCCAAGCGTTGTCCGGATTTATTGGGTTTAAAGGGTGCGCAGGCGGCCTGATAAGTCAGTGGTGAAAGCCCGTTGCTCAACAACGGAACTGCCATTGATACTGTCGGGCTTGAGTACAGTTGAGGTTGGCGGAATGTATCATGTAGCGGTGAAATGCTTAGATATGATACAGAACACCGATTGCGAAGGCAGCTGACTAAGCTGTTACTGACGCTCAGGCACGAAAGCGTGGGGATCAAACAGGATTAGATACCCTGGTAGTCCACGCCGTAAACGTTGATAACTCGATGTTGGCGATATACAGTCAGCGTCTTAGCGAAAGCGTTAAGTTATCCACCTGGGGAGTACGCCGGCAACGGTGAAACTCAAAGGAATTGACGGGGGCCCGCACAAGCGGTGGAGCATGTGGTTTAATTCGATGATACGCGAGGAACCTTACCTGGGCTTAAATGGGATCGGACAGTTGCAGAAATGCGATCTCCCTTCGGGGCTGATTTCAAGGTGCTGCATGGCTGTCGTCAGCTCGTGCCGTGAGGTGTTGGGTTAAGTCCCGCAACGAGCGCAACCCCTATCTTTAGTTGCCAGCACGTCATGGTGGGGACTCTAGAGAGACTGCCTGCGCAAGCAGAGAGGAAGGTGGGGATGACGTCAAGTCATCATGGCCCTTACGCCCAGGGCTACACACGTGCTACAATGGCCGGTACAGAGGGCTGCTACACAGCAATGTGATGCGAATCTCCAAAGCCGGTCTCAGTTCGGATTGAGGTCTGCAACTCGACCTTATGAAGTTGGAATCGCTAGTAATCGCGTATCAGCAATGACGCGGTGAATACGTTCCCGGGCCTTGTACACACCGCCCGTCAAGCCATGGAAGTTGGGGGTGCCTGAAGACAGTAGCCGCAAGGAGCTGTTTAGGGCAAAACCGATAACTAGGGCTAAGTCGTAACAAGGTAGCCGTACCGGAAGGTGTGGCTGGAACACCTCCTTTCTGGAGTGAATTGTTATTAAGGGAGGCCAAGTCGCCAATCGGCGGCGTATTTCTTACGGTATTCAGTTTTTTACACCCTAAGCTTCCAAAGGGGAAGTGTTGCTGTGTTTTTTCAGCAGTGATGTCCGGTTCGAATCCGGTTAGGATGTCGGTCGTTCACCTCGTGAGAGTTGAATCGATTCGTTCTTTGACATCATGAAAAAGAGAGAATAACGAGCAATGATAGCAAAATCATACATTCATTAACAAAAAGTTACTAAGGGCGTATGGAGGATGCCTTGGCTCTCGGAGGCGATGAAGGACGTGTCCAGCTGCGATAAGCTGCGTGGAGCCGCTGAAAGGCTTTGATGCGCAGATTTCCGAATGGGGAAACCCATCCCGTTGAAGACGGGATATTCAATTGAATGCTAACGCGCTGAACTGAAACATCTAAGTAAGCGCAGGAAAAGATAACAACAGTTATTACGCAAGTAGTGGCGAGCGAACGCGTATCAGCCCAAACCTGTTCGGTTACGGCCGGGCAGGGGTTGTAGGACCTGTATAAAGACGATTAACTGAACTGGAACTGTTTGGAAAAACAGGACATAGAGGGTGATATCCCCGTACAGGTAAGGAAGATTGTCCGACGGGTATCCTGAGTACCGCGGGACCGGAGAAATCCTGTGGGAAGCAGCCAGCACCATCTGGCAAGGCTAAATACTACCGAGAGACCGATAGCGAACCAGTACCGTGAGGGAAAGGTGAAAAGTACTCCAAGAAGGAGGGTGAAATAGAACCTGAAACCATACGCTTACAAGCGGTCGGAGCCCTTTCGTGGGGTGACGGCGTGCCTTTTGCATAATGAGCCTACGAGTTGCTCCTCACTGGCAAGGTTAAGTCTGTTGACGGACGAAGCCGAAGCGAAAGCGAGTCTGAATAGGGCGCATAGTCAGTGGGGGCAGACGCGAAACTTTGTGATCTACCCTTGACCAGGCTGAACGTTTGGTAACACAAACCGGAGGGCCGAACCGATAGACGTTGAAAAGTCTCCGGATGAGTTGAGGGTGGGGGTGAAAGGCCAATCAAACTGAGAGATAGCTCGTACTCCCCGAAATGTTTTTAGGAACAGCCTAGAGGTTGAGTGTCATAGAGGTAGAGCTACCGATAGGGCTAGGGGGCTTCACCGCCTACCAAACCCTGACGAACTCCGAATGCTACTGACATATACTCTGGAGTGAGCCCTTGGGTGCTAAGGTCCGAGGGCGAGAGGGGAACAACCCAGACCAACAGCTAAGGTCCCCAAATCGTGATTAAGTTGATCTAACGAGGTCCAATTGCATAGACAGCTAGGATGTTTGCTTGGAAGCAGCAATTCATTTAAAGAGTGCGTAACAGCTCACTAGTCGAGCGATAGGGCATGGATAATAAACGGGCATCAAATCACGTACCGAAGCTTTGGATTCCGTAAGGAGTGGTAGGGGAGCATTCTGGTCGCACCGAAGGTGTGCTGTGAGGCATGCTGGAGCGTCCAGAAAAGAAAATGTAGGCATGAGTAACGATAATGAATGCGAGAAACATTCACGCCGTAAGACTAAGGTTTCCTGCGCCATGTTAATCAGAGCAGGGTTAGTCGGGGCCTAAGGCGAACCCGAAAGGGGTAGTCGATGGACAACTGGTTAATATTCCAGTACTGGCTTGTGTTGCGATGGAGGGACGGAGTAGTGAAAGCGACGCCTACTGACGAAATAGTAGGTTTAAGGATAAAGCTATAGGCCGGGTTGGCAAATCCGCCCGGACTGGTGAAATCCGATAGTACCTCAAGGCTTCGGCTGAGGGGATAGTTCGTGTAATCAGACTTCCAAGAAAAACTTCTAAGCTTCAGACACAAGGCACCCGTACCGTAAACCGACACAGGTGGTCGAGGAGAGAATCCTAAGGCGCTCGAGTGATTCACGGCTAAGGAACTAGGCAAAATGACCCTGTAACTTCGGGAGAAGGGGTTCCCACGCAAGTGGGACGCAGTGAAAAGGCCCAGGCGACTGTTTAACAAAAACACATGGCTATGCAAAATCGAAAGATGAAGTATATGGCCTGACACCTGCCCGGTGCCGGAAGGTTAAGAGGGGATGTCATCGTAAGAGAAGCATTGAATCGAAGCCCCGGTAAACGGCGGCCGTAACTATAACGGTCCTAAGGTAGCGAAATTCCTTGTCGGGTAAGTTCCGACCTGCACGAATGGTGTAACGATCTGGGCACTGTCTCAGCCGTGAGCTCGGTGAAATTGAAGTCTCGGTGAAGATGCCGAGTACCCGCAACGGGACGGAAAGACCCCGTGAACCTTCACTACAGCTTTACATTGACTTTGGGTAAATAATGTGTAGGATAGGTGGGAGACTGTGAACCGGCGTCGCTAGGCGTCGGGGAGTCATTGTTGAAATACCACCCTTTATTTATTTGGAGTCTAACACTGCGTAACGCAGAGGACAGTGTATGGTGGGTAGTTTGACTGGGGTGGTCGCCTCCAAAAGAGTAACGGAGGCTTCCAAAGGTTCCCTCAGCACGATTGGTAACCGTGCGTAGCGTGTAATAGCATAAGGGAGCTTGACTGTGAGACCGACGGGTCGATCAGGTACGAAAGTAGGGTATAGTGATCCGGTGGTTCTGAATGGAAGGGCCATCGCTCAAAGGATAAAAGGTACTCCGGGGATAACAGGCTGATCTCCCCCAAGAGCTCATATCGACGGGGAGGTTTGGCACCTCGATGTCGGCTCGTCACATCCTGGGGCTGGAGAAGGTCCCAAGGGTTCGGCTGTTCGCCGATTAAAGTGGCACGCGAGCTGGGTTCAGAACGTCGCGAGACAGTTCGGTCCCTATCTGTTGTGGGCGTAGGAAGATTGAGAGGATCTGTCATTAGTACGAGAGGACCGTGATGGACAAGCCTCTGGTGTACCTGTTGTGGTGTCAGCTGCAGCGCAGGGTAGCTACGCTTGGAAGAGATAAGCGCTGAAAGCATCTAAGTGCGAAACTCGCCTCAAGATGAGTCTTCCATGAGAGTCCCTGTAGACGACGGGGTTGATAGGCTGCAGGTGTAAGGTCCGAGAGGATTTTAGCTGAGCAGTACTAATTGCTCGATACTTTTAGAATGGATTGTGTGAGGATTCTATCATTGTTCTTGTTTTCTCTTTTTCATATGTCAGGGTTATACGCCTGTTGCTTCGGTAACAAGCGAACAATTAACCAATGGTGATTATAGCGTGGGTGCACACCTCTTCCCTTACCGAACAGAGTCGTTAAGCCCCACTGCGCTGATGGTACTGCAGTAAAATGTGGGAGAGTAAGTCGTTGCCAGACTGGTTCAAGAGCCCCGATCCTAACAGGTCGGGGCTTTTTGTTGAAATCCCTTTTTGTTGAGATACCTTTTGGGTTTTATTGCTCAAGCTTTGTTGCTCAGGCTTTGTTGCTCAGGCTTGGTAAACCACGAGGCCTGAAGGGATTTTGGGCTCAAAAGAGGTGGATTTGGGGGGCATAAATTCCTTGCGGTCTGCTGTGCGAAAGACATCTTCGGAGCAGGGTGCTCGGGGAATGAGAATAAATTCGGTTGCGGCTTCTTGCAAAATGACCTTGAAATGCTCTAAAGTCAAATTCATCGAGCCAAAGTCAATGCGCGGATCCGTGGTAGGGTCGTTGATCTCACAGATAGGTGCTAACACATGTTCTTGTAACCATTGGACATCTGAAATCTCCTCGGCTTTTGGAGTGGGGGAATCGGTCTTTGGATTGGTCGAAGCTTGTGTTAAAGGTTGCAATAGCCAGCAGGCTTCTTTGTGAACGAGCAAGAAATGCCCGGCCGGAAGGTACTGGTAAAACATTTGTTCAAGGGAACAAGGTTTGAGTCGAAAAATGGCCTTGAGTTTGTCCAAAATTTCCCAAAAGGGTATGGGCCCCTGGTCATTGCGTATGCGGCGGTAAATCGGATAGATTTTTAAGTCTCGATCGGACATGAGAACAGAAAGCATAGGGTATACAGGGGATTGGGGCAATGGACGATCAGGGGTTTGGGGCAATGGATGCTCATGGGATGGTTCCGCCGATGATGTAAAAGGGCTTAGCCCTTGGCAGGCCGCTGCACGATGGTGACCGTCAGCGATATACAGGTGCGGAATCGAGGCGATAGCCTCTCGGAATGCTTCGCGCTGCTGTGGTTCTGAAATGCACCATAACGAAACGCGAGTATGATTGGCAAGAACAAATTGCTGATTGCAGGGATTTTTGATCACCGAAGATTGTAAGATGTGCAGGCGCTTTTGGTGGCGGTAGCTCAAGAAAACAGGTGTCCATTGCACCTGCATTGTTTGTAGCCAATGGGTAATGGTGGCCGCTCGGTCTTGCCGAATCTGCTCATGAGGTAAAATATGTTTGCCGATTTGCGTAGCATCGCAGATTCCTATAATGCCGGTTTGGCTTAACCCGCGATAAGTGCTTTGGTACAGGATATACGAAGGCTCTTCGGTGAAAGGTTGCAAGAGATTGCGATTCAATATTTCGTCCAAGGCAGCCTTGGCATTTCGATTCCTCACCTCTCGGTAATTAGGATCAGAGGACTCCATGCTACCCAGAGGTAATTGAGCCTTTTGGACCAATTTCATATAGAGGTTTTCCACTTGATAGGCGCTTTCCGCTTGCAGATCCTTGAGGCCCGATTCGCCCTTCAAGTCCTTCCCCTCATGGGGAGGAACTTTTGCTTGGAAAGGATAAAATTCGGGCATGATGGAGGCCTTACAGGGACTGCGCTCAGCCAGGGAAGGCCTCGATAATTCGTTGGGCCATTTCGATGCCTATGCGTTCTTGGGCCTCAAGGGTAGAAGCGCCGGTATGAGGAGTTGTGCTTATTTTGGGATGCGCGAGGAGTTCCTGCTGAGGATCTGGTTCGTTCACAAAAACATCCAAACCTGCATATCGCAGATGACCTGAATTCAGTGCAGTAAGAAGGGCCGCCTCATCGACAAGTCCTCCCCGAGAACAATTCACAAGGCAGGCCCCTGCGGGCATCCGTGCGATGCGTTCTGCGTTCATCAGGGGCTCTCGAAGCCCAGGCACATGGAGGCTGATGTAATGGCATTGCGGCAACATAGAATCCAGGTCCAGCACCTCTACTTTGTGTTGTATAACAACGGATTTAGCGATTTCAGGTTGCTGATCAAAGATCAAATCATGGACCAGAACCTTCATGCGGAAACCATGGGCAATGCGGGCGACTTCTTGGCCAATTCGACCAAAGCCCACGATCCCCAGCGTTTTGCCAAACAATTCGGTACCAGCGGCGTAGGAGGTCTTGAGGGTATTGAACTCGCTGCCTCCACGTTGGGGCATATCCCGATGGGCATAGTGCAGGAACCTGCACAGGCTGAGCATATGGGCAAAGACCAATTCAGCTACTGCGATGGATGACGCCGCCGGGGTATTGATCACCGGAATACCCTTGGATCTCGCATAATCTACATCGATATTGTCCATGCCAACCCCTGCTCTGGCGATGAACCGAAGATTGGGGCAGGCATCAATCAAGTCTGAACGAACCTTGGTGGCTGATCGCACCACAATACCGTCGAATCCGGGTAATTCATGATGGAGTTGATCCTGAGGAACTTTGGTGGTCACTACCTGATGACCGGCCTTTTCGAGCATGTCTTGGCCGGCTTGATCAATTCCGTCGTTGGCTAAAATTTTCATGGAGCGTCTTTAATAAGGATGGTTGTGAATAGGGATGGGCGTGTCTACAGTGTGTACGGTACAGTATTCAACAAGGTTGAAACAGACTTCGACAGAAAACGAAGAGAAGGAAGGGCGAATTCAGGCCAGGCGGTTTTCAAGGGCTTGCATGACGTCCACCAGGACTTGCACGCTTTCGATGGGCATGGCGTTGTACATACTTGCTCGGTAACCGCCCACCGATCGATGACCTTTGAGCCCGGAGATCCCGGCTTCTTGGAGCATCTTGCCCAAGGTGGTTTCATGTTCGCTTTGGTTCAAGACGAAGGTGACGTTCATGAACGAGCCTGAATCGTCAGTGACCGTAGGACGGAACAAAGAGTTGCGATGGATTTCGTGGTAGAGCAATTGCGCTTTCTTGCGGTTGCGTTCCTCCATGGCTTGAAGGCCGCCTTGATCTTCAATCCATTGCAAGGTGAGCATGCTCACATAGACCGCAAAGACAGGGGGCGTATTGTACATGCTCTCTCCTTTGATATGCACCCCGTAATCCAACATGGCATTGAGGACGCGACCGCTGCGACCAAGCAAGTCCTTACGAACGATAATCAGGGTAGTCCCGGCGGGCCCCATGTTTTTCTGAGCCCCTGCATAAATCAGCCCAAAGGAATTTGCGGGGACAGGCCTGCTAAAGATATCCGAAGACATATCGCAAACCATCGGCACAGGGCTGTCAGGAAATGTTTGGATTTGGGTCCCAAAGATGGTGTTATTGGACGTAAGGTGGAAATAGTCGGCATCGGTGGGGATGCGGTAAGAGGCTGGGATGTAGGAGAAGTTTTTGTCCTCAGAGGAAGCGACGACCTCCACTTGCCCCAACTTGCGGGCATCCTCAATCGCCTTGGTCGCCCAGGTTCCGGTATTCAGGTAAGCCGCCTTGCCTTCAGGCCGCAAAAGATTCATAGGGACCATGGCAAATTGCAGGGAGGCCCCGCCTTGCAGGTAAAGGACCTCGTAGTCATCTCCCAGCCCAAGCAAGCGCTTGACAGCGGCCCTCGCTTCGTGCATCACGCCCTCAAAATCCCGGTCGCGGTGGGAAACTTCGATCAGGGAGAGCCCGGATCCTTGGAAGTCCAGCAAGGCCGAGGCGGCTTGTTCGATGACCGTACGGGGTAAGATGGCGGGGCCGGCGCTGAAATTGTGAATTTTCATAGTTGGTTCATAGGAAGGGTAGCAAAGTTACATGAGTATTTTTGACCCTGTATGAACAAAGGCCTATTCTTGTCGCTGCAAGAGCGGGGTTTGGTGCAGGATTTTGTGCCGGGCCTGGATGAATTGTTGAACCGCCAAAAGGTGTCGGTCTATGCAGGGTTTGATCCCACCGCAGATTCCCTGCATATCGGCAATTTGGTGCCCATCATGTTGCTGGTCCATTTTCAGCAAGCCGGTCATCGCCCCATTGCATTGGTGGGAGGGGCTACAGGACGCGTAGGAGACCCCACCGGGCGAAGTGCAGAGCGATCCGTGATGCCTTTGGAGCAAATCGAACATCATATCGCTTGCCAAAAGGCGCAGCTACGGCAGTTTCTAGATTTTGATTCCGGCAAGCTCTCCGCGGCATTGATGGTCAACAACAACGATTGGTTCGGGTCCTGGGGTTTCTTGGATTTCATTGCCGATGTGGGCAAGCATGTGCCCATCAATTATATGCTTGCTAAGGATTCGGTCAAGTTGCGATTGGAGAACGGAATGTCCTTCATGGAATTTTGTTACCAATTGGTGCAAGGCTATGACTTTGTACACCTCTACAAGAATCACGGTTGTTTGGTTCAGGTGGGTGGCTCGGACCAGTGGGGGAATATTACCACCGGTACCGAGTTGATTCGTCGAATGACCGGCGGCGAAGCTTGGGCCTTGACGGCTCCCCTGACCAAAAAGGCGGACGGCAGCAAGTTTGGGAAATCGGAGGGGGGGAACGTCTGGTTGGATCCGCTCAAAACCAGCCCTTATCATTTTTACCAATTTTGGCTCAACATCAGCGACCAAGATGCCCTTCGTTATTTGCCCGTTTATACCCTCCTTCCCATGGAGGAAATTGCAGCAATTGCGTTGGAACATGCGCAGGCCCCTCATAAGCGATTGGCCCAGCGACGATTGGCCGAGGATGTGACGGGTAGGGTTCACGGGATCGTGGCCTTGGGGCAGGCGCAGGCGGCTTCGGATTTGCTCTTTGGGAAAGTGAGCCGGGAACAGATGATGGCCCTTGAAGAAAATGTGTTACTGCAAGCTCTCGACGGGGTTCCGGTGCATACGGTTTCTCGATCGCTGCTTAGTCAGGCCTGTGATTGGGTACAAATCCTAAGCGATCATTCAGGGATTTTTTCGTCCCGTTCCGAGGCGAGAACCATGATAACAGGAGGGGGGGTCAGCCTCAACAAAGAGAAATGCGAAGACGTCAATGCCCAAGCCTCAGAAAAAGATTTGTTTGCAGGTCGCTTGGTTTTGGTCCAAAAAGGCAAAAAAAACTACTATCTGTTGATCTTCGCGAATTAAATCTCCACAGCATACGATACTGTTTTATGATAAGCAAGCCATCGAATAATTTGTGGGGCATTAGGATAGCCATACTTTGGATCTTGGGATTTCAGGGAGGGGTTATGGCGAAAGCCTATGGCTGGATGATACCCGATTTGGCCTTGGAGAAGGGATTGGATTCGTTAACCCTTGAGGCCAGGTGTTCAGGGGCTGTACATCGTGTAGATCCTCCCTGCTGGTGGTCAGGGATGCAGGACAGTTCCCTGCAATTGCTGGTTTATTGGAAAGCATTGACCCAAGAGCGGCAGAAGAGGAGCGACGGGATGTCCACGGCGCAATGGCGTTTGAACAGTCCACGCGAAGGCGTCCGGCTGCTTTCTTCGCGATCAGCGGGGTCCAAGGACGCGCCTTATTTTTGGCTGAACCTCGCTTTTGAACGGGAGGTCTGGACCAGGTCGTCATCCACGCGGTGGCTGAACATCGAATGCCGCATCGATTCCTTGTCGCCGTGGAGGCTGGCTGTCCAATACCCAATTCACCCGCGCAACAGCGACCAGGGAATGGGTTTCAAAGGAGCCGGATTAACTCCTCAGGACCTGGTGTACCTGGTGATGCCCGATCGTTTTGCGAACGGAAACGCGTCCAACGACAAGATGACCGGCATGCGGGATTCTTTGGTGAACCGAGGATCGGATATCGCGAGGCATGGAGGTGATTTGAAAGGTATAGGGCAGCATTTGGATTATCTGCAGGAATTGGGGGTTACGGCGCTGTGGTTAAATCCTGTGTTGGAAAACGATGTAGCTAAAGAATCTTACCATGGATACGCGGCCACCGATTTGTACAAAGTAGATTCACGCCTAGGTAACAATTTGGAGTACAGAGACTTGGTCAGGGCTTGCGCCTCCAAAGGCATCAAGGTCATCATGGATGTGGTGCATAACCATTGGGGGATTACTCATCCGTTGTTGGCCAAGCCCGTGGACAGCGGTTGGGTTCATCAATGGCCTGCTTTTACTCGATCCAATTACAGGGCGGCGACCCAATTGGATCCCTATGCCCAGGCGGAAGACCGTGACTTGATGCGCAAAGGTTGGTTTGATCATCCCATGCCGGATTTGGACCAAACCAATGCGGATTTGGAACGCTATATGATCCAGAACAATTGGTGGTGGATGGAGTGGACAGGCATTGCAGGCTACCGAATCGATACCTACGCCTATCCCGATACGCGTTTTATGCGCCGTTGGACCGCTGCCATGCTCAGGGAATATCCCAAGGCGGCGTTGGTGGGGGAGGTATGGGTGCATACGGTTGCAGAGTCCGCCTATTGGACCGAAGATTGCCCTCTGTTCAAGGAGGCAGATTCGCTGCGTTTGGCCGGCCCAGGACTTCCTTCAGTGACCGATTTCCCGTTGCGGATCGCCTTGGTCGAAGGATTGAACGAGAAATTCGATTGGGACCACGGCTTGCGAAGGATTTATTATGTGTTGGCTCAGGATTTGTTGTACAAAGACCCTTCCCGTAACCTTATTTTCTTGGATAATCACGATGTATCCCGGGCTTGGTCGGAATTCCGCGAAGACCCCTCCAAAACCTTGATGGCGTACAAAATGTTATACACATTACGGGGCATTCCGCAGCTGTATTACGGCTCGGAAATATTGTTTGGCAACTTTGCTAGCCTAGGGGGGACCAATGTGCGTCAGGATATGCCTGGTGGATGGGTCGGGGATACCGTTTCGGTCTTTGAGCAACGTGGTTTGAGCGCCAAATCGCAATCCATGCTCGAACAGCTAAGTAGGTTGGGGCAATGGCGTAAATCCTCCGAGGTCATCGCTCAGGGCCGCTTTGAACATTTTGTGCCAGAGGGGGAGGTCTATGTGTATTTCCGAACCCTGCATGACCATGATCCCGAGGGGAAGTCGACCGCAGGCAAGGGAAAGCCTACCAAGGTGATGGTTTTGGTCAACGGGAGCCATACCCGTCAAACCGTTCATCGTGAGCGCTATGCGAGGCATTGGCCGGTTGGGGTTTCGGTCACGGAACAGCCTACGGGCAAGTCGCTGATGCTAGGAGAAACTTTGGATTTGCCTGCAATGACTTGCACCATTTTGGAATGGTGATCCAAACTTAATACGTTAATAAATTCAATACGATGAACGAACTATTGTTAGCACCGGGAGACAAGGCGCCGGTAGGACCTACCCTGCGTTGCAAAGGTTGGGTGCAAGAAGCTGCCCTGCGGATGCTTGTGAATAATTTGGACCCGGAAGTGGCCGAACGACCCGAGGATTTGATCGTGTACGGTGGGCGAGGCAAGGCGGCTCGGAACCGGGAAGCCTTTGACACGATACAGAAAGCCTTGATGGATTTGAACGAAAACGAAACGCTTCTGATTCAGAGCGGGAAACCTGTAGCCATCTTGCCAACCCATGCGGATGCGCCACGGGTCTTGATTTCGAATTCCATGCTGGTGCCCAATTGGGCGAATTGGGAGCACTTTGATGAGTTAGAGCGCAAAGGACTCATGATGTACGGGCAGATGACTGCAGGTTCATGGATTTACATCGGGTCCCAAGGCATTGTTCAGGGGACCTACGAGACGTTCAATGCCGTTGCCCAGCAGCATTTCGGAGGCAGCCTAAAGGGTAAATTGTGTGTTACGGCGGGCCTTGGTGGAATGGGTGGGGCTCAGCCCTTGGCCATCACCATGGCGGAGGGTGTTTGCTTGGCGGCTGAGGTGGAAGCATGGCGTGCGATGAAGCGCATCGAGACTCGCTATTTGGATCGGGTCTTTGAGGATTTGGATGAAGGAATTGATGCCGCCTTGGAGGCTTGTCAACAGAGGATTGCGTTGAGCATTGGCGTGCTATGCACGGCGGTGGATATGTTGGAGCGATTGAAAGCGCGGGGTATCCTCCCGGATGTTTTGACCGATCAGACCTCGGCCCATGATCCAATGGTGGGCTATCTTCCTCAAGGTTTGAGCAACGAGCAGGCCAATGCCTTGCGAAAGTCGGATCCGGAACAATACCTAAAGCTTGCTTATGCGGCGATGCGCAGGCATGTGGAACTGATGGTCGAATTTCAGGCCAAGGGGTCCATCACCTTTGATTATGGGAATAACCTAAGGGGCAGAGCTTTGGAGGCTGGTTATACCCAGTCTTTTGATTTTCCGGGTTTTGTGCCGGCGTATATCCGGCCTTTGTTTTGCGAGGGCAAGGGGCCGTTCCGTTGGGTGGCCCTTTCGGGTGATCCCAAGGATATTGAGGTTACCGATCGTTTGCTTTTGGATTTGTTCCCGGAGAATGTGGGTCTTAAACGCTGGCTCAACATGGCCCAGGAGCGGATTGCTTTCCAAGGATTGCCAGCGCGGATTTGTTGGCTGGGTCAGGGGGAACGTCAGCAAGCGGCCTTGGCCTTTAACGAATTGGTGCGAAGCGGTCAGGTCTCCGCCCCTTTGGTCATTGGAAGGGATCATTTGGACACAGGATCGGTGGCTTCTCCCAACAGGGAAACGGAGGGCATGTTGGACGGCTCGGATGCGGTTGCGGATTGGCCCATCTTGAACGCCTTGGTGAATACGGCGGGGGGGGCATCTTGGGTAAGCCTGCATCACGGCGGAGGAGTGGGAATGGGTTATTCGATTCATTCCGGGATGGTCATTGTGGCCGATGGCAGCGAGGCTGCCGAGGAGCGATTACGTCGGGTTCTGCACAACGATCCGGGAATGGGGGTTATCCGCCATCTGGACGCTGGCTATACCATCGCTGCACAAACGGCCCGTGAGCACGGTTTACGACTCGGTGATCGTTTAAGTTAATCTGCCTTGTGGGAAACCTTGAGGGTATCCCTGATGGGTTATCAGGGATTTCTGGAAATGGCTAAGAAACGTTCAAGCTCTTGGATCAAAACCTGTTGAAGGGCATTGCTGATACCGACCAAGGGCAGGCGAACAAAGCTCTTGCAGAGGCCCAATTCCTGTAGGAGAAACTTGATGCCGGCCGGGCTGCCTTCGCGGAAAACTGCGGTCATGATGGGTAACAATTGATGATGAATTTGGCGAGCCGCCTGAAAGTCACCCTTCAGGGCATGGCGAACCATCGTGCTGAAGGATTGAGGCAGGGCATTCCCGATGACCGAAATCACACCGTCCAAGCCAAGGGCCATCAAAGGGAGGGAAATGGCGTCATCACCGGAATACACCTTGAAGGAGGCCGGTTTGGAACGCATGATTTCCATGATTTGGGTCCAGTCGCCCGAGGCTTCTTTGGTTGCAACAATGTTGGGGAAATCCGAGGCAAGCCGTAAAGTGGTTTCGGCGGTCAAGGAACATCCGGTGCGGGCGGGGACATTGTACAGCACGATGGGCTTGTCGGTGGACAAAGCGAGTTCCCGGTAATGTGCATACAGCCCTTCTTGGTTGGGCCGGTTGTAATACGGTGTTACGGAAAGCAAGGCATCCACCCCATTCAAGTCAAAGGCCTTCAATTGATCAAGCAATTCCCGGGTATCGTTACCGCCCATCCCGCACCACAAGGGCAGACGCCCTGCTAACTGCTCCCGAATCAGGTTGAGCACTTGCATTCGTTCTTCTTTGGACAAGGTGGGCGTCTCTCCGGTGGTGCCCAAGGCGACCACGAAATCCACGCCGCCGTTCACGAGGTGATCCACAACGGACGCGATGCCTGCGGGATCAGGATTGCCTTGGATGTCAAAGGGGGTGACTACCGCAATACCGGTACCGCTTGGAAGGCTTGGGTTCATAAGAATTATAGATAATTCAACTTGATGAGATCGTATTAGGCTTGTTGCTCTTGGCTTGTAGGGTGAATGCTTTGTAGTTTCTCGCGATTAACTTGATGCAAACCCAAATGCTCCAAATGCTGAAGCAGGGATCGAAGACTTGGTTTGGCTCCTGCGAGTTTAAGCCCCAGTTCTAAATTGTAGGGCGGGGAAGGTTGGTTGCGGTTGACACCGATCTTGATTTGTGCATTGGTGACCATTACCAGGTACTCCAAAGGCGGATTCTCCACGGGGCACAAATTGATGCACAAATCAAAGGGCCTGGATTTGGCCAACGAGACAATGCGATCCGGCGGCAAAAGGGTGTTGGTGAGTTCTTGGCTATGGAAACTGTTCAAATCGGCTTGAGCATGGCGCACCAGGCCCAAGGTTTGACAAAAGAAATCTGGACGACGGTATTGGGCAACCAGTTTGGCAAGATCCATCTGCCAGGTATCGTTCCCATCGTACAAGACTAACCAGCCTCCCCGGTTCAGTTGGTTCTTACCTTGGACTGTTGCAGGGGTTGCGGAAGAAAATTCCGTGGATAAGTTCTTGGCAAGGCGCTCAAACATCCATTTCCGCAGGAACATGGGTGGTTTGAAAGGGAGTTTATCAAAATCAGTTGCCATGATACCTTGCAAGATACGAAGGGCACTCAACCTGCTAAGGCTTTCGTGTGCTGTTCCCTTGCAGGATTCTTAAAATTTCTTCTTCGCTGAGTAGGGGGATGCCCAATTCCTCTACTTTGCGAAGCTTGGAGGGCCCAGCCTCTGCCCCTGCAACCAGGTAGTCCAGTTTGCTGCTGATCGAACTGAGTATCGTTCCGCCGGCATCTTCGATGCGTTGCTTCAAGGTTTCCCGATCAACATGCTCAAAACGTCCGGTGACCAGCAGTTTCTTGTTTTCGAGGGGTCGTGGTTCCATGGCCGCATAAATGCCCTGCTCAGAGGCCGAGGAGGGTTGGGGAGTTCTGGGCATATAGATCATGGACAAGCCCTGGGATGCCAATCGAACCCATAAGGATTGATTCAGAGGGTCAGCAAACCAAGCAAGAATTTGGTCAGCGGATTTCTCGCCGATTTCATGGATACTTATCAATTCCTCACGCGAGGCTGTCGAAAGATTGGCCATGTTTTGAAATTTCCTGGCCAGGGTCAGCGAAGCGACTTCGCCGATTCCTCGAATGCCCAAAGCAAAGAGCACCTTTTCGAAAGGGTTTTTTTTGGAGTCCTCAATGGATTGCAACAAACGATTTCGGCTCCGTACCCCCATACGTTCCATTGGAGATAATTGCTCCTGGGTCAGGGCATACAAATCCGCCGCGTCTCGTATGATATGTTGTTGTAACAAGGAATTTAATGTTTCTGGACCAAGATGTTCAATGTTCATGGCCTTGCGCGATACAAAATGCTCAAGCCTGCCCAAAATTTGCGGCGGACAATCCCGATGATTCTCGCAGTAATGCAGGGCGTCATGTCCGACCAAGGTTGTCCCGCATTCGGGGCAGGTGTCCGGAAATCCTACCCGTACAGCCCCTGCAGGCCTTAATTCCGTAACCACCTCGGTTATTTTGGGGATGATATCTCCCCCTTTCTCCAGGTGAACGTTGTCGCCGATATGCAGGTCAAGTCGGCGTATCTCGGCATCGTTGTAGAGCGAAGCCCTTTGCACCGTGGTTCCCGCCACCTCAACGGGCTGAAGGTGGGCGACCGGGGTGATGACACCGGTTCTGCCGACCTGAAATTGAACATGGTGGAGGATGGTTTGAACCGATTGTGCAGGGTACTTGTAGGCAATGGCCCAGCGTGGGGATTTGGCCGTGTAGCCTAATTCTTCGCGTTGTCTGAACTGGTCCACCTTGACCACCACCCCGTCGATATCAAAGGGCAATTCAGCTCGGCTGTTATGCCAACGATGAATGAAATCCAGAACCTCCTCAAACGAAGAGGGCCCTATACGGTGGGCGGAAACCGGTAGGCCCCATGCTGCCAGCAAGTCCAACCTGAGGTGATGACAAGCCTTGCCTTGCAAGTACTCAAAGTCCCCGTCCAATTGGTAACATAAGGCAGATAATTTTCGTTGCCGCACTTGTTTACTGTCAAGGAGTTTGAGGGTTCCGGATGCAAAATTGCGGGGATTGGCATAGGTCTCTTCGCCCAATTCGCGTTTGCTGCGATTGATTTGCTCGAAGGCCGAACGGTCCATGTAGATTTCACCTCGGATTTCCATAGCCTCTGCAGGGGCTGTTGGACTCAGAAGTAGAGGAATGGATTCGATGGTCCGGACATTGGCCGTCACGTCATCGCCTCGCAGTCCATCCCCTCGGGTGACGGCATATTCGAGCTTACGGTTTCGGTAATGTAAGGAAATGGCGACACCATCAATCTTTAATTCTGCGCAATATTGCGGACTGAAGCCCAACGACTTGCAGCAACGATCATGAAAGCCCTGCAAGTCTTCTTCGCTGTAGGTATTGCCCAAGGATAACATGGGTCGCAGGTGTTCTCGTGTTTCAAATCCTGCCACGACTCCGCCGCCTACACGTTGGGTCGGGGAATCGTCCTCTACCCACTGGGGGTACTTGTTCTCCAGCTGTTCCAGTTCTTGGAGCAAACGATCAAAGTCTTGATCCGAAATTAACGACAGTTCCTGGAGGTAATAGGCGTGGTTGTATTGGCGCAAAAGGGCAGCCAATTCCCGCATTTTGAGCCAATCCGGATTCTTCTCAGGATCCATGCCTACTCGCTTGCGGTCCCGTAGACGCCCATATTGCTGAAACGCTCCACGCGGGCCGCAATACGGGTCTGGCTATCCATAGATTGCAGTTCCCTTAGGTTTTTGAGCAGGTATTTCTTTAGTGTTGCGGCCATTCCTTCTTGGTCCCTGTGGGCACCGCCCAAAGGTTCGGGGACAATTTCGTCCACCAAGCCGTTGGCAAGCATGGCCTCAGCGGTTAGTTTTAAAGATTCAGCTGCTTTTTCTTTGTGGTCCCAGCTTCGCCACAGAATGCTGCTGCAGGATTCAGGGGAAATTACGGAGTACCATGTGTTCTCCAGCATCAATACGCGATCCCCAACGCCGATTCCAATCGCGCCGCCTGAGGCTCCTTCGCCCACAATGACGACGATGACCGGGACTTTGAGCTTGAACATTTCCCGAATATTGCGGGCGATGGCCTCTGCCTGACCCCGTTCCTCTGCTTCAATCCCGGGGAATGCCCCAGGAGTGTCGATCAAGGTTACAATGGGCTTGTTGAATTTCTCCGCCATTTTCATGAGGCGGAGTGCTTTGCGGTATCCCTCAGGATTGGCCATCCCGAAATTTCGGTATTGACGCATTTTGGTATTGATGCCTTTTTGGTGACCGATGAACATGATGGTCTCTCCATCCATTTTGGCAAAGCCGCCTACAATAGCCTTGTCATCCCCGTAGGCACGGTCTCCATGGAGCTCCACGAAATCGTTGCACATGTGCTCTACATAGAAGAGGGTGTACGGTCGATCCAAATGTCGGGACATTTGCACCTTTTGCCAGCCGGTCATATTGCTGTACAATTGACGTTTGGCCTTGATGATTTGGGTTTCCAAGGCTCTAATTGGTCCATTGACATCGCTCTTGCCTTTGTCTTGGATTTGCCTGAGCTTCAGGAGTTCTTCTTCAAGGTCCTGTATGGGTTTTTCGAAGTCAAGCCAAGCAGGGGCCGGTCTGGATTGGGTTGTAGGATTGGACATCGTTTAATCAATCATTGAACAAGAAAGCGAATTCTATTTCGGCCTCGTGCGCTACGGTATTCCAAGAGGTACAAACCAGGTTCGAGCAGCCCACGCAGGTTTAGTTCTTCCCTTCCTAAGTTGGCGTTTTCGATGAGGCCTTGATGCATAATTTGTCCGTTCGTATGAAGGATCCGGTAGGATGCAGGAGACTCATCGGAGGGGAATTCCAAGGTAAAGT
>Ga0194127_10001514_pt1 | contig 33899 bp, 33 predicted proteins | sample TA2KigC100mmetaG_FD_148624 | JGI IMG/M metagenome (GOLD analysis project Ga0194127, IMG submission 148624) | Freshwater microbial communities from Lake Tanganyika, Tanzania - TA2015036 Kigoma Deep Cast 100m | ecosystem: Environmental > Aquatic > Freshwater > Lake | place: Tanzania: Lake...
TTTACATTTTATACTGCCCCCGGTTTTATGTCGTCGATGTGTTCACTAATTGTCCAAGTAGTTAAAGAAATTGTCACAACTCGAGTCCTAATGAAGTTTTTTTTTAGTAATTACCAGAAAAATTAAATAGTTAGATTAGTTGAAAGTTGGCATTATATTTGCTTTTAAATTTAAAAGGGTATTAACTTGACTATATTTAACCTAAATTGAGCGATTCACCCTATCTCACAAGGGAGGCCGAGATGCCTCAAACCCTTTTAGAATGCGATACATTGAAACAAAGGGCAATTGGCCATAATGATTCACCAAACAGGTGATGATTGAACAGGCCGCTTGGTTAATTCAACCTATTAAAGGTAATCGCTCTAAAAGGCTTTTCGGCCTCCCCGCCTCCCTTGTGAAGGGTGAAAAAATCGCTCAATTTAGGTTTAAAATAGAGAAAGGGGGAATAGAACATGTTAATAAAAAAGATTAAATGGTTGTTTCCGGTTCTTATCATCGTTCCACTACTCTGTATGATTGGTCCATCAGTCCATGCCAAGAACAGTTCATTTAAATCTCCTCCTTTAGATCATGCTGGAAAATCTTATATTGGAGCTCAAGACCCATCTTATCTCAACTACGATTTAGCTTTACGGGATTATATGGTCTATCGGATTAACAAACACTTTGGGATCACACTCGACCCGAAAACTTATTCTGGATTTGACCTCCTTGAAATCGAAGCGCTTTTTAAATGTAAAAAAAAGGAGGAACCCTTCGACCTCTTTCTAAATATGTTTCCGAAAAGTCGTTAGAACTGTAAAATGATTCGTAACATAGAGATCTTGGTAGACCCACAAGGGGAGTTCTTTTATGAGAAAAACCCTATTGATCACAATCTAAAAAAGAACTGGAGCGCCTGGGAGAAAGAGAAGCACTGGGAAAAGCACGGAGGGAAAGGATGGCACGGAGATGATAAGTGGGAGCATCAAGAGGGGAAGGGCAAAGGTAAAGGCAAGGGAAAACACAAGGATTAGATTAACAAATTTTCATGATAGGTGTTAAGCGATAAGCAGGATTAAACTACAAACGGGCGGGGGAGGCCCCCGCCCATAGGGTGTACCAGGTTGGTTAATACCGGCGGTAATGACCTTCAACCCAGACCCTTCTCTCTACATATCGTCCGGGGGTCTGACGTTCCACATAATGGCCCGCTACCCAATTTCCCCACCGATCATAATGGCCAGGCACCCAGACCCTTTCCCATTCTCCTGGAACCCATTCTCGAACCATTTCCCAATGACCGGGAACATATTCAGACTGATGTCGGTAATAGTATGGTTCTGGTTGAGGAGGAGGCGGTGGATAGTAAGCCACCGGAGGTGGAGTATGAGCATGGATTTGATGGGCCAGAAGACCCCCCAATGCAACGGCTCCAAGGGCGATGGCCGCCCCTTGCCACCGATGGCGGGTTTTTGAGCCAGCCTCAGCAGGAGCGATCGTGAAAAGGGAGACTAAAGTCAGGATCAAGATCGTTATTCCTAATTTTTTCCACATAAAAGATCCCTCCTTTCGGATCATTTTTCTTATTTTTGTATATTTAGACGGAAGGAAAATGAGGTTTATTCAAACCGGAATACTGGAATGATGGAATACTGGAATAATGGGTTTGAAGAGGGCAGATATTTCTACCTAAATTGAGCGATTCTTTTTGAACACCTCTTTAGCAACAGGCTTCAGATCAGGTTTAACATCACCCAGAGGGTGATTTGTAGCGCAAGGCTTTAGCCTTGCTTGCCTACCGCAGGTAGGCATGAGAAGCAACCCTAAAGGGTTGCGCTACAATGAAATTTAAAATAAATCGCTCAATTTAGGTTCTAATTAAAAACTGGCGGAGAGGGCTAAGATAACCACTCCTTCGCCATGTTTTGGGCCACCGATGAGAACGGTCCTTCCGGGAGAGAGCCTGACCTGGGTATTGAGCAGATCCGCTCCATCCCGTTTTATCCTCACTCTTAATTCAGCCATATTAGCCTGAAGCCCCACCTGGGTGATCTCTATGGATCTTCCCTGATGAACCGGAACTGAGGCAGGCTGGTTAGGGGAAAGGTTTATCCTCTCATCTCTCAGGAGGCGATAAGAAGTATATCTGAAGAGGGAACCCAGTTGACCGTGTAAATCCCTTAAGGAGGGATCGATGACGCTACCGACATTGGAAGCCTCAATGACCCGTACCCGAGTTTGAACCTGGGCAGGCGCCATGGGTGGAAATGCGAAGAACAGGATGAAAAGAAAGACCAGAAGAGGAGTCCATTTTTTCATGAAGCTGGAGATTCGTTTTGCGGTCCCTCGAAGAGCCATATGACGGTCACCTTTGCATTTTCTGATTCATAGACCATGACATTGTAAACCCCACTTTCGACATATTCTACTACAGATCGCTCCGAATAGGAAGGGTCTTTTTTAAAGAAAAGAAGAGGCGAGGTGACCAGGATGAGAATGATTGCAGCCGCCATTGCGGGGATCCATACCTTTTTTCGGAAAAGGGGAGAAAGATCAATCCATGACCGAACGGATTCCTGCCAGGAGGGTTTCTTTCCCAGACGGATTTCTCTCTCGATTTTTTCCCAGACCCAGGGAAAGGTCTCTTCCTTCAGGGCCTCATCGACAGGGGTTTTTATAGCCTTTCTCAATCCCTCGAGCACCCTCAGCCTTTCGTGGCAGGTCTGACAAAGAGGAAGATGTCTTTCGACAAGAGACCTTTCTTCATCAGTCGCCTGCCGATCGAAATATCTTTCCAAAAGTTGTGAGGTAGATGAACAGGAATCTTTCATTGGCCCTCTCTGCCTTTCACAATGTCCTTTAATAAATCCTGGAGCTTCTTCCTTCCGTAATGGAGACGGGACATAACTGTCCCGATCGAACATCCCATCGCCCCGGCGATCTCCTGGTAAGAAAGCTCCTCGATCTCTCTGTAAATCAGGGTTGCCTTCTGATCCTGAGGAAGCTGATCGATCGCCCATCTCACTTTTTCCTCCAGCTCCTTTTGGGCTGCAATATGATCGGGTCTTTTCTCCTGTGCATCGGAGGGTTGAAAACTCCCCTCCTCATCCAGGCTAAAAAACAGAGCCCTCTTCGCCTTCCTGGAGTGGTCAATGGCTGTATTCATGGTCAAGCGGTAAAGATAGGTATAAAAAGCCGATTTTCCCTTAAAATCCTTAATCGAACGAAAGAGTTTGATAAAGACCTCCTGAACCACATCGAGGGCATCTTCCCTATGCCTCACCACTCCATAGGCGATTCGATAGACCTTCTTATGATACTGATCGAAGATCTCTTTCAATGCGTCCTGATCGCCCTGCTGGCAACGGGAAATCAGTTCCGCTTCCCTATCGTTCACCGCCCTTTACCTCTTTAGACGAAAAACAGGAGTCAATATTCAATCGCCTTGATTTTATTTATCTATTAGTGTAAAACTTTCGGTCAGGTTGAGCAAATGGAAAAGTTCAAAAGAATTGGAATTCTTATCATCGGATGGTTCTTCGTCGGATTAGGTGTTTTGGGCCTCTTTCTCCCTATTCTGCAGGGGATCCTTTTCATCATGATCGGTCTAGCCATCCTATCCTCACGAAGCGAAATGGTGAAGCGATGGTTAAAACATCTTGAAGAACGTCATCCCCACTATCATGAACGAATGGAGAAGTGGAGAGAGTGGATGAGACGTTGGTTTAAAAAGGGTTGAATGGAGAAGAAATTGGCTAACAAGAATCACCCCAATAAAAATGTGAACCTGAATGGATGGATGGACAAGTTGAAACGGATTGAGGAGAAAACCGAAAGGTTGGCGCTTCTCTCACGGTTAGGTCAAATCCTAAATTCCACACTGGAGCACAATGAAGTACGGAGAAGGGCGATGGAAGCCGCCACCCAGTTAATGAAGGCAGAGGTAGGCTCTCTCCTCCTCATCGACGAAGAGAAGAACCAGCTCTACTTTGAGGTGGCCCTGGGAGATCAGGAGGAGGCGATTAAGAAGATCACCCTTAACATCGGAGAAGGCATCGCTGGATGGGTGGCGCAGAAAGGGGAACCGTTGATCGTCAATGCTCCCGAGAAGGACTCCCGTTTTTTTAAGGGGGTGGATGAGAGGACGGAATTTAAGACGAGAAACATCATCTGTGTTCCCGTCAAAGTCAAAGAGAGGACGATCGGGGTTCTGGAGGCCATCAATAAGAAGGAAGGGGAAGGCTTTGACGAGGAGGATCTTTCCCTCTTCACCTCTCTGGCTGACCAGGTGGCCATCGCACTGGACAATGCCCGGCTCTACCAGGAGCTGGAGGATATGTTCTTTCAAACGGCTGAATCGCTTGCCGATGCGATCGAAAAACGGGACCCGTATACGGGTGGACATACGCAGAGGGTCACGGCATATAGTTTGGCCACGGCAAAGCACCTCCCATTGAAGCCCTTAGAGATGAAGTGGTTGAAGATCTCCGCCGTGCTTCACGATATCGGCAAGATCGGAATTGATGATCAAATCCTCAGGAAGCCGGATCGATTGAACCCCGAAGAGTACAATGCGATCAAACAACACGCCGATATGGGAGCGGAGATCATCGACCATATCAAGCAACTGAAAAATATCATTCCAGGGGTCAAATACCATCATGAACAGTTGGATGGCACAGGATATCCGGAAGGTCTGAAAGGGGAGAAGATTCCGATCATCGCAAAGATTGTGGCGGTTGCCGACACTTACGATGCCATGACCACGGACCGGCCCTATCGCAGGGCCCTCAGTAAGGAGATGGCCATCAAGGAATTGAGGAGGTGTTGCGGCACGCAATTTGATCAGGAGGTGGTTGGAGCCTTTGTGAAGGCGTACGAAACAGGGGAGATATGAAAAGGCATAGGGCATGGAGCAGAGAGCATAGCGTTTCGATCACTAAAGTTTTTCTGTCATGCCGGACCTGATCCGGCATCCAGTCCCGCCTTTGGCGGGATTTAAAAGACTGGATTCCGGCTTTTGCCGGAATGACACCTTTTTATGAATACGGTAGTTTCTAAACAGTCTCTAAATATAATCCTGAATGGTTTATGTCGATTGAAGAGATCATCCAATCGTGGAAACGTTCAAAGAGCATCTCGCCCTGTATCACTGACCTGCGTATTTTTAAGAAAAGGGAGGGGCAATATGAGTCTTTCCCGGACTTGCTTCACCCCCTTCTGAAAGAGGCGTTGAGATCGGAAGGGATCGAATCGCTCTACTCTCACCAGGCCGAAGCCATTAAATATGTTCAGGAGGGGCGGAATGTGGTGATTGTGACTCCTACTGCCTCCGGGAAGACCCTCTGTTACAACCTGCCGGTTTTGGATAGAAAACTTTCCGACCCGTCCTCCAAGGCATTCTATCTTTTTCCCACCAAAGCCCTTTCTCAGGACCAGATGTTCGAACTCCAGAACCTGACGAAGAGGCTTGGAGAACCGATCCGGACCTTCACCTATGACGGTGATACGCCCCAGGATGCTCGGCAGGCGATCCGGACACAGGGAGATGTGGTCATCACCAATCCCGATATGCTCCATACCGGAATCCTCCCCCATCACACGAAATGGGTAACCTTCCTCCAGAGTTTGAGATTTGTAGTGATCGACGAACTTCATACCTACCGGGGCGTCTTCGGATCGCATATGACCAATGTTCTGAGGCGGCTGAGCCGGATCTGCGAATTTTACGGATCGAAGCCCCAGTTTATCTGTTGTTCGGCAACGATTGCCAATCCGAAGGATCTGGCGGAGAAGCTACTGGAGAGAGAGGTTTCCCTGGTCGACCGAAATGGAGCCCCTTCTTCGGAGAAAGTCTTCATCTTCTATAACCCGCCTGTGGTGAACAAGGAGCTTGGGATCCGGGGGAATCATATTCATGCGGCAAGGAGGCTGGTCTCGCCCTTTCTCAAAGAGGGGATACAGACGATTCTTTTTGCCACGAGTCGTCTCAATGTGGAAGTCCTGACCAAGTATTTGAAAGACCGTTTTGAGAAGAGGCTCGAAGACAAGGGAAAGGTCAGGGGATATCGCGGAGGCTATCTTCCTGAAGTCCGCAGGGAAATCGAGAAGGGATTGAGGGAGGAAGAGGTCAAGGCCGTTGTCTCGACCAATGCCCTTGAGCTCGGAATCGATATCGGAGACCTCGATGTCTGTGTGATTGCAGGCTATCCTGGAACCATTGCCAGCACCTATCAGCAGGCAGGAAGGGTTGGAAGGCGTACGGAGAAGTCGCTGGCCATTCTCATCGCGCGGAGCCAGCCTCTGGATCAGTTCATCATCGAAAATCCGGACTACTTCTTCGGAAGATCGCCGGAATTCGGCCTGGTCAATCCGGATAATCTTCTCGTCCTCCTCAGCCATATCCAGTGCGCCGCCTTCGAACTCCCGTTCCGGGATGGGGAGCGCTTTGGCAGAGAAGACCTGAGTGAGATCCTCCGATATCTCGAAGAGAAGGGAACCCTTCACTATGTGGACCAGCACTGGTACTGGACGAAGGATGCCTATCCGGCGGAGAAGGTGAGCCTCCGTTCAACCTCCGAGGAGAACTTCGTTGTGGTCGATACGACGAAGAAAAGGGAGGAGGTGATCGCAGAGGTGGATTTCACCGCCGCCCATACCACGCTCTATGAGGGAGCGGTCTATCTCTGCGAGTCGGAGATTTACGCCGTGGAGAGGCTCGATTACCCCAATCGAAGGGCCTATGTGAAGAAGACAGCCGGAGACTACTACACCGATGCCATCGACTACACCGATGTCTCGATCCTGGAGGGTTTTGAAAGAAAGCAAGGAGAGGGGATCTTCTATGAGCATGGCGAGGTGAGGGTTGCCACGCGCATCGTCGGGTATAAGAAGATCAAGTTCTACACTCTGGAAAACCTGGGATACGGAAAGATCGAACTTCCGGACCTCCAGTTTCACACCACTTCTTACTGGATCACATTTAAGAAGGAACTGCTGGATCAACTTTCCTATTCAAGACTGGAAGCCATCGAAGGTGTGTTGGGGCTTGGCTATGCCTTCCATTCGATGGCCGCCCTTCACCTGATGTGCGATCCTCACGATCTGAACCGGTGCGTGGGAGACCGGGGGGCGAAATGGTTCATCAGGCTTTCGAGGGATTCGAAGGGAATTTATTCCTCGTTCAGTTCCCCGGAAGAGATGACTAAGGAGAAGATCGATCTCTTTGAGCCGACGCTCTTCATCTACGATAACTATCCCGGAGGAATAGGGTTCAGTCATCAACTTTTTGATGACACACACGCACTCCTTGAGAAGACGATGAGGCTCATCTCAAGATGCGAATGCCGCTACGGGTGCCCCTCCTGCGTGGGGCCGGTGAAAGAGGTGGGCGAGAAATCGAAAGAAGTCGCACTGGCATTGCTGAAGGAAATTTTAAAATAACAATTTCGGAATTCGGAATTCGGATTTCGGATTTAATTCCGCAATCCGAAATCTGAAATCCGCATTGGGAACGATGGATCTCAGAGAGCGTCTCAAACAACTTTCATCTATATCCAAAACTCCTACTGCCTCAATCGAGAGTGAGGGAGGAGGGGACTTGAGAGGGCGTCTCGATCGTCTTCTCCGGCCGGAGAAGATCTATCGAAGACGAGAACTCTTTCCCATCGAAAAACTGGTCAATGGAGAGATCGTCTCAATGCCCGAGGGAGAGACCTTCCGGGCAGAGGAGGTTTTCCCTCCCCATTTTCGATACGGAGAGATGACCCTCGCCGAGATCCACGACATCCCAACCTATCCTGCGCACCTCCTCTTAAAAGACGAACGTTTAAAGGGGCTCGATTTCAGGAAGGTCCTCTTTCTCGACACGGAGACGACCGGTTTATCAGGCGGCACAGGCACATTCGCCTTCATGGTGGGATTAGGGTTCTTTCAGGGAGATGGGTTTGTCGTCCAGCAACTCTTTATGAGAGACTATTCGGAGGAGAGGGCTTCCCTCTCCATCCTGCAAGAGATTCTCGAATCGTATCAATTCCTGGTCACCTTTAACGGCAGACATTATGACATTCCTTTGCTTGAGACCCGGATGATCCTTTCCCGGAAGCGCTCGAAGATCAGGGAGATGCCCAACTTCGACCTCCTCTATCCATCGAGAAAGATCTGGAAAGGGGCTTATGAGAATTGCCGGCTGGTCACACTGGAAACAAGACTCCTGGGGATGGAGAGAGAGGATGATATCCCGTCGGAGTGGATTCCTTCCCTCTATTTCGACTATATTCAGACCGGAGATGCGAGAAAGATCCACCGCGTCTTTTACCATAACCGGATGGATATCCTCACCATGGTGGCATTGGCTGGGAGGATTCACCTCATCTATCATGACCCTCAGGCGGCGCGGCCCAGGAAGGGGGTGGAACATTTCTCCCTCGGAAGGCTCTTCTGGGACCATGGCGAGCGTGAGAAGGCCATTCCCTGCTTCGAGGTGGCCCTGAAACGGTGCGACGATGAATTGGCCTGGGAAGTGATGAAGTGGCTCTCCATGGCCTTCAAGAGGACCGGAGACGATGAGAGGGCCCGGTCCCTCTGGCAGGAGATGATGGACTGGCCCTATAAGAAGGACGGGCATCCCTATATTGAACTGGCGAAATATCATGAGCACCGGCTCAAGGAGTTTGAAAAGGCGATCGTCTATGTGGATCAGGCGTTGGCCCTGACTCCCTCTCATCGGGAGAGGGAGGTCGAGCTTCTCCTCGAGAGAAAACAGAGATTGCTGAAGAAAAAGGTCGGGAATGATGCTCGATGATCGGTTCCGATGGCTGCTCTGGCTCTCTCTCGCTGAGATCGGCACGATGCTCGTCTTCAACAACTACTCCGCCCTCCTTCCCATCCTCCAGAAGGAATGGTCTCTCACCAATAGCGAAGCAGGCTGGATCTTCTCTTCCTATCAGATCGGTTATATCTTGGCGGTCGTCCTTCTCACATCCCTCACCGATTATATCAATACGAAATATATCTATCTCACCACCTCTCTCTGGGCAGGGATCGCTGGAATCCTGTTCTCTTTTGGGGCTGAGGGTTTCTATTCGGCAATGATTCTGAGGACACTGATGGGGATTGGTTTCGCGGGAACCTATATGCCCGGGTTGAGGATGGTATCCGAACGATTTTCGTCGAGGGAGAGGGGCAGGGCTGTAGGAATCTATGTGGGCGCCTTCACCTTCGGGGCAGCCATCTCCCTCTTTTTCACCGGAATTCTCAACTCTCTTTTCGCATGGAGATGGGCCTTTTTCATCACCTCATTAGGTCCAATCGCCGGAGGGATCATCGCCCTCTTCAAATCAGGCGAGGAGGTGAGGACAGAGGCAGAGGAGGAGCTCAGAATTCCTCTCAAAGAGGTTTTAAAAAACCGGCCTGCCCTGATGATGATCGGAGGATATGCGGCCCATATGTGGGAGATGTTCGGGATGAGAGGGTGGATCGTTGCTTTTCTCACGGCCTGTCTTCTGACAGCCCAATATGATTTGGAGAAAGCGGTGAGCCTCAGTGCGGCCATTGCCTTCGGATATGTATTGGATCTCACCAATCCGGCCGATGCGTTGACTCGATTCGGATTTGTTCCCAATTGGGGCTGGGCATTTGCGATCCTGGGGCTGGGCGGATTGATGGGCCCCCTGATCCTCTGGCCATTGAAAAGGAGAAGGGAGTGAAGTTGCCCAGAAAATAAAAGTCTAACGGTAAGGGTAACGAGGCCCGTATCGTTAATAAAAGGCGACGTTTATCGTCTCTTAATTCTTTACACGTAACCGTAACCAGTAACCGAAACGCCTGCCTGCCGGTAGGCAGGGGCTTCGTAACCGTATCCGTAACCTAAGAAAAATCTATGTAATCAAGAGAGCGAAAAATATTTTTCAGAGCTCTCTCAAAGTTGCCTCTTGACAGGGAGAGTCTGGATTTCTATATTATCAAGTCGAAGGGTATGGTAGAAACTCATTAAACTTTATTAATCAGGGAGGAAGAGCCAATGCCTACTTATGACTATCGTTGTCCAGCATGCAAAAAGAAATTTTCTCTCATTCTCAGCATCAAAGACCATGACGCCAGTAAGGCGAAGTGCCCGAAATGCGGGGGCAAAAAAGTGGAGCAACTCATCACTCTTTTTCAGGCGAAGACCTCAAGAAAGAGTTAGAAATCATTGTAATCTTAGGTGTCAGGTCTACACTCTTGACTCACCATTAATTTCAGCATAGTTCTCCTTTAAAAATTCTTTATAATCATCCTGTCAATAGTGTAGACCTGACACCTATATTTCATTAATGCGGGTGGGCGAAGGTGCGGGGACGATTAAAGGCCCCTACCTCTGCTTCTGGTTTGATCTCTCCGTGGAGTCCGATTTTAACCTTTTTAAAAGGAATATGTTTCCCCGACGCTTCGATCGCATCCTCTGTTGCCTTGACCAGGCCGAAACAGCAGGGAACCTCCATAAAAGGAACGGTGACGCTCCTGATCGAATTTTCTTTGAAGATGGCGGTCAGTTTTTCCCTATAGAGCTTGATATCATCGAGTTTTGGACAGCCCACGACCACCGCCTTCCCTTTCAGAAAATCCTGATGAAAATCGGGATAGGCAAAGGGGACGCAATCGGCCGCAATCAGTAAATCCGCATCCTCGAAATAAGGAGCATCGACAGGCACTAATTTCAGTTGCACAGGCCATTGAGAGAGCTGGGAAACCGTTGATTCCTTCGGATTGGATTCAGCCACGGGTTTGGGCTGAAATTGCATTGCCCTTGAAGAGGGACACCCGGCAAATTCAGGTTGAGGTTTGGGCTGAGGTTGAGGAGTGTGGGTTGCCTCTTTCCGTTTGTGGAGGTGAATTTCCACCGCCTTTTCATCAAAGTCTGCCGCGTCTCTTTCGATGATGGTGATGGCATCCTCAGGACAATGTCCGAGACAGGCACCCAGACCATCGCAGAACTTGTCTGTTATCAACTTTGCTTTTCCATCAATAATCTGAAGAGCCCCCTCAGCGCAGTTTGGAATGCAAAGCCCGCATCCATTACACTTCTCCTGATCAATCTTAACTATTTTTCTCGTCGCCATCTTTTATTCCTCCTCTGGGTTATTTTTAACTTAAAGATAGCCTGCCTCGAAATCTTTTTCCTTGATCTAAGTCAAAAGGTGAAAAGATTTATAACTCTTTGTATTTATAGAAAATGTCTGGCATTGAGATGATCTGTGATTGATTAACCTAAGTTTGAAGGTTTTTTAAATTCAACTAAAACTAATACTTGACAGCATTACAGCATGATGTTAAATTTTTAATAAAAAAAGGAGAGGTTTATTATGAAACGGGCTCAAATCCAGATAGAAGAAGAAGTGTATGAACTTCTAAGGCATCGGGCATTTAGGGAGAAAAAATCGGTCGCAGGCGTGATTCGGGAGATCGTTAAAAAGGATGTTTCAAAATCTGATCCTCAGCGGACTTCTTCAGTCAAAGATTTTACATTTATCGGTTCAGGTCATTCGAAACAGGGGCGCCTTAAACCCATATCCGAGCGACATGACGAAGCTCTTGAGGAGGTTTTCCAGAAATGATTTTCCTGGATACATCGGCCATTTATGCCTTGGCGGATAAATCAGACCCTAACCATACCACTGCATATGACAAATTTCAAAATGTTTTGAAGTCCGGAGAGATGTTTCTCCTGCACAATTATATCCTGTTGGAAAGCGTTGCTCTCTTGCAAGCAAGATTAGGGCTTCCTTCAGCGGTTCTCTTTCTAAGAAACGCCAAATCGTTTGAGATAGAGTGGATTGATCGGGATTCGCATGAGGAGGCTGAAAATGAACTGGAAAGGATTTTCGGGAAGAGGGGGACCAGTTTAGTGGATTGCACGAGTTTTGTGGTGATGAAGCGAAGAGGCGTGAAAAAGGTATTCGCTTTCGATCCGGATTTTCAGGATCAGGGTTTTTCACTCTATTGATCCGTTTTTTCGCTTGAAATATTGTGAATTTTTAATAATATATTCCAATATCTTAGAAGCGTTTTGAAAACCTGCGGAAAGGAGGAGATATGGAAAAGGAGAGCATCAATTTAAATGAAATCAAAGAGACCGCAATCAAAGTATTAACCTCACCCCGGGCCTTTTTTAAGGAGATGCCTAAGGCAGGCGGGTATGTCCAACCGCTGATCTTTATGGTAGTGATGGGTGTCATCGGGGGCTTGGTCCAGAGCATATTCAGTATTATTGGCCTGAAGGTTGCCACAGGACTAGCGATGGGTTTGGCTTCAATTATTTTAGTGCCTATTATCGTGGGGATATTCGGGTTTGTCGGCGCGGCCATCCTCTATTTGATATGGAAGCTAATGGGCTCTCAGGAAGAATACGAGACGGCTTACCGATGCACTGCCTACATTTCAGCCCTGACGCCAATCACCTGTATCCTTGGAATTATTCCGTATATCGGAGGAGCGGTGGGCATTGCTCTGGCGATCTATTTCACGATCATTGCAACCATCGTGGTTCACCGGATTCCCTCTCAAAAAGCATGGCTTGTTTTCGGAATTATCGGAGCCCTATTGATTCTCCTGACGATCACCGGAGAGATCAGTTCAAGGAGGATGGCGAGGGAAGCGGGTAAGTTCCAGAAACAGATGGAAGATACTTCCAAACAGATGCAGAAACAGATGGAAGGGGTATCCAAGGAGGTGCAGAAGGCGACAGAGGATGCCACCAAGGAGATGCAAAAGAATATAGAAGAAGCTACCAAGGCTCTTGAGGAGTTGCAGAAGGAAATGGAGAAGTCAAAGGAGAAAAGCGACTAATAACAAAAAGGGGCAGGTCTTGTTCGATGCAAACTTATGCAAAAGGCAAGACCCTCCCCCCGTCCCACCTATCTCTTCAATTCAATATCAAATCCCCAATGGAAAGATATTGGGCCCTGGCTATATTCTGAGGATGATTTTCCTTGGAAATGATTGTTGCTCACCATTTTCAGGGTGCAGGAATTATTGGCAACCCCCCCTTCATTATCCACCTTTGCACTGTTTGAAAAAATATAATCCTTCCCCTTTTTCTCACCTGTAAAATATTTCAACTGTGGAGGATTAAAAACCATACCTGATTTAAATTCCATTTTTAACTGACCGCCACTTTGAGTAATTTCAACGCTTCCCTTACTTGGTTTTCCGGCTGGAACAGGACCTTTTGTCCAGTGATTGGATGTTGTGTAGTTCTAGGTTCCTAAACCAACCCTAAAAATTTTAGCTTTTCCATGCGCCCCCCCTTTTCTATCACGCATACAGAAAGTCAATAGTCCATTAGGCGGAGGTTGAATAGAAATATTCATCCTCCAAAAAAACTATAAATTTTGCCTTGTTTTATGCTGGATTAAATACCGCTTTGTTTTTCGGCGAAATCACCGGCGATGGGCAGTTTGTATTTCTCCCCTTGAAAGGCCTTGAACATCAGGAATAGCCAGAGGAGCAGAGTCAGGATTGAAAGGATGAGGGATAAAATCCATCCGATAAAAGGGATGACTCCAAGAATGATCACAGCCACGAAGAGGGGCAGAAAGACGGCCAGGGATTGGGCGGCATGAAATCGGACGAACTTATTCTCCCGCTCAAGAGCCAGGAAAACGATTCCGGTCACCCATCCCAGAACGTAGCAAAGCAAAGCCTCGATGTTTTCATCAATACCCAGTGTCGTCTTACCCTTTTGAGTTTCCATGATTTTACCTCCTTTTGTTGTGTGATAGTGAACTTTGCCGGCTGTTGCTCAAACCGATTTCATGCTTCGACAAGCCTCTCCTGAGGGAACCGTTCACCCTTCGAGAGCCTCAGGGCGAACGGAATGTCGAAGGGTAAAGGATTGGCTTGGGCATCGGCCGGCTTAGACTTCAACTCTCTTCATTATGAGTTTTTAGATTGAATGGTTATCAAACTATTTGGCAGAGGTCAAGTGATATTTTTATCTTTTTGTGGTAATAGTGATAGTCTCGTAAAGAGTCGTCATTCCCATGAAAACGGGAATCCAGATCATTCTAACTGACTGAAAATATCCCGCTAAGAGCGGGACTTACGCAGGAATGACTGATGATGGGATTTTCAGGCTTTTTACGAGATTATCAATGGCGATTATATCGAAAAGGAAATAGAGGGGTCCATCATGTCATGGCAGGCGCTGGCGGCAGTTATTTTTTGGGGGTTTTCGTTTATTGCCACGAAAATGGCATTAAAAGAAGTCCATCCCTTCACCCTTCTGACACTTCGTTATGCGATCGGAGCGCTACTGCTTCTTCTTGTCCAACTGGGACGGGATAAAACTTTTTTAAAAATATTTTCTCCCCGGGACTGGATTTACATTTTCATCCTTTCCGCAGTAGGGGTTTCGGGCCTTGGCCTTCTCCAGGCTTATGGACTCCTCTACACGACTGCCATCAATACAGGATGGATCATTGCGATCAATCCCATCCTGATCGCCCTTTCCGCTCGGTTCTTTCTTGGCGAGACGATCACAGTTAGGAAGGTCTCAGGAATCCTCTTGGGCTTTTGTGGCATCTTTCTCATCATCTCAAAGGGGGTCTTTTCGCTTTCGCTGTTTCAATTCACCTCCGCCTATGGAGATCTCCTTGTGCTTGCGAGCGCACTGGCCTGGACTAGTTTTACCATCGGAGGAAAAGGCTTCATCTCAAGGTTTCCTCCTTTAGCCACGGTTACGACCATCATGCTTGCGGGATGCCTACTCGTCCTTCCCCTGAGCCTTTTAAAAGGAGAGTGGAACAACCTGATCCATTTTTCCCTCACCGCCTGGACGGGTATCCTCTTTTTAGGAGTCTTTTGTTCAGGGCTGGGTTACCTTTTCTGGTATTCGGCTCTTGAAAGGAGAGATTCCGGAGTTGTTGGAATGTATCTTTATCTGGAGCCTTTCGCCACCCTGATCGGAGCCTATCTCCTGTTAGGTGAGGAGATCGGATGGATCACGATGATGGGCGGAGGAATGATTTTGTGCGGGGTTTTTCTGGCAACGCATAAAGCAATGGGAAGATCTTCGGGGAAGGGTTAGAAAATTAACACAAACGCATTAAATAAGATGTTGAAACGAGTTCAACATGACAAGAAAAAGTCTGTCATTCCGAACTTGTTTCGGAATCTCGAATTTGGGAATGACAAAAAATTAATTGCGTTTGTATTAGGTTTTGTGGAGATTTTGGGTTTGGCGCTTATTTTTGCAAGCGGTCTTCAATCTTCTTGATCGCTTCTTTGATTTTTGGAACCAAGGATCCTTTTTGAGATTTTTCCAATCGAGTTAAAACCTTGACCGATTCCCCGGTCCCGATCTTTCCCAGGGTATCACAGATCGCGGCAAGAGAGGCATCGGTGAGAGGATTCTTCTGAAGAAAGCCCAGTAATCCCTTGATCCCTCTTTTTTCCAGAACCTCAATCAAAATCTGCTCCGAAGTCTTCCCTTCAATAGAGATATTTCCCGAAAGGCCAAAGGCGAGGTAGATATGGGTTTCGAGTTTTTCGGATTGCGGAGATGGCGCTGCGGCTAACTCTTTAAGCATCTCGACCATCTTTCCGATGCCCGGGACGCTTTTGAGCATGCCGAGGCACCAGACCGATCTCTTTCTCACCTCCAGGTCCGGATCATTCAGGGAGGAAAGGCAGATCTGCTCTCCATCAGGTCCACCGGCCTGGCACAGGGTATGAATGGCCTGTTCCCTCAATTTAGGATGTTCATGGGTGGCAAAGCTTCTTGCGATCTTTGCAAGGGGGGCCTGCCACTCACGGGATTTGATCTCTCCAAGAACCCTGAGAATATCGCAGGTCGTTTCAACCGAGGTCTGCTGTTGTTCAAGTTCCTTCAGAAGATGGACAGCGGCGACCGGCCCGATCTGAATCAGGGCTTCACATGCATTCTTCCTCACCCACTGATCCTCGCTCGTTTTTAAAATATCGAGGAGGACAGGAATGGCCCCGATCTCAAGCGCGGCCAGAATAGGAATGACTGCCACCCGGATTTCCTTTTTCCCTTTAAGAAATTTCTCTTTGAGGAGTTGCGGGATCGTTCCCTTTCCAATCTCCTCCAGGACCTGGCCTGCGAGAAGCGACCACATCCTCCTCTGGTGAAAGTGGCCTTTGAGGGTTTCAAAAATCCGAAAAATCTCCGGATAACGATCCCTCCGAATCAGTTCGGGAATCATTCTGACAAAGGAGATGGCCACATTGAGAAACGCTTCCTTATCTTTGGCCTGGTCGAGTTGCTGGAAGAACCGATCCGTATAGCTGAGAAACTTGTCGGTTAATCTCTCCAAAAGGATCTTGTCTTTCAGGACCGGGGGCAGGTCTTCGAGGCCGATCAACTGATGCCTGAAAAACTCCTCGAGAAGATTTTGCGTCTCGCCGGTGGCAGCCTCTTTCAGGCGGCTGGAGAGCTTCTTCACGAGACGGTCCGATTTTTTCTCAAAACCGTCCTGTTTCTGAAGTTTTTTGAGGTCAAGATGGTCGCGTAAGAAGATCTTGGAGGTATTGAGGAGGTATTGTTTCTTTAAGGAAGAGACGATTTCGTTCTCAATCGTCTCCTCAAGGGCTTCGGAAGTAGTGGCGAGATCGCTATTTCGCAAAATGGCGCAGAGCAAATCGGATTGGCGAATTGGCCGGAGCGCGTCCCGGAGGAGGCTTATCCGGATCTGCTGGATGTCCTGTCCCATCATCTTCTGAAAGAGGGGAATCATCTTGAGGTCCTTCCTCATCCGGGAAAGGGTGAGCCGGGCCCTCCAGGGCATCTCCCGCTCCAGAGCGAGGAATTCTTCATTGAAGACATAAGAGATGTTAAATATCCCGCGGCTGTAAAGGGCCTGCGCAAACCGGTCCTGATCCTGTTTGTGTCGGGTATCCACCAGGGTGGGTTCGCTCATAATATCCACGAAGGAGCTGAATTCACCCTGTTTCATCCGGCTTTTGAGGGTCAAACTGATCAGGTCTTTGCGCTCCATATATTTTGCAAATTTCGGGACATAGAGTTCTCCCATCCCCTTCATCATCATCCTGCTTAATTTCTGGGCTTCGGGGAGGACGCCTTCGACAAAGATCTCCTGCCCCCCCTGTTCTTCCCGCACGAGAAAAGCCAGCTCATCTTCCTCGTCAAAAAGTTCTATGAACTTCTGGTAGAGGCCCTCCTTTGCCTTTTTCGATTCAGGATGATCAGAGGTATAGTATCCTGTCCTCAGGAAAGCCTGGATAAGATGAAGGACAAAGTCGGTGAGCCTGATCTGGAGTTTCTGTAAACGCTCGACCTCTTCCGGAGGAAGGCCCTCCGGAATTCCCGGAGACTTTTTTTCAAGAATGGGATTTGGCTTAAGGGGCATTCTCTCTTCCTTTGAACCTTAATTTCACAAAAACTGAAGAGGTTGTCAAGACAAGAAATTTAGTCATCCTAATACCTCATTTACAGGAAGTCATAAATTTTTTGATAAAAATTTAATTGCGCCCGATAGGCAGGACATTCCTGTCCTGCCTATGTAGGGGGCGGGGTTAGACCTGCAGCAGGCCCCGCCTATCGACTCCGGCCACCAATCGAAGTCCCCCAATCATTAGAGTCTATTTATAATGCACTTTTCTCGTCATGCCGGACTTGAAGAGCCTGCCCCGTACTGGATACGGGGGCGTCCAGTCCCGCCTTTGGCGGGATTGAAAAGAACTGGATTCCGGCTGGAGTTTATCCCGATGGAAATCGGGGCCGGAATGACGACCTTTTGGGGAACCGTTAGTTTATAAACAGACTCTAATTATTAACTGATAACGTTGCAGTGAAAAGGGGGGTAGGTATGCTTCCAACCCTTTACAATTGCGGATTATTTATATGTTTTATGGGAAACATTCGATGTCACCTGAGGTGACCTATGAGGTATGTTTGAAACCTAAGCAGCAAAACTATTAAAGGTGCCGCTGTAAAGGCTTTCCAGCATACCCACCCCCCTTTTCGTATGATATTTATGCAACTGTAAGGTTAACAGTCATCTGTTCCGTTGACTTTTCTGAGAAGGGTCGATTAGATTTACTTATTATGGAAATGGAAGGAATCAAATCTTTTAAAACCCTAAAAGAAGACCTTATTCAGAACCGATGGCGAATCCTGACGGGGCTTGCCGCTCTTCTCATTGTCGATGTCCTCCAGCTTCTCATCCCGAGAGTAGTCAAACATGCCATCGATGATCTCACTTCGGGCGATATCGCCTCGCCTCTCCTCCTCATTTACGGTTTACAAATTCTCGTTCTGGCCCTCGGCATCGGCGGGTTCCGGTATGTCTGGAGATATCTCCTGTTAGGTGCTTCACGCCGGATGGAGAAAGCCCTGAGAGACCGCTTTTTCCTCCATCTCCAAACCCTCTCTCCTTCCTACTTCTCGCGGACAAAGATAGGCGATCTGATGGCCCATGCCATCAACGACATTGAGTCTGTCCGGATGGCGATGGCCCTGGGTCTGGTCTTCATCGTCGATACGATCATCCTGGGAATCCTCACCCTCTTTTTCATGGTCTATATCCATCCCCTGTTAACCCTCTATGCTGTTCTTCCCATGCCGTTGATCACGGTGATCACTCTCTTCTTCAGCCGGACGATTCACAAGCGCTACGAGGGGCTTCAGAAGACATTCTCCCAGCTTACCGAAAGGGTGAGGGAGTCGATCGCCGGAATCCGTGTCGTCAGGGCTTATGTTCAGGAGGAGGCGGAGAAGGAAAAACTTTCCCGCGTGAGCCGGGATTATGTCAAGAAGAATGTGTCCATCACCAGGATTTGGGGGATGTTTTTTCCTCTTCTCCTCTTTCTCTCCAATCTCTCCATGGCCCTTGTCCTTTATCTTGGCGGCAGGCTGACGATCCTCCATTCGATTTCGACCGGCGATTTTGTGGCCTTCATGAGTTATCTGGGAATGCTTGCCTGGCCGATGATGGCCTTAGGATGGGCGATCAATATGATTCAGCGGGGGGCGGCCTCAATGGGCCGCATCAACCGGATCCTCGGGGAGACGCCCGAAATTTCCGACGCTCCGGAAGCCACCACATCCAATCCTCTGAAAGGGAGGATTGAAATCAAAGGCCTGACCGTTTCATCAGGAAATGGAGAGACTCCGATTCTTGAGGACATTCATCTCAACATCCGTCAAGGGGAAAAGGTGGTCATCGTCGGAAGGACCGGCTCAGGCAAGACCGTCTTATGCCATTTATTAGTTCGGATGATGGAATCTCCGGAAGGGTCTATCTTCTTCGATGGCATTGAAATTCATCGTTTTCCTTTGAAGCTATTGAGGGGAGAGATCGGCTATGTCCCTCAGGATACCTTTCTCTTCTCCGACACGATCAGGGAGAATATTGCCTTCGGAAAACCCGGCGCTTCCCGTGAGGAGGTCGAAGGGGCGGCGCGAATGGCACAGATTGATGATGAAATCAGGGGGTTTCCCGCGGGCATGGATACGGTGATCGGCGAGAAGGGGATCACCCTCTCCGGCGGACAGAGACAGCGGGTTGCGATTGCCAGGGCAATCTTGATGAATCCGCCCATCTTCATTCTCGATGACGGGCTCTCCTCTGTGGACATTCAGACGGAAGAACGGATTCTTGACGGGTTGGAGAAGTTTCTCAGGGGAAAGACAAGCATCCTCGTCACCCACCGAATTGCGCCGCTCCGGAGGGCGGACCGGATCATCGTCCTGGAAGAGGGAAGGGTGGCTGAAATGGGAGACCACCTTTCCCTTCTCTCAAAAGGCGGGATCTATGCGAAGCTTTACCGGGAGCGGGAGATGGAAGAAGAGATGGAAAAAGAGAGCGGATAGAGGGAAGAGGAGCGTCCTCTACGAGGACTTGAGGAACGTTCTCCCGTGGAGAACTTGAGGCGCGAGATTAAAGACAAATGCTTTAACCTCCAACCTTAAACGAAGTGCTCCTCAAACGGAGTGCTCCTCATACAAGGGTTGAGCGATGTACGCTGATTTCGGATATATGGAGGAGGGAAAATTGGGGAAACCCTACGACCTGAGACTGATGGTCAGGTTGGGGACCTTTCTCAGGCGTTACTGGCTTCTGATGAGCCTTTCCCTCTTCTTAGTTCTGGTCATGGCCTTTCTTGACCTGGTCATTCCCTACCTGACCAAGGAGGCGATTGACCGCTACATTGCCCCATCAGCAAGGGAGGTGATTCTCCGCAGGGATGGATCGGCGGAAGAGGTGCGGCTTCTCCGGCAATTTGGAAAGAGTCTTATCCCCATGAAAGAGGAGGGGAGATTTCTCCTTCCGCCGGAGGCCTTAAGTTCCATGGACCGCAGAGAGGCAACCCTCTTTCAGAGGGCTGGCCTGCTCTCGGAAAAACGGTACTACCTCTTCCTCCCCCAGAGGCCGGAAGAGGAGGCCCTGCTCACAAAATATCCTGCCTCTTTTGAAAGGAGCGGTCCTTACTGTTTCATCTCTCTGGACCGGATGAAAGACTTAGAGGGAGAGGACCGGCTCCACCTGAGAGGGAGGGATATTGAAGGGGTCCTTCACCTTGCTCTCCTCGTCGTCTTCATCCTGGCCCTCCATTTCGGTTTGAATTTTGTTCAGGTCTATGCCATGGAGATGGCAGGCCAGAAGATGATGCATGACCTCCGGATGAAGGTCTTCTCCCATCTCCAGAACCTTCCAATCTCATTTTTCGACAGGAACCCTGTGGGAAGGCTGGTCACGAGGCTCACCAATGATATTCAGAATGTCCATGAAATGTTCACCTCCGTCCTCATCAACCTGTTCAGGGATGTTGTCCTACTGGTCGGAATCGTTATCATCCTTCTCCACCTCCATCGGGAGATGGCCCTGATCTCCTTCTTAGTCGTTCCCCTGATTTTCATCACCACGCTCTTCTTCAGCCGTTTAGCCAGAGATGCTTTCCGCGAGATCCGGTTCAAGATCGCCCAGATGAACAGTTTTCTCCAGGAGAATTTCGCAGGGATTCAGGTGGTTCAACTCTTCAGGAGGGAAGAAGAGAATGGAAAACGATTTGAGAAGATCAATGAGGCTCATTGCCTGGCCAATATGAGACAGATCTCCATCTATGCCTTCTTTGTTCCATTTGTTGAAATTCTAAGTTCGGGCGCCACCGGACTGCTCATCTGGTACGGGGGAGGCAGGGTGATTCAGGAAGCCATCAGCCTCGGCGTTCTCGTCGCTTTTCTCTCTTATATACGGATGTTTTTTCAGCCCATCCGGGACCTCTCCGAAAAGTATAATATCATGCAGTCGGCCATGGCCTCGTTGGAGAGAATCTTCGGGTTACTCGACCAGGAGGAAAAGATTCATCCGCCCCTTTCACCGGTCAGAGGAACGGTCAGGGGAAATATTGAATTTCAACAGGTCTCCTTCTCCTATAATGGAGAGGACCGGGTCCTCAACGAAGTCTCCTTTTCCGTTCGCGAGGGAGAAACGATTGCCATCGTGGGAGCCACCGGCGCTGGAAAAACATCGCTCCTCTCTCTCTTCGAAAGGTTTTACGAAGTGGAAGAAGGGAAGATTCTGCTCGACGGCATTGATATCCGGGAGAGGGATATCTCCGATCTCCGGTCACAGATCGGCATGGTGATGCAGGACACATTTCTCTTTGCCGGAGATATCGAAGAGAACATCAGGCTGGGAGATCAGGAGTCGGACGGAGCAAGGGTAAAGGAGGCGGCCCGTGCCGTGAATGCGGATAAGTTTATTGAGCGGTTGGCCAATCAATATCAAACCAGGGTCGGGGAGGGAGGAGAAGTTTTATCCGCAGGGCAGAGGCAACTGCTGGCTTTTGCAAGAGCCCTCTATGCCAATCCGAAAATCCTCATCCTCGATGAGGCGACCTCGCATGTCGATCCGGAAACAGAGCGATTCATCCAGGAAGGATTGATACGGTTGCTCAAAGGAAGAACGGCCATTGTCATTGCTCACCGCCTTTCCACGATCCAGCATGCGGATCGAATCGTCGTTCTCCACAAGGGGAGGGTCCGGGAGATCGGCACCCATTCTGAGTTGATGGCAATGGAAGGGCTCTACTACCGGCTCTATCAACTCCAATACGGAAGGTCCTGATACAGTTCGGGGTGTGGATTTTGTAGCCTTTAAACCGAAAACCCGGAACCGATAACCACGAACTAACCCGAATGCATTCATCGAACCGCAGACAGACACATTCCGAACCGGGTCTGTCCCAATTTTTTAGGGTGAGGGGGGAACGATCTTCTCATCACCCCCACCTTAATCCTCCCCCATCCAGAGGCTGTGTCGTAATTCCGTTCATGGTTCGAGAACCTCACCACGAACGGACTACGGTATGTTAAGAATCAATGACTTAGCCGTTCGTCCTGAGCGTGTCGAAGGGCGAATGGCTAATTACGACACAGTCTCTCCAAGGGGGAGGAGATTTATTTAGGAATTAGATACCCCGCAGCTCTGCTGCGGGGTGCTTCATTACTCTCCAACCTCTGAAATTGTTAAGGGAATCGAAAAGTTGACAAATGAGGGGGGGCTATCCTATATAGAATAGAGATTATGGAAAGCTCAAATTCCAAAGTTGAAAGTTCAAAAATAGAAGAGAACGACCAAAGACCGGAGGAGATAAGACCCGAAGGAGAGAAAAAGCGGGAAGTGGATCTCAACGCCCTCTTTCCCGGGAAGGATTATGATCTGAATCGCCTCTTTCCCGATGAGGGGACCAAGAAGCTTCTGCATGAACTGAAAAGAAACAAGAGGGATATCGACCGGTTTATCAAAGGTCTCAATCTCGAGGAGGAGTAGATGAAGTGCCCCCGTTGTGAAGAAGCACTGCCTTCCATTCTTTGTGTGGAATGCGGGAAAGGAATACCGGAAGGGAGCTGTTTCTGCTGCTGGTGCGGAAACCCGGTCCTGACGAAAGGTGATGAGAGCGATTTGTCGGAGAGGGTGTTATGCATCGACGGAAGCTGCATCGGAGTCATCAATGAGTCGGGAATCTGTAACATCTGCGGGAAGCCCTCTGCTGGAAGTCTGGAACATAAAAGTCATTAATTAAAAGGTGACGATTAACCTGCCTGCCGGCAGGCAGGGAGGCTCGTTTCGTGAGATTGAAATTGACGTTTATTGTTGTCGAAGCTCGTATCGAATCTCGTATATGGATACTGGATACTCGAACTTCTAATTAGCAATTAGGTAAACCCCCGGCTCTGCCGGGGGACTCGCAGAGTTTGACATTTTCGGGAATATAAATTGTTTGAAATCGTTTTATAAAATCCCTCCCAACCTCCCTTTGCCCTCCGGGTCAGAGACCGCTCTGGGTCGGAGACCAAAGGGAGGAGAAATCTTTCCCCCTTTTGACAAATGGTTCGGCATGCTCACCATCCTGAGCTTGTCGAAGGAGGGGGATGAAGGGGGATTAGATTCTTTTGCGATTGCGGATAGGCCCCTTTGAGGGGCCAGCAATCGTAAAGCCCCCAGCTTTGCTGGGGGATATTTACTTCGAGCCTCTTGCTTCGATACCAGCATCGTCACCCATAACCGTTTGACTATCCATTTTAAATCATTGGGATAGATTACATTGACAGGCGGGATGGCAGTGATTATGTTATACTTGAACACACTGATTTGAAGATAAACCCGGGAGGTTGTCATGATTTTTTTGCCAAAGAGCGGCGCAGATAAGGAGGAGAAGGGAAGGGATGAAAAGATTATTGTCCCTCCCGAACTTCCCATCCTTCCCCTGAGAGGGACTGTGCTTTACCCTGACCTGATTTTGCCCATTATGGTGGGCAGAAAGAGGTCTGTCAAATTGATCGATGATGCCATGGATTCGAACCGGATCATCGGCATCGTCACTCAAAAGCGATCCGAAATCGAAGAACCGAAGGAGGGCGATCTCTATTCGGTCGGAGTCGCCGCACTGATTCTCAGGATGATCCGGGAGCTGGATGGAAGCCAGCGGGTGATCGTCCAGGGCGTTTCGAGGATCAAGGTGAGGGAATATATTCAGAGAGAGCCCTATTTCAAGGCGCGGACGGATGCCATCGAAGAGGGATTTGCGCTGGGCGTGGAGATAGAAGCTCTGATGATGAACCTAAAGAATCTTTTTCAGAGGGCGGTTGAGCTGGCCCCTTATCTCACCTCTGAGCTTGGCTCGATGGTCAGTAACATTAAATCCCCTCCCATTCTTGCCGACCTGATTGCCTCCAATCTCAATGTCTCCACTCCTGAAAAGCAGTCGATTCTGGAGACGATTGATGTCCGGGAGCGGCTGACAAAAGTCCATCTCATCCTGAACAAAGAGGTTCAAGTTCTGGAGCTTGGCAATAAGATCCAATCCCAGGTGAAGGAGGATATGGATCGGACTCAAAGAGAGTACTACCTTCGTGAGCAGTTGAAGGCCATCAAAAAAGAGCTGGGAGAATTAGATGATCACTCCAGCGAGATCAAAGAATTAAGGGAGAAGGTTAAGAAGGCTAAGATGCCGCCCGAGGTGGTTACCGCGGCGGAGAAGGAGTTGGAGCGTCTGTCTAAAATTCCTCCGGCCTCGGCGGAATATACGGTTGCCAGAACCTATCTCGACTGGCTGGTGGAGCTTCCATGGTCGGAGGCGACCGAGGATAATCTTGAAATTAAAAACGCCCAGAAGACGCTGGACGAGGACCATTACGATCTGGAAAAGGTGAAGAAGAGGATTCTCGAATACCTGGCCGTCAGGAAACTAAAATCCGATATGAAGGGGCCGATCCTCTGCTTCGTGGGTCCGCCAGGGGTCGGAAAGACCTCTCTCGGAAAATCGATCGCCCGGGCCATGGGACGAAAATTCATGCGGCTCTCTTTGGGCGGGGTAAGGGATGAAGCGGAGATCCGGGGACACCGGAGAACCTATGTGGGCGCTCTGCCCGGCCGGATCATTCAGGGGGTCAAGAGGGCAGGATCGAACAATCCCGTCTTCATGTTAGACGAAGTCGATAAAATCGGAATGGACTTCCGCGGAGACCCCTCTTCCGCCCTTCTCGAAGTCCTGGATCCGGAACAGAACTTCTCCTTTTCGGATCACTATATCGATCTGCCCTTCGACCTTTCAAAGGTGATGTTTATCACCACCGCCAACGTACTTGACACCATTCCGCCGGCCCTTCGAGACCGGATGGAGACCCTGGAACTTCCGGGGTATAGCGAAGATCAGAAGATGATGATTGCCAAGGAATTTCTGATCCTGAAGCAGATCACCGAACACGGGTTGACTCCCGAGTACATCGAATTTCAGGATGCGGCCCTTCAGATCATCATCAACTCTTATACGCGTGAGGCAGGGGTGAGAAACCTGGAGAGGGAGATTGCCGCCATCTGCCGCGGGGTGGCCAAAGATGTGGCCTCAGAGAATAATCATGAAAAGGTGACCATTTCTCCTGAGCTCCTCCATAAATTTCTTGGGCCGGTGAAGTTCTTCCCTGAAGTGGCGGAGCGAACCTCTGAGCCGGGCGTGGCCACGGGGCTGGCCTGGACGCCCACCGGAGGGGATATCATCTTTGTGGAGGCCACGAAGATGAGAGGGGAGAAGGGATTGACATTGACCGGTCAGCTTGGCGATGTGATGAAAGAGTCCGCCCAGGCGGCGCTGGCCTATGTGCGATCGAAAGCAAAAGATCTTGGGATTGAAGAAGACTTCTTTGCGAAGCATGACATTCACATCCATGTCCCTGCGGGCGCCATTCCAAAAGACGGGCCCTCGGCTGGAATCACGATGTTTATCGCTCTGACCTCTCTTTTGACAAACAAACCTGTCCGAAATGATGTGGCCCTGACCGGAGAAATCACCCTGAGAGGCCTCGTCCTTCCGGTCGGAGGGATCAAGGAGAAGGTCCTGGCCGGAATGCGCGCAGGGATCAAGACGATCATCCTTCCAAAGAAGAACGAAAAGGATCTGGAGGAAATCCCGGAACATATCCGAAATCAGTTGAGTTTCAAGTTTATTCAGAAGATGGATGAGGCCATTGAACTGGCCCTCAAACATCCTGAACTGCCGAAGCAGGAACACGGAGCATTGACCATTACCGCCTGATGAGAGCACGGAAGTTACGTGGATTTCCCCAAGCTCAGAAATGTAAATATCTTTCCTGTTCAGATGTCGGGTCAGTCCCTGCTCTGTCTTCAGGATCCTCAGAATATTAGCGACAAGGCCCTCTTTCTGCCCCCTCCTCTTTACTTCATCATCTCCCTCTTCGATGGCTGCCATTCGATTCTCGATATTCAGGCAGAATACATGAGGCAATTCGGAGAATTCCTTTTTACGGAAAAGATCGAACAGATCGTCCATCAACTTGATGAAACTCTTTTCCTCGAAGGGGACAGATTCCGAGAAGCCCTGCGCCAGAAAGAGGAGGAGTTTAAGAAGTCTTCTTTTAGAGAGGCCGCTTTTGCCGGAAAAAGTTACGAGAAAGAACCCGAAAAGCTGAGGGATCAACTTTCGGGGTATTTTAGCGGGCCGGAGGGTCCGGGGCCGCTCCCGGAGAAAAAAGAGAAAACGGGATTAAAAGGCGTGATTGCTCCGCACATCGATTTTCAGAGGGGAGGTTCCTGTTACGCCTTTGCCCATCATGAGATGTGGCAGAACCGTTTGCCGGACTGCTTCATCCTCTTTGGGACAGCCCATACCCAGATGAACCATCCTTTCTCTCTGACCCGAAAGGAGTTCATCACCCCGCTTGGCCCTTTAGAGGTGGATCGAGAGCTGGTCGATGCGATTCAATCCCGATGCCCGGACGACCTTTTCATGGACGAGGGGATTCATCGGAGCGAGCATTCGATCGAGTTTCAGTGCGTCTTTCTCCGGTATCTCTTTCCAGAGCCCGCTGCGGTCAGGATCGTTCCCATTCTGAGCGGATCATTCCATGAGGCGGTTGAGAGAGGGATTTCGCCGATGGAACTTCCTGCCATCCGTCAGTTCATTGAGGCCATCAAAGAATCAGTCTCCTCCCTTGGGAGGGAGGTCTGCTATATTGCCAGCGCTGACCTCGCCCATCTGGGGCTTCAGTTCGGTGACAGGGATGGAATCGGAGAGTATGACCTGCGAATCCTCGAGTCGGAAGATCGGGAGATGCTAAACCATCTGGAAAGAGCGGATGGGGATGGGTTCTTCTCTTCCATTTCAAGGGAAGGGGATCGAAAGAGGATCTGCGGACTGCCGGCCATCTATGCGATGCTCAAGGTGATGAAAGCAGAGAAGGGCAGACTCCTCAAATATGGGCGGGCCTTCACTCCGGAGACGCAATCCGTCGTTACCTTTGCGAGTCTGGCCTTTTATTAAATTTCGGATTGCGGATTTCGGATTGCGGAATAGAAAATTATGATTTTTAATTCCGAAATCCGCATTCCAAAATCCGAAATTGGACTCAGGAGGGTTTGGTTCTGATTTTGTCGAGGGAAGGGTAGATCTGGGAGAGTTTGGTCTCGATCTCCGGAGGGAAGTCGATCTGGAGGTTAAGGATCTTCTCCCTGACAAGGGCAAGGGTCCCCAACTTTTCACTCACCTCTTTCGGGGTGACTCTACTCAATCTCTTTGAAACCTCTTTGACCTCCTCATTGAGGAATTCGACCAACTTCAAAACTTCTGAGACCTTTTTCTTGGACATCCTCGTTCCGCTCCTTTGATCGATGCTTCCACCATACCCGATTTAAAAAGGGATTTCAAGCAGTTTAATTTGTCTATTGGTTCAACACGTCCTCGGACTCAAAATCCCGAAGATTGCGCTCCCCATCTTCTTCAAACTTCCTGATCCAGCTGTTCACGCGGTCTTCCCCATAAGCCTTTTTCCATCCGGCCACAATATGTTTCACCGGAATATCGGCAAAGATCCCTTCGAGCGCCACATATTCCATAAACTTCCGGTTTTCCGAATTATATGGCTGGAAGAGAGAATCTTCACGACCATTGAATTCAAGCGGTGATACGTTATGCCTTCGGCAGAGCTCCCGGTTGAATGCCGGCGTGGCCTTGACCCACTTTCCCTCAAGATAAAGCTCCACAAAACCATGAGAGACAAAAAGATCGGTTCCGAGAAAATCGATGAGCTGTTTCGTGGCGAGATGGTTCCGGACGGTTGCCAGACCCACCCGCGAAGGAATGCCGCAGGCCCTTCCAAGGGCGCAGAGAAGGGAAGCCTTCGGCACACAGAAACTCCGGCCCCGCTTGAGCACATAACTCGCACTGTAATGTTCGGGCAGATAGAAAGGAGAGTAAGGGTCATAACGGATATCATCGCGGACGGCAAGGTAGAGTTTGACGGCCATCTCCACGGGATCGATAAGCCCGCCGGCAACTTCTAATGCAAATTCCCTGACGATCTTGTGGCCGCTGTCAATGATCGGTGTGGGTGTTAAAAAGGATTGAATATTTTCTTCCATTTTCTTTCTCCTCTATACGGCCTGAAATGATCCCTTACAGTTTAAGGCATAATCTGAACCAGTGCAATCCCGCAATGTTTTATTGAGATTCTTCACCGGATGTGATATGAAAATGAGTCATCGACGTTATATTGAAAGGGGAGGGAGAGTGATGATTCAGACCCTTCAGGTGAGGAGTTCGAAGCAGACGGAGTTGATCGATATCACCCGGCCGGTCGCAGAAGCCATTCAAAAGACAGGAGTGAAAGAGGGCCTCTGTATGATTTTTACTCCCCATACGACCGCTGCGGTGACGATCAACGAAAATGCCGATCCAAGCGTCCCCAAAGATATCCTGATGGAACTCAATAAGATCGTTCCCTTCGAGGATCGATACCAGCATCCTGAAGGGAATTCAGCGGCTCATATCAAGTCGAGCTTAGTCGGATGTTCGCGGGTCGAGCTTAGTCGGATGTTCGCGGACCCTGTTCATCGAATCAGGAAAACTCCTCCTCGGGACCTGGCAGGGGATCTTCTTCTGCGAATTCGATGGGCCGAGAAGCCGGCAGGTTCATGTGAAAGTGGTAAAAGGATAGAATGAATCAAGAAACCCTGTTTGAGGAAGTGGAGAAAATTTTAGTTCAGGATTCCCGGCTCATTCACCTTCCTCCGGAAGGGAAAGTTGTCTTTGTGGGAGACACCCATGGAGATATGGATGCTTCGCAGAAGGTCCTCAGCCGTTACCTGAAGAAGCCTTACCGAATCGTCTTTTTAGGGGATTATGTGGATCGGGGGGATGACTCCGAAGAGAATATCAACTATTTGCTCCGGATGAAACTTCAACATCCGGAAGAGATATTTCTCCTTGCGGGAAATCATGAGGGGCAAATGATCAAAGAGTTGCGCCCTGCCAATTTCTGGGAATCTCTTTTTCCCGGGGAGAGGGAACAATACGGACGGGTCTTCTCCACCTTGCCCCTCTGCGCCGCTTCGGCCAATGGACTGGTAGCCCTTCACGGCGCGCTACCCGAGTTGAAATCCCTTGAAGAGATCGATCGAATAGAGTGGGGAGACACCCATTGGGACAGGATCGTCTGGGGAGACTTTTTCGAAGGGGATGGGGATCTCCTGGGAGATTCATGGGGAAGGCCCCGATTCGGTGGAGCCTATTTTAAGCGTTTGATGGAAAGATACCGGAAAAAAGTGCTGGTCCGGTCCCACCAGCCCCATGCGCCTTCATTGATGTTTGAGAAGAGGTGTATTACTATTTTCACCTCCCAGGCCTATCCGTTGTCCCGGACGATTGTCATTGCCGATCTGGAAAAGGAGATCCGGGACGCAAAGGATGTAGTGATTGAAAAAATATAGCCAAAGGTGATCAGGAAATCAGGCGACCAGGGAGCAGGATATCGGGATATCAGCATACCAGGAAAAGAAAGGAAAGCGTTACCTTCGTACTCTTATAATCCGATAACCTGATGTTCTGATCACCACAACCTGATAACCTGATTGCCTGATAGCCTTTTTTTGAAGTCGGTAATGATCATGCCCAGAATCATCTCTTTTGATATGGATGGAACGCTGGTTGATTCGGAGTTTACGGACTGGGTCTGGCTCGACGGAATCCCCACGCTTTATGCACGGAAGAAAGGCCTTTCCTTCGATGAGGCCAAGGCCCTGGTCGTGGAGGAATACCAGAAGGTCGGGGAAGGGGCGGTCGAGTGGTATGACATCAAATACTGGTTCAGGTTTTTTCAACTCGACGAAACATGGAAGACCTTAATGGAGCGTTATGCCGACAAGATCAGCGCCTATGAAGATGGACATCACATCCTGAAGCGTTTAAAAGAGAGATACCCTTTGGTCCTGACCTCCAATGCGGGAAGGGAGTTTATCGATATTGAGATGGACGTCACAGGCATGGGAAGGTATTTCGATCACATCTTTTCAGCCACCTCTGATTTCCGGGCGGTGAAAAAGACATCCCAATTTTATCAGCGGATATGTGAAATCCTCAAGGCCGAACCCGGAGAGATCGTCCATGTGGGCGACCATTATGAATTCGACTATCTGGCTCCCCGTGCTTTAGGGATTCAGGCATTTTATCTGGACCGCTCGGGCAAACAGGATGGAGACTCCGTTCTCTCAGACCTGAGAGATCTGGAGAAGAAACTTTATTAAGGTAACCTCTAAAAATGTCATTCCGGCGAAAGCCGGAATCCAGAACTTCATGAAATCACTGGGCTCCTGCTTTCGCAGGAGTGACGAATTTGGAATTATTAGAGGTTCCCATAAGAGTGCGCATGGAATGACAACAAAGTTATTTGCAATTGATCGGATAAAAAATCCAAAAACCTTTTTGGTTCCGGCTAAGCCAATTTAGGTATGGGAATGAAGATTCACTGGGCGTGGGTTGTTCTTGCCTCAAGCTTCGTCACCCTCTTTGTTAATTACAGCATTCGAATCGGCGCCTACTCCCTCCTCCTGCCTAAAATGATTGAAGACCTCCAGATCAATCTGACCCAGGCAGGTCTGATCCGGGGCGTCTATTTCTTTGCCTATATCCTCTTTTCTCCCCTGATGGGATGGTTAACAGACCGGATCGGAGGGAGATGGGTCATCAGTTTCTTCTGCCTTTTTCTCGGGACGGGAACTTTTTTAATGGGCCGGGCATCCAACCTTCACACCGCTATTCTCTATCACGGGATTATGGGAATAGGGGCCGCCGCCATATGGACGCCCACGATCACCTTGATTCAAAAATGGTTTGGAACAACACGACGAGGAATGGCATTAGGAATTCTCTCTCCCAGTTATGCCATGGGGTTCGGACTCATGGGGTTGATCCTTCCGTTGATTATCGAATATGAGAGCTGGAGAATGGGATGGTTTTTTCTGGGGATTTCAGGATGGGGCCTGGTCGCATTGAATGGTCTCTTTCTAAAAAACAGTCCGGAGGAAGTGGGACTTCACCCCTGGGGAGACGCCGGGAAGACAGTTTTGCCTCATTCTCCGCAAAAAGTAAACTTTCGTTCCTGGGACCTCCTCAGGATGCCTTCATTCTGGTTGATCGGTATTTCCTACTTTTTCATCTCCATTGCCGCTTATATGATTTCGGACTTTATCGTCGTCTATGGGGTGATGGAATTGAAAGTCAACCATGCGGCTGCATCGGCATTGATCACGATGATGGCCCTGAGCGGGATCGTGGGCGGAATGGTCCTGATGTGGCTTTCTGACTCCATCGGAAGAAAGAAGGTTCTCATCATGATTCACTCTCTCGTAGCCGTTAGCATTCTTTGGATTCTTCTGGCCAGAGAGGATCTCTATTTCTTGAGGATTGGGATGGGAGGATTTGGTTTTCTATATGGAGCCATCTGGCCGATGTACGGAGCCCTCACTCGAGACTTCTTCCCTGAGGAGGTGGCTGGAGTGGCTTTTGGAATGATGACCATTTTCTATGGAATCGGGGCGATGGTTAATCCCATTCTGGCTGGCATAATCGTTGACCTGACCGGTTCCTTTCGTTGGGCGTTCGGGGCAGGGATTTTAACCTCTCTGGCGGCCGGCCTGGCAGCGATCTTTTTAAAAAATCCGTTGGAACAGGCGGGTCATTGAAAGCCTTCTTTATTTTATGATAATATCCATCCGTTGACTTGAGACGAGAAGGAGGAGTGCATGGCATCCAGTCCGAGGATCTTGGTGGTCGATGACGAACTGATTGTCTGTGAAAGTTGTCAGCGAATTCTCGAAGAGGAAGGGTTAGAAGTGGAGACCGCTTCGGGCGGGACGGAGGCCCTCGGGAAGATGAAGGAGAATCCTTTTGATATCGTCATCACCGACCTGAAAATGCCTGGGATCGATGGAATGGAAGTCCTCCGGATATTGCGGAAGGAATATCCGGATACGATTGTGATCATGATCACTGGTTTTTCCACCGTGGAGACAGCGGTCGAGGCCATGAAATTGGGGGCCTTCGACTATATTCCCAAGCCTTTTACTCCGGATGAGGTCTCCATCGTTGTGAAAAAGGCGATTGAACAGAAGAACCTTCTTCTCGAAAACGTTTATCTAAGGCAAGAACTTCGCGAGAAATACGGATTTCATAACGTCGTAGGCAAGAGCAAGAAGATGCAGGAGATCTACCGGATCATTGCAAAAGTGGCTCCGACGGATAGCACCGTGTTGATCAATGGACAGAGCGGCACCGGAAAGGAGCTGATCGCCCGGGCCATCCATTTTAATAGCGCGAGAAGGGACAAGCAATTTGTGACCGTTGACTGCGCGGTCCTTTCAGAGAATCTGCTGGAGAGCGAACTGTTCGGTCATGTCAGAGGATCTTTCACCGGCGCGGTGACGACCAAGCCGGGACTGTTTGAGGTGGCGGACGGCGGAACGGTCTTTCTCGATGAGATCGGCAACATCAGCCCGGCCATTCAGGCCAAGCTCCTGAGGGTATTGCAGGAGAGGGAATTTACGCCTGTGGGAGGGACAAAGGCCAAAAAGGTTGATATCCGGCTCATTGCCGCCACCAATAAGGACCTGGAGAAGATGATCAAAGAGGAGACATTTCGGGAGGATCTTTATTATCGCTTGAACATTGTTCCGATTTATCTTCCTCCTCTGAGGGAACGCCATGAGGATATCCCCGCCCTGTCTGTCCATTTTCTTAAAAAGTATTCCGAAGAGATGGGAAAGGCGATCAAAGGGTTTACCCCTGAGGCGATGGAGAAATTAATGAAGTATCCCTGGCCGGGGAATGTGAGAGAGCTGGAGAATGTTATCGAGCGGACGGTCGTAATGATGGATGAGGAAATGGTGCGGGTTGAGCATTTGATCCTGCCCGGCCAGGGGGTAAGTGAGGAGATGGAGAATACAATTCCGGCGACCAGTGATGAGTTGAAGGAGATCAAAAAGCAACTGAGGGAGAAAGCCGTAGAGGATGTAGAAAAGGCATTTGTCATCAAAGCCCTGGAACGGAGTCAATGGAATGTGACAAAGGCAGCAGAAGAGGTGGGAATGCTCCGGCCGAATTTTCAGGCCCTGATGAGGAAGTATGGTCTTCGAGCAAGAGAAGAGTAAGAAATAATCAATTGCCATTGACCAATTGGCAATGATCAATGGGCAATAAGAAATCATAAAATCAAGAATTGATAATTGATAGTCTCGTAAAAAGTCTGGAAATACGCCTTTCTGTCATTCCGGAGAAAGCCGGAATCCAGTCTTTTCGAATAGTTATAAATTCTCTGGACTCCGGTTTTCACCGAAGTGACGACTTTTTACGATTCCATCATAATTGCTAATTAGCCATTAGGTAAACCCCCGGCTCTGCCGGGGGACTCGCAGCGTTTGACATTTTCGGGATTTTGCATTTCTCTTATAAAATCCCTCCCAACCTCCCTTTGCCAAAGGGAGGGGAAAGATTTCCCCCTTTTGACAAAGGGGGATGAAGGGGGATTAGATTCTTTTACGATTGCGGTCAGGCCCCTTTGAGGGGCCAGCAATCGTAAAGCCCCCAGCTTTGCTGGGGGA
>Ga0194127_10001517_pt1 | contig 33878 bp, 24 predicted proteins | sample TA2KigC100mmetaG_FD_148624 | JGI IMG/M metagenome (GOLD analysis project Ga0194127, IMG submission 148624) | Freshwater microbial communities from Lake Tanganyika, Tanzania - TA2015036 Kigoma Deep Cast 100m | ecosystem: Environmental > Aquatic > Freshwater > Lake | place: Tanzania: Lake...
GACCGCAAACCCCAGACCGGCACTGATCGGGTCGGTCTCCTCGTCGATCTCGTGGCCGTACAGCGGCATGCCGGCTTCCATGCGCAGCGTGTCGCGCGCACCAAGGCCGATCGGCTTGACCACGCTGTCCGCCTGGCCTGCGTTCTTGAGGAACATGCCCATCGCGAGCTGGGCCGTGCCTGCGCCGAGGATGACCTCGACGCCGTCCTCGCCGGTGTAGCCGGTGCGGCTCACGATGAGCTTGACGACGATCAGGTTCTTCTGCGCGAAGCGGTAGCGCTTGAGGTTGGGGATCTCGCGGCTCATGCCCGCGATGAGGTCCATCGCCTTGGGCCCCTGCAGCGCGCACATCGCGGTGGATTCGGTCTGGTCATCGAGCTTGAAGACCATGTCGCCCTTCACTGCAGCGAAGTGCGCCAGGAGCTTGGCGCGGTTGCTCGCGTTGCACACCACGAGGAAATCGCTTTCGTCCATGCAGTAGACGATGATGTCGTCGAGGCAGCCGCCCCGCTCGTTGCACACGATGCCGTAGCGGCACTGGCCGGGCTCCATGCCCAGGACCTGCCGGGTGCAGACCATGTCGAGAAAGCGACGCGCGTGCCGGCCGGTGAACCGGAGGCGGCCCATGTGGCTCACATCGAAGAAGCCGGCGCTCGCGCGGCAGTGTCGATGCTCCTCGATGATGCTGCCGTAGGAGAGCGGCATCTCCCACCCGGCAAAGTCAACCATCTTGGCCTTGTGCTGCAGGTGGAAGGAATGGAACGGGGTGCGCAGCAACTGGGTCGCGGTGGTCATGGTGGTCCTCGATTGGTGAGCGACCATCGTAGACGCGCGGTCCGGTACTGGCCCGCCACGCGGGAGTATCATCCAGTCCATGACCGCCCGGAGCGTGCCCACCCGCCTTGCCGCCGCGTTGACGCGCGTCCTGGCCTTGGCCATGCTGCTCCTGGCGCCCCATCCCGCTTGGGCGCAGACCATTGAGGATGCCACGCTCATCGACAGGCCGGTGAGCAAGATCATCTTCGTGGGCCTTGACCGGGTGACCGAGCAGGAGGTCCGCAACAACATCCGCATGGCGGCGGGCCAGCCCTTTGACGCGCGGGCGGTGAAGGATGACGTGGCCAACCTCTACCGGCTCGGTCACTTCGATGTGGTCCGGGCCGACGCCGAACTGCAGCCTGACGGCACGGTGCACCTGACCTATCGCATGGACGAGCAGCCGCTGGTCCAGGATATCCAGGTGATCGGCAACACCATCGTGAGCGACCAGGAGCTGCGCAAGGAGATCGGGCTCTACGCCGGCGGACCTCGTGACGACTTCCTGCTCGAGCGCGCCGTGACCAAGATCAAGGATCTCTACCGCGGCCGCGGCCATTATCTCGCGGAGGTCACGGTCGATGAAAGCGAGCTCAAGGACAACGGCATCCTGATCTTCCGGATCATCGAGGGCCCTCGCACGCGCGTGCGCTCGATCGAATTCACAGGCAATCTTGCGTTCCCGGCCAAGCGCCTGCAGGAGGAGATCCAGACCAAGGAATGGGTGTTCCTCTTCGGCAAGGGCGACCTTGACGAGGATCGGCTCGTCGGCGATGTAGCCGCGCTCGACCGCTTCTACAAGGGGCAGGGCTACGTCGACGTGCGCGTGGACCGGCGCGTGGATGTGGCACCTGACGGCAACGAAGCCAAGGTCGTCTTCGCGGTGGAGGAAGGCCGTCAGTATCGACTGCGCAACGTGACCATCCTCAACCTCGGCGACGAGAAGGTGCCCTCGCTCACCAGCGAGCAGGCCCTGGCGCTGCTGCGAATCCGCCCAGGCGACGCGTTCCTCGATTCCCTCGTCAAGGGCTCGGTCGAGGCCGTGAAGGGTGCCTACCAGGTCATGGGCCACGCGGATGCTGTGGTGCAGAGTGAATGGGTCCGCACCGGCGAGAGCCCCGAGGTCGATCTGGTCCTCAAGGTGCGCGAAGGCAGCGAGACGATCGCCGGAATCATCCGCATCCAGGGGAACAGCCTGACGCGAGACAACGTGATTCGCCGCGATGTCATGATCGACCCGGGCCGTCCGCTCGATGCTCGCCAGCTTGACGAGGCCAAGACGCGGCTTGAACGGACCCGGCTCTTCGGTGATGTACGCTTAACGCTGCAGCAGCCGGATCCGCAGGACCAGGGCGTGCGCGACGTGCTCGTCGAGGTGAAGGAGCAGAACACCGGGTCGCTCAATTTCGGCGTGGGTGCCAGCACCGATACCGGCCTCTTCGGGCAGATCAGCCTGACCCAGCGCAACTTCGACCTGTTCGATACGCCTCGTACGCTCGATGAGTTCTTCGCCCAGCGCGCCTTCCGTGGCGCAGGCCAGACATTCAACGCATCGATCTCGCCCGGTGTCGAGGTGAGCAACTACTCGATCGGCATCAGCGATCCCCGCCTGCTCGACTCCGAGTGGGGCGGCGGCATCAACGCCTTCTACCGGACCCGCGTGTACCAGGACTGGACCGAGGAACGCTGGGGCCCGAACCTGCAGCTGTCACGCCGCCTGGGCGATCTGTGGACCTTCACAAGCCGGCTCAGCTGGAACCGGGTGGAATTGACGAAGTTCGACGACTCGACCCCCACGATCGTGTACGAGGAGGCGGGTCCCTACAACCTCGACTCGATCACCTTCTCCTTCACGCGCACCAACACGGACAACGTGAACCGCCCCACGCGCGGCACGCGCATCGAGGGCAGCGTGCAGCAGTACGGCGTGCTCGGAGGGGATTACGCATACACCGCGATCAACGGCGAATGGACTGGCTTCTTCACCTTGGCCGAGGACCTGATCGGCCGCAAGAGCGTGCTCAGGATGACCCTGGAGAGCGGCTGTATCTTCGATGATGAGGCCCCGCTGACCGAGCGCTTCTACCTCGGTGGCCGGACCTTCCGCGGCTTCGAATTCCGCACGATCAGCCCCAAGAGCCCAAGCTCGGGGCCGCCAGGGTTCACGACTCCGACTGTCAACGCAAACGGCCAGCCCGACGGCGACCCGATCGGCGGCACCTTCAAGTTCTTCGCGGGAGCGCAGTACGAGATGCCCTTCATCGACGAGTTCGTGAATTGGGTCGCCTTCTGCGACTCGGGCACGGTCATCGACGATGTGGCGCTGTCGGAGTACCGCGTCTCCGTGGGCATCGGCCTGCGCCTCTACCTGCCCCAGTTCGGGCCCGTGCCCTTGGCGTTCGACATCGCGCAGCCGATCGTGAAGGAAGACACCGATGTGACGCAGGTCTTCAGCTTCTCCGCCGACCTGCCCTTCTGAGCGCTTGCCGGACCGCGCGGTCCCGTCATCGCTACCATCCGCGCCCATGAAGCATCGAACGTTCCTGCCTGCCATGCTGTGCGTCCTCGGGGGTGCCGTCGTCGCCGCGAGCGCCTTCGCCGCCGGCCGAATCGCCGCAGCACCGACCGCCGTCGCAAGCATCGACATCCAGAAGGTCCTCGAGAAGATCTCGGCGCGCGCCGACACCGAAGTCGAGATCTCGCGCCTGGCCGCGGCGTTCGAGAAGGACATCACCGACCGCAGCAAGGACCTCGAGGCGCGCCTGAAGGCGACCGAGGCGATGACCGACCCGGCGCAGGTGCAGTCCACGCGCGATGCGCTCGCGCTGGAGAACCTGCAGCTGCGTGAATGGACCCAGCTCAAGGGCCAGGAGCTCGACCGCGAGCGCGCACTCCGCTTTGAGGCGCTCTACCGCGAGATCCGCTCCGAGGCCCAGAAGCTCGCTCAGGTCGAGGGGTACGACTATGTCCTGGTCAACGATGGCTCCGCCGACATGAGGCGCGATCCCCGAAGCAAGGAGTCGTACTTCGAGCAGGTGCAGCAGCAGATCGCGAGGCGTCGTGTGCTCGTGGCCAGCGCCAAGGACGACATCACCGACAAGCTCGTGCTGCGCATGAACAACAACCGCGCCGCCGCGACCCAGGCCGCGCCCAAGCCCTGACGCCGAGCCACGGAAGGACCGAACCATGACCATCAAGACCGCCTTCGCCGCCCTCGCCCTCGCCGCACTCGCGGTGGTGGCCGCCACCGCCCCGTCGTCCGCGCCGGTGATCGGCACTGTCGAACTCGCGCGCGCGCTCAATGGCCTCGATGCCCGTGCAGGCCATGAACAGCGCATGAACGGCGTGCAGTCCTCGCTCAAGGATCAGGCAGAGAAGATGCGCGAGGACCTCCGTGCGCTGCAGGACGAACTCGAGTCGTTCCAGCCGGGCAGCCCCAACTTCGCCGAGGCCGAGCGCAAGGCGCAGGAAAAGGTCGGCCAGATGCGCGCCTTCGAGGAATACGCCAAGCTCAAGATGGAATCCGAGAGCGCCAACTGGATCCGCGAGGCCTACGCCGAGATGCGCGCGATCGCGGGGCGGCTCGCTCAAGAGAACAACATCGACATGATTGTGCTGGATGACGCGGGCTCGCCGGTCGAGCCGGGCACCGTGCAGCAGGTGCTGGCGCAGCTCAACATGCGTCGCACGCTGTTCGTGAACGCCAAGCTCGACGTCACCGACATGCTGATCCAGCGCATGAACGCCGAGTTCAAGGCCAAGCAGGCCGGCAAGTGATGCAGCGCCTCCGCACCAGCGCCGAAGTCGCCGAGCTCGTCGGCGGTGAGCTGTGGGGGCCGGGCAACCTGATCATCGATGGGCTCGACACGCTCAGGCTTGCGCAGGCGGGCCACCTGACCTTCATCGGCGAGCAGGCTTATGCGGGCCAGTGGGCCACCAGTGCAGCCTGCGCCGCGCTCGCCACGCATGGGCTCACGATCGAGGGCCATGATCCTGCCGCGCGGGCCATCATCTGGGTGAAGGATGCCGACCGCGCGATGGCTGCCGTCCTCTCGGCCTTCGCGCCCGCAGTGACCCTCCCACCGGAGGGTGTGCACCAGTCGGCCATCGTCGAAACGGGTGCCCAGCTTGGTGCAGGCTGCCGCATCGGTGCAGCCTGCTTCGTCGGCACTGGCGCCCAGATCGGCGCGGGAGCCGTGCTCCATCACGGCGCGCATGTCGCCGCGGGTGCGCGCATCGGTGAAGGCTCCGTGCTCTGGCAGCATGCGGTCGTGCGTGAGCGATGCATCGTTGGCGCGCGATGCTCGGTCGGAGCCAACGCGGTCGTCGGCAGCGATGGCTTCGGGTTCCGCCCCGACGAGCGAGGATCGATCGTGCGCACGCCGCACATCGGCATCGCGCAGCTCGCCGACGAAGCCGAGATCGGCGCGGGCACCTGCGTCGACCGCGCGAAGTTCGGCGTGACCTTCATTGGTCCCGGCACGAAGATCGACAACCTCTGCCAGATCGGCCACAACTGCCGGATCGGCAAGGGTTGCGTGATCAGCGGCATGACCGGGCTTGCCGGCAGCGTGGTCATGGGCGATTGGTGCCAGATCGGCGCGGGTTCGGGCATTGCGGACCATCGCACGATCGGCAACCGCGTCCGACTGTCCGCTCGCAGCGGCGTGATGCACGACATTCCCGACGGCGAGACCTGGGGAGGCCTGCCTGCACAGCCAATGATGGACGCGTTGCGGCAGATTGCCGCGATCCGTACACTCGCGCCGATCGCGGGACGCCTGAAGCGCCTGGTGGCGGATCCGCCAAAGGGTGGCTGAGTCGACCGCCGGTCGATTCGCCCCATGGCACCAGCCCAAGCACGAGCCTCCGCACCCAGCACCAAGCCGCGCCAGCACACGCTCGCCGGTCCGGTCCGCGTGCGCGGCAAGGGCCTGCTCTCGGGTGCCGATGCGGACCTTGAGATCCTGCCTGCGCCGGCCGGGCACGGCATCGTCTTCGAGCGTTCCGACCTCGATCCGCCGGTGCGCATCCCCGCGCGCGTCGAGAATGTGGTCGTCCGCCCTCGCCGCACCGTGATCAAGTCGGGCGATGCCTCGATCGAGACGGTCGAGCACTGCATGAGCGCCTTGGCCGGCTTGCGGGTGGACAACGCGCTCCTGCGCCTCCGCGGCCCGGAACTCCCGGCGGGCGATGGCAGCGCGCTGCCCTTCGCCGAGCCCATGCTCGACGCGGGCATCGTGGCCCAGGAGGCCGAGCGCATCATCCACAAGCTGCGTGCGCCCGCGCTTTGCGAGGACCCCGACGGTGCGATGATCACCGCGTTCCCCTCGGACGGGGAACTCATGCGCGTGGTCTTCGACCTCGACTACGGCAAGAACGCGCACCGCATCGGCCGTCAGGGATGGAGTTTCGACCTGGCCACCGGCGACTACATGCGCGAGGTGGCGCCCTCGCGCACGTTCAGCCTGAAGGAGGAGGCTGAGGCGCTGCTCGCTGCAGGGCTCTGCACGCACCTGACCCCGCGTGACGTGCTCGTGATCGGCGAGGACGGCCCGATCGACAACGCCTTCCGCTTCGACAACGAGCCGGTTCGCCACAAGGTGCTCGATGCAATCGGGGATCTCTACCTCATCGGTGCGCCCGTCCAGTGCCGCGTGCTCGCCTCGCGCGCCGGACACGGCCTCAATCGGCGCTTGGGCCTGGAGATCGTGCAGAGGATCAAGGCCGCGAACCAGGCCGCAAGCCTCGGGAGCGGCCGCACCATGGATGCACGCGCGATCAGCCGCCTGCTGCCCCACCGCTATCCGATGCTGCTCGTCGATCGAGTGCTCGAGCTCGATGGCTCGCGCCGTGCGGTCGGCGTGAAGAACGTGACGATGAACGAACCGTTCTTCCCCGGCCACTACCCAGGCCAGCCGATCATGCCCGGCGTGCTGATCGTGGAAGCGATGGCGCAGTTGAGCGGCTTGCTGCTCGCGCAGACGCTCGAGCACACCGGCAAGGTGGCCGTGCTGCTCTCGCTCGACGGGGTGAAGCTCCGCCACCGGGTCTCGCCGGGCGATCAGCTGGTGATGGAGGCCGAGACGGTGACCGCGAACAGCCGCAGCGCAACCGTACAATGCCGCGCTTCCGTGGCCGGCAAGACGGCGGCCGAGGCCAAGATCCGCTTCATGATGGTCGACGCCGACGCAGAGATCGAGTGAACGAGCCGGGACACGCCATGCCGAGCATCCATCCAACCGCGATCATCGATCCCTCGGCCGACATCGCGCAGAGCGCGCAGATCGGCGCGTACTGCGTGGTCGGCGCCCGCGCCCGCATCGGCGAGGACTGCGTGCTCCGCCCGCATTCTCAGGTCGGATCGCTCACTGAGCTCGGCCGCTGCAACGAGCTGCACGCATACTCGGTCGTCGGCGGCGATCCGCAGGACCTGAAGTTCCGCGGCGAACCCACCTGGCTTGTGATGGGCGACTACAACCAAGTGCGCGAGCACGTGACGATCCACCGCGGCACCGGCAACGGCGGCGGCTACACCCGCGTGGGGAACCACAACCTGTTCATGGTCAATGTCCACATCGCGCATGACTGCCTGGTCGGCAACCACACGATCATGGCCAACAACGTCATGCTCGCGGGTCACGTCCATGTCGAGGATCATGCCAACATTGGAGCCGCGGTGGGTGTCCATCACTTCGCACGCGTGGGCTTCTGCAGCTTCGTCGGGGGGATGGCTCGCGTGCCCAAGGACGTGCCGCCCTTCATGCTCGTCGAAGGCAGTCCCAGCAGCGTGCGTGGCTTCAACCAGATCGGCATGAGCCGACTGGGCCTTCCCGAAGAGGAGATCGAGGCGGCCAAGGAGGCCTACAAGAAACTCTTCAGGCTCAAGGGGGGATCGATCATCGCCAAGTCCCACGCGCTGCGCCAGCAATTCCCCGGTTCAAAGGTCATCGCCCGGATCTGCGATTCCGTGGTGCAGGCCGGGGATGGGGTCTACGGACGCGCCATGGAATCCAAGCGCAGCGACGACAAGCGTGCCCGCCGGTGACTCCCCCGCGGACCGACCGCGCCGCGACCTCCCTCCTGCAGCAGCCCTGAGCCCCCTCGAATCGGACCCCCTGCGTCGCCTTCCCTATGCAGGGGGAGCACGGCTAGACTCTCGGTCCGATGTCCCCAAGCGTCAAGGCGATCCGCGTCGACGAACTGATGCACAAGGCGATGCAGAGCCTGAAGGCGGCCAAGTGGTTCGATGCGGAGCAGTTCGCCGTGCTGCCCTGCAGTTCGCCCATGGCGATGCTGACTTCGATCGCATGGCGCTGATCATTCCCGCGCTGCAGGAGGCGCGCCGCCAGCGCTTCCAGCTCGCGCTCGATGCAGCAAAGAAGACGGTCAAGATCCTGGACTCTGAGCTTGGCGAGGACCCCGTGCTTGCGCCGGGTGCGTACCTGCTGCAGCCGCCGCTCGTGGGCGCCGATGCCCGCCGCGCGCGGCTGGCAAGCCTCGCCCGACACCAAGCAGTCGCGATCCTGTGCCGCGAACCGACCAACGACATGGGCCAAGTCCCGATCGTCGCCATCGGCGGCGTCACGGTGCGCACGCGCATCAAGGGCTGGGGAAAGGCCGCCAAGGTCGACTTCAAGTGGTTCGTCGAAGCGATCGAGCAGCTTGGCGACAGCGCCATCGAGTCGCTGGACACCGGGCAGGAGCCGGATCGACAGGTCGACGACCTGATGAACGCGCTGGATTCGGTGCCTGAGCACGAAAAGCTGCATCAAGCCTTGGTCGCACGCTGCAAGCTCGCGGCCAAGACCATCCGTGATCGCCCGGCCACGCTGCCGGACCTCGACGAGTCGATCAACGATTGATCCCGACGCTGCGTGCGGCGGCTAGCCTGCCCGCATGCCCACCGTCCATGTCCTCGCCGGCATTCCCAGCCTGAACAACGCGCTGTACTGGCGTATTCGGTTCCTGGTGGGCGATCCGACGGCGCTCGTCATCGTGCGTGACGGAGGCCGTGCCGAAAGCACGCTGATCATCAGGGACATCGAGATGGAACGCGCGCGCAAGCACGCGCGTGCGGATCGCGTGGGCTGCCCGGCCGACTGGACGCCGGCGGGCGGGCTCAGCGGCGACCGCGAGACGGCAACGGCGCAGGCCTTGGCCGAGTGCGTGCGCCGCATGGGTGCCGCGGCCGTGACCTGCGACCGTTCGCTGCCTGCGATCTACGCGCACGAACTCACCCGCGCCGGCATCGCCTGCACCTGCGATCCGATGTTCGGCGTGACGGAGCGGCGCAGCAAGGATCCGCAGGAGATCGAGTGGATCGCTGCCGCGCAGCAGGCGACCGAGTCCGCGATGGAACTGGCGTGCTCGATGATCGCGCGCGCACGGGCAGGCGCCGATGGCGTGCTCGTGCACGATGGCGCCCCGCTGACGGCCGAGCGCGTGAAGCGCGAGATCGACGTGCACCTGCTCGGTCTGGGCTTCGAGAATCCCGAGCCCATCGTGGCACCGGGGCCGGTCGGCGCGGATTGCCACGATCACGGGCATGGCCTGATCCGCACCGGCGAACCGGTGATTGTGGACATCTTCCCGCGCAGCCGCAGCACGCGATACAACGGCGACTGCACGCGCTCTGTCGTGCATGGCCCCGTGCCGCCCGAGGTGGTGCGCATGCACGCAGCGGTCGTGGCGGCGAAGGCCGCGGCCACCGCAGCCACGCGCGCAGGCGTCACGGGTGATGCGGTGCATGCCACCACGGTCGCAGCACTGGCCGCTCACGGCTATCCGTGGCACGCGGGCGGCCCGCCCAAGGATGCGCATGCAGGCTGGTGCGGACTGGTGCACGGCACCGGTCACGGACTGGGCCTCGAAGTCCATGAACCACCCCTGCTCGCGCCGCTGGGGCCCGACCTCGTCGTGGGCGATGTGCTCACGATCGAACCGGGCCTCTACCAGGCGGGCCTAGGCGGAATCCGTGTCGAGGACATGGTCGTGGTCGAAGCGGCGGGGTGCCGCAACCTGAATCGCCTGCACGAAGGCCTCGACTGGCGCTGAGTGCGCAGGAGCGCCACGCCCGCAGGCGTGGGCATCAACCTCTGGGCGCAAACCATGAACCTGCGGGCCCGGACCATGACCCCCTTGGTGCGGACCGCGGCTCACGAATCCAGCGCGATCAGTGCGTGAGCCGGCGGTACTTCACGCCCGCGCCCACGGCATCCTCGCCCAGTCGGCGACGACGGTCATCCTCGTACTCGGAGAAGTTGCCGGGAAAGAGCGCGACCTTGCCATCGCCCTCGAACGACAGGATGTGCGTGGCAACGCGGTCGAGGAACCACCGGTCGTGGCTGATCACGACCGCGGTGCCGGCGAAGTTCTCGATCGCCTCCTCGAGCGCGCGCATGGTGTTCACGTCGAGGTCGTTGGTCGGTTCGTCGAAGAGGATCACGTTGGCGCCCTGCTTGAGCATGCGCGCCAGGTGCACGCGGTTGCGCTCGCCGCCGGAGAGCACATCGACGCTCTTGGACTGGTCGGTCCCGGTGAACCCGAAGCGCGCCACATACGCGCGGCTGTTCACGGTGACCGGACCGAGCTTGAGTTCGTGGTCGCCGTCGGTGATCGCGTCGAAGATGCTCGCGCCCTGCGGGATCGAGTCGCGCAGCTGCTCGACGTAGCCCGGCACCACCGTGCTGCCCGCCTCGAGCGTGCCGCCATCGGGCCGCTCGGTACCGATGAACATGCGGAAGAGCGTGGTCTTGCCGGCGCCGTTGGGGCCGATGATGCCCACGACCGCGCCGGCCGGGATCTCGAAGTCGACGGCATCGAGCAGCGTTCGCCCACCGATCGCCTTGGTCAGACCCGTGGCCTTGTAGACGACCTGGCCCAGGCGCGGCCCGGGCGGAATGAAGATCTCGATCTCGGCGGCCGTGCGGCGTGACTGGTCGTCGCTGAGCATGCGCTCGTAGTTGGCCATGCGCGCCTTGCTCTTGGACTGGCGGCCCTTGGGGTTCTGGCGGATCCAGTCGAGTTCGCGCTGCAGCGTCTTCTGGCGCACGCTGGCCTGCTTCTCCTCGGTGGCGAGTCGCTTCTGCTTCTGGTCGAGCCAGCCTGAGTAGTTGCCTTCGTACGGGATCCCCTGTCCGCGGTCGAGCTCGAGGATCCAGCCCGCGACATTGTCCAGGAAGTAGCGGTCGTGCGTGACCGCGATGACCGTGCCCTCGTAGCGGGCCAGGTGCTGCTCGAGCCAGCCCACGCTCTCGGCATCGAGGTGGTTCGTGGGTTCGTCGAGCAGCAGCACATCGGGCTTCTGCAGGAGCAGTCGCGTGAGCGCGACGCGGCGGCGCTCACCACCCGAGACCTGGTCGAGCGGCTGGTCCGCGGGAGGGCAGCGCAGCGCTTCCATCGCCATCTCGAGCTGGTTGTCGATCGTCCACGCATCGAGCTGGTCCAGGCGCTCCTGTACCTGGGCCTGGCGATTCATGAGCTTGTCCATCTCGTCGGGCTTCAGGTCTTCGCCGAAGCGCGCGTTGATGCGGTCGAACTCCTCAAGCAGGTCGAAGACATGCTTGGCGCCCTCGCGCACGACCTCGATGACCGTGCGGGTCTCGTTGGCGAGCGGCTCCTGCTCGAGGTAGCCGACCGAGTAGCCCTGCGCGCGCTCGACCTTGCCCTCGAACTCCTTGTCGAGCCCGGCCATGATGCGAAGCAGCGTGCTCTTGCCGCTGCCGTTCAGGCCCAGCACGCCGATCTTCGCGCCGTAGTAGTACGAGAGCGAGATGTCCTTGAGGATGGGCTTCTTCTCCACGGTCTTGGAGATCCCAAGCATGGAGCAGATGATGCGGGTCGTGCCCTTCGTGGTGTTGACGGCGTCCTTGGCCATGGGACGCGAACTGTACTGCGAGGGTGGTGGGAATCGGCGCCTGCTGCGGGAACCCACGAGTTCGAGGGCCGTAGAACGAGTATGGAACGATCGCCCATGATGCGCGTGCTGCGTCGGGTTGCCGTGCTGGTTGGCGGCGGTGTGCTGCTGGCGATCGGCGTTGCGATGATCGTGCTGCCGGGGCCGGCCGTCGTGGTCATTCCTGCCGCCATTGGGGTGCTGGCGATTGAGTTCGGGTGGGCGCGCCGATGGCTTCGCTCGATCCGCGCTGGCGCCGCGCGGGCAACGGGCGCGCTCCGCGGGCGTATGGGATGCGGGTCAGCAGACATCGAGCAAGCGCGCTGATCGCGGCGGGATCGCTCCGTCGACGGTGGCATTGACGGGGAGCGCGATCGTGACTATGCTTTCGTTCCACATTGCGGGGTAGAGCAGCCTGGTAGCTCGTCGGGCTCATAACCCGGAGGTCGTTGGTTCAAATCCAGCCCCCGCTACTTCAAGAGTGGTTGCGAACAGCAGCCCTCGCCGAAAGCAAGAGAGACGCGTCCTCCTGATGAGAATCACGAGGGCGCGTCTTTCGCTTTGTATGCAGGGTTTCGAGGGGTGGGCCAGGGCGGCCGGTCACCGCGTGTCTCGGAGTCTTCACCGCCGGGTCGCCCGGACACCCCCGCCGGCCGACCGGATGGGCCGAAAGTCACTCCGGGTCTCTCCGCGGCAGAGTGCCGGGTTAAGACTGCGTCGGGCCCGCCGGAGAGGTCACTACCCCCGGGGTCGGGACCGCCCGCCGGTCCCATCCGAAACGACCCGGAGCGGATGCGTCGAGATCGAGCGACATGCGAATGCAACTCAATCGCAGTGCCGCAGTGACTCGCGGAGAGGACATCCATGTCGTGCGAACCCTACCACGGTTTCCTGAACTGGGAACTCAGTGACGCGCCGCCACGCCCTGCCCTTCGCCGGTTGGATCAGCGATCGACGCGTCGCCCGGCGGAGAAGTTCGTCTCAGAGATCAGCCGGCCGTCTCTCCAGCGCCGCGCCGGACCGTCCGCATGCGCGCCTCGCCAGTTGGACTCCGATACCAGTACCTCATTCTCGTCAAAGCGTCGTACGGTGGTTCGCCCATCGGAAACGTGCTCGGTCTCCGACTCCAGCGATCCGTTAGCTCGACGGCGGCGCTCCATTCCGCTGCGTCGCCCGGCCACCCACGACGATTCCAGACGCACAATCCCGCTCGCGTCGCGCCACTCCTCGTTGCCGTCACGCAGCGTGATACCCCCGGCGAACGTGATCAGCTCGTAGCGGAGGCGCCCACCGTCCGGAAGAGCGACGTTGACTTCGCGCCTGTCACCGTCACTGCCTGGCCTCTCAACCACGTATGCGGGCGACACGCCCGCTTCGGTCCACGCCGGTTCCGTCTCGTTGCCGGTAAGCCATGCTTCGTTGAATGCAAAGTGCAAACAGGGCTCGTTCATCGTCGTGACGAGATGAATGACGCGATCCGGTCCTTCGCGCATCGCCGAATAGCCGAGCGTCGCTGCTCCTCCGTGATACGCAGGATTCTCATGAGGCTGCGCGCCGGGAAGCGAGCGGAAACGCCACGTGGCGCCGTCATCGTCCGACCAGGCGACGAATGCCCCGCGCATCTGGACACCATCCGGCTGCGGCTTCTGAATGTGCTGATAGTCGCTCGCAACGAGGAGACGCCCGCTTCGCAGTCGAATCGCACTGGGTCGTTGATTGCCGCCGACCTCCGGAAACGGGGTCTTCGAATGCGTCCACGTTCGTCCACCGTCGGATGAGGTCGAGACCGGCATGAAGCCATCGATCTGACTGTTCTTTCCGCCAAAGCCGTACATCGTTCGACCGTCCGCTGCCAGCGCGAACGTTGTATGCCGTCCGAGCGTGCGGCCACCGGTATCGAACCACGTGCGGCCGTCGTTGCGAGTTGCCCACAGCACGCTTCGCCCGCCGTTGCCGTCACTTGCGAGATACATGGTCCCGTCAGCGTCGCGCAGCACCGAGTTGATCGGTTGCCGAGTGTGCGCGCCGACCTGCCCCTCGAAGATCGGAAACTGAATCTCACTCCACGTTGCACCCGAATCGTCGGACGTCGCCCATTGAAACGGGAACCCACCCTCGAGGCGCGGGCTCCCCCAGAAGAACCAGAGTCGCCCGCTTCGCCAGTCGGTGTACAGCAGCGGCGCGTGATTGTTCGACTGCGCGAAGCCGAGGAAGCCGCTCGGTGCGTCCCATTCGTCGGCACCCAGTCTCAGTCGTGTCGCGAGGAACGTCACTTCCGGCTCGTACTCATTCTCGCTAGAAAACAGCACGACGAGCAGGTCGCCGTTCGGGCAGACCTCGAGTGCCGGACAATGGTTATGTCCGCGAAACTCGGGCGAGAGGCCAAGCGCATCGATGTCGGCGCCGGATGCGTTTTCCGGCGGGGTCGGCAGGAGATGTCGCTTCCGGAAGTACGGCCATGCAGGATCGGGGCCGCGGACATCGGGGCTCGGCGGGGACACGGCACGCATTGCCATTGGCACATCCTGCGGCGTCTTCACCGTTGCAGGTGCTGCAGCGCGCACTACTCGAAATCCAATGCGGTGCGCGCCCGGTGTCGGCGGTCGCTGTGCGCCGAGGGCAAGAATCGCTTCGCGATCGTCCGCACGATGCGCGATCGAGTCGGACGCGATGACGCGCCAGTCACCGCCCTCCCACGACCACGATGCTCGAAGGAGCGTCTCCCCGCTGCGATCCCGAATGAACGTCAGTTCAAGCGGCATCGCCTCACCCTCGCGCATCGTGACGGTGAGATCCGTGGGCTCGCCGTTCACGCTTTTCCACTCGTTCCCTGCCAGTGTGAGCGTACCTTGTGGAAGAGCCTCAAGTCGGACCCTCACCTGACCGGTGACCGGCGCGATGAGGCGTCCGCGCCAGCGGCCCGACCAGCGCGCCCCGCGCGCCACATCGTTGATCCAGTTGTTGTCCATCCGATCGAAGACATCCAGCGTCTGCGGTCGTTCGAACTGGTCGCTCGCGAACCACGTTCCGATCAGCCCGGGGCGGGACTCGTCCTCCGCATGAGTGTCCGATCTCCCCGTTGCAGCTTCGCGGATGAGCCCGAACGATGGCGCCATCGACGACCGGCCGGCGCTGTGCGCGTAGAGCGAACGACCGTGGCGACGGCCTTCATCGTCCAGCGATCCGCCGCGAATCACGCGCGCCCACCCGTGCGCCGGACCGACCGGGCCGATCAGCGCCTTCGGGTCAGGGGCGGCGTACCAGTCGGCGCACCATTCAAGCGGGCCGTCGTGCATGCCTTCAATGCCCCAGGCATTCGCAACACCGGTGCGCGGGGGTGCATCGCCCGACGAGAAGAGACTCTCCGTTCCCGCACGGCAGGCGTACTCCCATTCCGCCTCGGTCGGCAGGCGATGCACGATTCCGGTCTGTGCCGTCAACCAGTCGCAGTAGGCAACCGCGTCGAACCAGGTGATTCCCGTTGCAGGCGACGCGAGCTCGGCCTGCGCGTCCACGTCCGGTGCGAAGTCCGGACGAAACGCGCGGAATTCACGCACACTCACTTCGCGAACACCTATCTCAAACGGCATGCGGATCTCCACCGTCCGGCGCGGAGTCTCGTCCCAATGGCTGCGGCCGAGTTCGCTGCCCATGATGAAGTAACCCGAGGGGACTCGGACAAATGCAGGCATAGGCGGCGCTGAAGCTGCGCTCAACGTTGCAACTCCATGTCCACCGAATGCAAGCGTGATCGATGCCAGAAGAAGGTCGCGCATGTCTATCTCTCAGGGATCACGATGAATCGCGCCGTCACGACGCGCGTCGAGGGCGTTTCGCAGAGGTCTCCCGATGTGCGCCGTCAGCACCGCACGCGCAGCGCGTCAGGGACAACTCCCCCACGCACTGAGGAGTATCCCAAGGTCGGCGCCATTGGTCGTTTCGTCGCCGTTGAGATCGGCGCCTGGCTCGCCCCACGAGCCGAGCAGCGTGCCAAGATCCGCGCCATCAACCACGCCGCTCCCATCAAAGTCGGCAACACAAATCGTGCCGTCGGGCTGTCGTTCATGTGCCCCGATGTCGATCACACCACCAAGCGGTGACTCAATGCCTGTGTCGACGATCGCAGGGTCATCGACAATCCGAGGATTGCCGCCGAGATCGACGCCGCCGCCGGCGATTGCCGACACGGTGGAGTCGCCTGCGTCGATGCACGGCGAACCCGATGCGAGTCGATAGTCGCCGCGCCGTTCGTCGATGAAGAGCGGCTCCGTGTCCACGTTGCCGAGTCCGGGCCAGCCTCCTTCAACGTTGCAGAAGGTGACTGCCGCCACTCCATCGGTGTACGCGATGTTCGGTGACTCGGCCGCCACATTGTCGCGAACGATGGAGTTCACTACGAAGAGGCCCGCGCCTCCTGCGTCGTAGAAGATGCCTGCCCCGGTCTCTTCGGCCGTGTTTCCCACGATCGTGGCGTTGACGACTGCGCCCGTCTGTCGGCAGTAGATCGCGCCGCCGTTTCTCGATGCGTTCTGTACGAAGAGGTTGTTGACCACTTTAATGTCGCCCGCTGCGAGGAAGTACAGACCACCGCCTTCCTCTGCGGAGTTGTTCCCGATGAATTCGTTGCCGACCAGTCGATGCTGCTGAAACCCGGAGAAGGCGATGCCCACGCCGCCGCCGTACTCACCAGCACTATTGCCGGCGAGTCGAGTGCGGAAGAGCCACAGCGCGCCGTTCTGGCAGCCGATCGCGCCTCCGAGCCCCACGTCGGATGAGTTGCCCTCGAATACGCAATCCTCAACAACGATCGTCGTATTGTCGAGAAGCGCGCAGATGCCACCGCCACCGTTGGCTGCAACGTTGTCCTTGAAGATGGTCTTGCGCACCGTCGGGCCGGCGTTACCAACGACGAGCATCCCGCCTCCAAACTCGACCGACGTGTTGTCGCGCACGATGCACTCGTCGATGAGCGGCGAACTGTTGATGCATAGGATCCCGCCTCCACCATCGCCCGGCCCGCTGCCGCCGGTGATTGTGAAGCCGCGCAGGATCGACTCCGGACCTTCGTTGGTTGCGACCGTGACCACGTGGCCGCCGTTACCGTCGATGATCGTGACATTAGGGCCGTCGAGGCTGCGCACCTCGATCGCCTTGCCGCGAAAGTCGATGCGCTCTTCATATGTTCCGGCTGCAACGATGATTGTTGATCCGGAAAGCGATCCGTCGATCGCCGCCTGGATCGATGGAAACTCGCCGGGAACGCTCCACTCGCCGGCTGTCTCGCAGGAGTCCGGGATTCCGTTGTTGTCATCGTCGGTTGACCCGGCGGCGATATCGCAGTCATCCGGAACGCCGTTCTCGTTGCAGTCGGGCTCGCAGTCGTCGGGAGAGCCGTTGGCGTTGCAGTCACTCGAGAACGCCTGCGGCTCGCTGTCGAGAAGCTGAGCCGAGGGCAAGTATGCCTTCGTCAAGCGCATCTCGTCGATCGCCCCGCGCAGCTGCTGATTGGCCACACCTGTGTTCGATGTGTGCGCGCCGACTCGTAACGGTCCGCCGTTCGTCTGCGCCGGTTTCACGAGACTCAACGTTTCAAATGCACCGTCGAGTCCGAATCGAAGCGTCGCAATCGATGCGTCGTAGGCAACGCTGACGAAGTGCCACGACGTCGTGTCCTCGATCGCGAGCGCACTCACGATCGCCTGACTCGAGCTTCCCGTTCCATAGACGAAGGCAAGATTTCGGCCGCTTCCGCCGAAGTTTCCAGACTGCACAAGAACACCGTAATCAAGCGTGCTGTCGGCGCTGGCGATCGCCTTCTTCTGACAGAGCCATTGACGCGCCGCCGTCGTCGGCCCCCCGAGAGCACTGAGCTTCACCCACGCCTCGATGGTGAAGCTTCCGACGCCGACACTCAGAGCCCCGCCTGCATCGGCAACGTCGAAGTATCCGATCGCGGAGGTTGTCGTAAGGACGAGCGAGGCAGCGTTGGCGAATCCGCTCTGCGGCACGATGCCGACAGGAACCGTCGCTGAGAGCGAGGGGATTTCATTCGCCGCACCGTCAAGTCCGCCAGGCCCGCTGTCTTCGACGACTCCACGCCGAAGGGTCTCACAGCGCCAGTGCGCGACGCCGAAACCGAACTCCGAAGGCAGAAGATCACACTCGTCGAGCACTCCGTTGCCGTTGCAATCCTCGCCGGCGCCGGACGCATCAATCGCGCGGAGCACCCAGTTTCCGCTGAAGCTCGCTTCGATCGGCGCGAACTCGACGGCGTCTGCTGAGAGGTCGTTCGCATCGATCGGCATGTCTCGGCCGACGATCCAGCTCACACCGGCCTGATGCGGCGCCGTCAGATCTATCGCGGCGCCGCCCACGTCCGGCGCTTCGATGACGGCGCCCACGAAGAACGACGTTCCAACGGATCCTACGGAAACATCAGGGAGATCGAAGCGATTCATCAGTTGCGGATCGTCCATTCCCCGCAGGACGAGTACCTGCAACGACGAGAGGACGGCGGCATCGCTCGGGTTGCCGTCTCCGTCAGGATCACTCCAGACGTACACCGTCATTGTCGATCCCACGAGTGCGCTTCCAATCTTCATATCCACATGCGTGATCGTGTCGAAGCCGCCGCTTACGACGAAGCGATTGAGCCACGCTGTATATGTCCCGTCGGAGATGACGCCCGCCTCGGCGATGGAGTCTTCGAGTGTGTACGTGAACGGCAGTTGGCACTCGTCCGGAATGCCGTCGCCATCACAGTCGCTGCTCGTGCCTGCACGCAGGTCGGAGCGATCGTCGATGCCGTTCCCGTTGCAGTCGGCTCCCGCCGCCACCGGCGCGGAGAGACCGAAGAGACCGGCAAGCGCCGCCGCCACCAAGACAATCGGCACACTCAATGTCGAGCACATGCGCAGTCTCCCTCACTGGAGCGCCGCGTCGGGCGCGTCGTCAACGAGAAAATAAACCTTGACTTGCGATTGTCAACATTGTTTTTCTGGAAATGCCTGTGCCGAGGCGCCTCACCACCGCGCTCCAGCCGTACGTTCGCCGCCGATGGTCGCGACGATTCCATGCGATATCCACGGCGACTTTGAAATGGTCCGCGCGCGCCCTCGGCATGCACCCTGCTGGGGCTCAGATAGCTCTCGCCCAGCAGGAGATGCCTCGGACGCGCGCGGTCGGTGGCATAGCGGCGATAAGTCGAGGATTGGTGGTGGGTTGGGGGTGGAACCGGTCGTCGCGGCGACATTCTCGTCATCCTGCTCGCAGGGGGCGACAGGCAATCGCAGCGGCGTGACATCGAGTCGGCGCGACGACTCGCAGCGGAACTCAGTGATCCCAAGGAGCCAGGACGATGACCTCGAAACAGCGCAACATTTCCCCCAAGCGGCCGACCCGCAAGGCCCGAGCCGCAGCGAAGCCACGCAAGAGTGTGAAGCTCGGAAAGGACGCGAAGCTGTCCGCCTTCGACGCGGCCAAGTTCCTCGACTCCGACGAGGCTGTGGCGGAGTTCATCGACGCTGCGCTCGAGACGGGCGAGCCAGCGGTGCTCATCCGTGCACTCGGCGAAGTCGCCCGTGCTCAAGGCATGGCGCAGGTCGCCAAGCGCTCGGGCCTGGGGCGCGAGAGCCTGTACAAGGCGCTGCATCCTTCCTCGCATCCGCGCCTCGAGACCATCATGCGTGTCGCGCAGGCGCTCGGCGTCCGCCTGCATGCGTCGGCCGCATGTCTACGAGAGCGGCGGCACGATCTACGCGGCGACGAATGGCGGCGTGAGCATCGCCGTTGTTCCAGCCCCCGGCGCGCTCGCGCTCCTGGGCGCGGCAGGCCTCGTCGGCTCGCGCCGTCGTCGCTGACACTCCCCTCGCGCATCCCCGCCGGCTCCTGGCCGGCGACCACACTTCTCGCCGTGTCGCCTTCGGGCGGTGCGAGCAGCAGTCCGGAGCGAACGCCCCGGCCACACGGCCGGGGCGTTCGCGTTGTGCGGCGTGCGGATGCGCCCTTTGCGACATGGGGTTGCGTGCGCAGAGGTCCCTCGCGGTGGGCCAACGGAGCGGCGTGGCCGAGTTACTGACCGACGGCTTCGGATTCCCGAGTGAGCGTAAGACACTCAGGGACTCACTCGTCGACATGCCATGTTGCACTCGGGCGATCGAAGACGATGGTGCGCTCGCACTCTCGAACTGCCGCCCCAGAGCCCAGCCGAACTCCGATCTCGACGAAACTGCCCCAGACCTTGGTGTCACCCGGCGTGATCTCCACGATGCCGGCTCGGAGCAGTTCGCCGGCGAAGCGCCGCGGGAAGCGCGGCAGTCGTTGCTCTGCGATCTGGAGCTGCGTGTAGTCCGTGATGGCATCCGAAAGCATGGCGAGCGGTGCCGCGGGGTCGATGCTGTGCAGGACGAGGTCTGCATCGATGGCCTGAAGGCTCCAGATCGCCCGCACATCGGCGCCGAGCATGTCCTGTTCGAGCCGTAAGCAGCGCACGACGGCGAGCAGATCCGTCTCGTCCACGCACTCGATGGGCGCTGCAAGCCGGACGGCGGCACGAGCCTCGAACGATCCCTGACGCACGAGAGCGGCAAGCGCTCGATCATCCCATGCGCGCACCGCGCCGGAGGTCTCTTCGACGATCGTGCAGCCCTCTGCAAGGGTGCTCGCAAGGCGTGCCGCTACGACTGGAAGTGGCGCGGGGCCGAGGTACAGGCGACCGCGCTCGCACAGCGAGTCATCCGAGGACGCAAGCGCGTCGTATCGGGCGTGCACTCCACGACGCTCGGTTGAGGCGGGCTTGCGAGGGGCATTTGTCTTGGTTCGCCCGGATCGGGCGGGTTCTGGGAAGGATTCCATGGTGCGGCCGCGTTTTCTCTGTGTGTTCGATGAATGAAACAGGCCCTGCCTTCGGGCAGGGCCTTCTTCGATCAGTCTGCGTGATGCTTGCGCTCAGCGAGTCCGTCGATGCCCTGCTTGATCCTTCGAATGCATGACGCCGGCATGCATGGAGGAACAATCCATGCAGAAGCACTGGCAGCTGCGCACGGCATTGGCCGTGGAAGTCGCCTGAGGCTTGGAGCAGGATGGGGCGCGATCGCTCATTGCACGGTCAGGCTAGGAGGCCGCATCGACCGGGACAAGTGAGCTTTCAGAAATTTTCGCTCCCCTGCCCTGACCGGGGCGTTGAGCCACGGTCGGACCGGCTCAGGCATCTGGCGTTCTTCTGCGGAATCAGCGGTCGCTCTGAGCTAAGGCTGTTCCCAAGCTGGGAAGGGGTCTTCGTTTTGAGCCCAAGCCTTCGGACCTTGCGAAAACTCATCCCCTGAAAGCAGGCATGCGTCGAGTTGGCGCGTGAGCTCCTCCCGATCCATGCCGGCACCAATGAAGACGATCTCCTGTCGCCGATCGCCGAAGGGATCCTGCCAGTTGGACTTGACCCAGTCTTCGAGTCCGCCGGTTCCTTCCCACTGACTCTTGGGCAGCGCTGCGTACCACATGCCGGCCCGGTCGATCGTCAGGGATGACCCCGCTTGCGCCCACGTACCGCAATCACGCATGCGCGTGGCCAGCCAGAAGAAGCCCTTGGAGCGAACCACGCCCTTCAAGCCCCGGTTGAGCATCTGGGCGAGGCGCTGCGGATGGAATGGCACACGCGCTCGATAGACGAAGCTCGAGATGCCGTACTCCTCAGTCTCCGGCGTGTGGTTGCCCATGAGTTCCTGCACCCATCCCGGGCTTGCCTGCGCGGCTTCGTAGTCGAAGGTCTTGGTGTTGAGGATCTCCCGCGGCGAGACCCTGCCATGGTTGGCGCGAATGAATCGCGCCTTGGGATTCAACTGTCGCAGGATGGACTCAAGACGATCGGCATCGGTCACCGACACGAGGTCGCACTTGTTGATCACGATGATGTTGGCAAACTCGACCTGGTCGTTGAGCAGGTCAACGATCATCCGCTCGTCACCATCGGCTTGCAGCGTCCGGCGGTCCTTCAGCTGCTGCGAACTGTCCCAGTCATGCAGGAAGTTCTTGGCGTCGACCACCGTCACCATGGTGTCCAGGTTGGCGACGTCGGACAGCATCTGGCCGTCTTCCTGCTCTACATAGAAGCTTGCAGCGACGGGCTTGGGTTCGCTGATCCCGGTCGATTCGATGAGCAGGTAATCGAACCGGCCCTCATCGGCGAGGCGGCGGACTTCCTTCATCAGGTCCTCGCGAAGCGTGCAGCAGATGCAGCCGTTGGACATCTCGATGAGCCTCTCTTCGGTTCGATTGAGCTCGACGGCACCACGCACCAGCGATGCGTCGATGTTCACCTCGCTCATGTCGTTGACGATGAGCGCGACGCGCAGACCTTCGCGGTTGTTGAGGACATGACTGAGCAGCGTCGTCTTGCCTGCTCCGAGGAAGCCGGAGAGGACGGTGACGGGAAGGCGACGGGTGTCGGACGATGGATCGCTGTGCGTCATGGTGGCCATGGGGTGGGAGCCTTGCAAATGGGAATGCGTTTGCATATGCTACTGTGCATGGCTACCCGCCGCACATCCCGCACGGCTGCCCGCGCACGGACCTCGCCGAAGCAGGCGCCCGCGTCCGCCCTCCGCGCACTCGGGCGCACCACGCGCCAGCGCAGCGCGCTGCTCGCCATCATTGCACGCGAGTCGCGCCCGCTCTCGCCCTACGAGCTGCACGCCCTCGCCCTCCGTGCCATACCGTCGATCAGCCAGAGCACCATCTACCGCAATCTTCGCGCGCTGGAAGAGGCGGGTGAGATCCATGCCGTGTCGATTCCCGGCCAGGCTCCCCGATACGAGCTTGCGGCGGTCGCCGCACACCATCACCACCACTTCCATTGCCACGGCTGTGATCGCGTCTACGACCTTGAAGGCTGCCCGGGAGGCCTTCGAGGTCTTCTCCCCCATGGCTTCACGCTCGAGGAGCACACCATCGTCCTGAAGGGCAAGTGCCAGATGTGCGCCTCATGAGTTCGCCCGCAGCTGCCAGTCGAGCGGATCGATCTCGGGCAGGCAATCGCTGACGCCGGGCACGGCCAGATGCCGAAGCATGTTGAGGCACTGCGCACGATGGTGCATGCCATGCGTGGCCACATGGACGAGCGCGGCACCGCGCGTGAATCGATGGGCCTGGCCTGCGATTGTCACCTCGAACTCCGTTCCGAGTCCACGCGCCCGCGCACGCTCTGCGCTCGCAGCCAGCCCACTCGCCGCCGTGTCCAGCAGGCGCAAGAGTTCCGCAGGCGTCCGCTGCACACCGCTCTCGATCGAGGGGCGCAGCTCGGTCGGCGGTCCATCGATGCGATCGGCCCAGCGAAGCATCGCACCCACCACATGCGTCAGCGTGTCGTGCAAAGACCCGGGCCCCTTCTGCTGCACGCGTTGAAGCGAAGCGTCGACCCATCGATGCGGCGTGATGCACGGCGTGATGCCTGATCCAAGGACAAAGGGCGCTTTGACTTACCGCCTGCCCGGACTACCTTTCCATCGCATCGACCCATGCCGAGTCGATCCCTTGACGCTCCATGCCCATCCTGCGAACCATCGTCAGCGCCATCACCATTGCCCTCCTTTGCCCGATCGCCCTGGCCGACTGGCCCAACCTCGGGGGTGGACCGATGGCGAACGGGCGCTCAGGTGCCATCGGGCCATCCTCTGCCGAGGTGACCTGGGCCCGCAGCAACATGGGCTGCCTGATCTCCTGGGCTCCGGCCATCGAGGGCCATCGCGCCTTCATGGTTCGCCAGACGTACGCACAGGCTCCCTACAACCCACCGCCGGGCGAAGCCCGGGTGCACTGTCTCGATCTCACGACAGGCGCCACGCTGTGGACCTTCGACTGCCCGTTCGAGAGCGGTCAATGGACCACCGTCGTCTACGGCGCGAAGGATGGGCGGGTGTTCGTGGGCCGCGGCGGCAACGGCTCCGCCTCGGCCGGACGCGTGCACTGCCTTGACGCGCAGACGGGTGCAGTGATCTGGGTCTCGGCCGACATGGTCCGCACGGGCGCCTATGACGGCATCGTCTTCATGGACGACGGCGATCCGATCTTCGCGAGCCATCTCGAGATGCGCCGCATCGATGCCCAGACTGGCGCGACGGTGTGGTTGACGTCAAGAAGCTGCAGCGTGAGCGGGAACTGCGGCCCCGCCCGGGACGGCGATGCCATCTACGTCGACGAAGTGGCCGGCGGTGGGCAACGCATCTCCCGCTTCAGCGCCACGACCGGCCAACGGCTCTACAGCAGCCAGACCATGCCGGGCTTCCTCAACCAGAACTCGCCGTTCTGCGCCACCGGCGGCCTCGTCTTCTACCTTCGCACGAGCAACGAGGGCCCGAGCTTCGACAAGCTCTACGCGTTCAAGGACACCGGCAGCGGCTTCCAGTTGCTGTGGTCGGCCCAGGCCTACACCGAACCTGGTGCCCGGCACGCGGTCACGCCGGATGGAGGCGTGACCATGCTCTCGCCCGAGGGGCGACTGCAGATCCGTGATCAGCTCACTGGCGCCGTCCGCGCAGAGTCGGCCGGAACCGTGCTCAGCCCAACGGGGTTCACCTCGTCGATGGTGGCCGTTGACGCCCTCGGGCGCCTCTACCACAACAATTCCAACGGCGCCGGCGGCGGACCTGCCGATCTTCGCGCGTTCGCGCCCACGCTCGAGGTGTTCTGGAGTGCATCGATCACTGGCCTCAGCCAAGGCGGCCCCGCCCTGTCGGCTGATGGCAGCCTGATCGCTGCCGGCACAGTCGATGTGCAGCGGTACTGGACACCACCGCCCTGCTCCGAAGCAGACCTCAATTGCGACGGCATCGTGGATGGCGCTGACCTTGGCGCCATGCTCAGCGCATGGGGACCGTGCCCCGGGTGCGCAGCTGACCTGAACGATGATGCCAGAGTCGACGGCGCCGATCTCGGCCAGTTGCTGACGGCCTTCGGGACCTGAGGCCTACCCCGCCCGATCGATCCGGTAGATCAGCCGGTCGCTGGGCACGCCGCCGACAGGCACCTGCTCGCGGCGGTCGAGCCGCGCCCCGATGCGCTCGAGCGCACGCTGCGAGCGCAGGTTGCCGGGGCTGACGTGGAACCACGCGGTCGCCACATGCAGGAACGCATGCGCGAGCATGAGCGACTTGACCTCGCGGTTGGTGGCTCCGCCCCAGTGCGCGCGTTCTAGGAAGGTGTAGCCGATCACGACCGACGATCCTGCAGGATCCCAGTCGTAGTAGCGGCTCGAGCCGATGATCCTGCCGCTGCTGCGCTCGGAGATCACAAGTCCCCCACCGCACTCGAGCGCGCCCTTGAAGAAGCGCTCGAAGATGGGTCGTTCGTGTCGGTCGCGCTCCGAGTGCTGCTCCCAGATGAGGGGATCGGCCGCGGCCGCATGAAGCTCATCGAGATCGGCGGCCTGGAGTGGCCGCAGCTTGACGATCGAGCCGTGGAGCGTGGGTTGCCAAGGGTTCATGGATTGGTCTCCCGAACAAGACGGATCGCTCGGATGTTCGCGACCGCTTCGCCGGGCTTCGACAGCGCGCGGAGGATGGCGCGATGGGAACCCATCGGCAACTCCACACGGCCGACCTCGATCGTGCGATACGACTGCCAACCGCCAGTTGCGGGCACCGTGAACTCAGGCGAGCCGGCACCGCCTTCGATCTCGAGTCGCATGCGCGAGCCGGCAGCCGCGTCGGTGCACGCGAGGTCGATCTCGATGCGGTAGGTCCCGCCCTGCGCGGCGCCGATCCCGATCGGCCACGCCGCCGTGGCCACGGGATCGAGCCAATAGCCGATGTTGTGCGTGACCTCGCCAATCACCCCGACGCGCTCGATGCGGATCGATGGACCATCGAGCGTGGCATCGTGCGGCGTGAGCGACAGCATTCCACGCGCATCCGGGAAGACGAGGAACGTCATCGGCAGGACCTCGCCGTCAAGATCAAGGCGCACCACGGAGCACGCGGGATCGACGGGCTTCGCCGGCACGTCGACGACCAGGCGACCCGACTCCTGCGGGCTCGGCGCAGCGCGGATGGGCGCGTCGCTGCCGAGGAGTCGCGCGCCGCGCACCTTGCCCTGCATCGGTACGACGAGGCGGCCGTCCTTGGGCCACTCCCACACATGCAGGTAGAGCACGCCGGGCTTCTGCGTCGCTCGTCCCCATGACAGCCGCTGGAACGGGCTCGCCGTCGTGCCCCGGATCGCTTCGCCGTTGACCGTCATCCATGCGCCCACGCCGCGGAGCGCACGCTCGGCCTGCTCCGGCACGCGGCCGTGCGCATCGGGGCCGATGTTCAGGAGCAGGTTGCCGCCCTTGGACACGATGTCGCTCAAGAGGCGCACCACCGTCGTGGCGTCCTTCCAGTTCATGTCGTGCGCACTGAAGCCGTAGCTCTCGTTGAGCGTGTGGTTGACCTCCCAGTCCATGCCAGGCAGCCCGGTGGGCGGCACATACTTCTCCGGCGTGCCGTAGTCGCCGTTCTTGTTCTCGAGGCCGAAGAAGAGCCGGTTGTTGACCAGGATCCCAGGCTGCTTCGCCCGCATGTCGGCCATGAGCTGGGCGGCGCCCCATGCCGCACCTTGGCGGGACTCATCGGAGTAGTCGAACCAGATCGTGGAGAGCGGACCGTAGTTGGCCAGCAGTTCGTTCACATGGCCGCGCAGGTACGCGAGATACCGCGCATGGTCGCGCGGCCGGCCAGTCTTGGGATACGCCGGCAGCGCCATCTCGTAGGCATCGGGGTGCTGCCAATCGAGGAGCGAGTAGTAGAAGCCGGCCTTGAGGCCGCGCGCACGCATCGCGTCGGCGAACTCGCGCGCGACATCGCGGCCCGCGGGCGAGATGTTGGTTCCACCGGCGATGTCATTCGACAGCGAGTACGGCTCCTTCGAGTTGAAGAGGGTGAAGCCGTCGTGGTGCTTCGAGGTCATGACGGCGTAGGACATGCCCGCCGCGCGTGCGAGCTCGGCCCACCCGTCTGCGAAGCCTGCATCCGGCACGAAGCGCGGCTTCATCTGCCGTGCGTACTCGGCGCAGGGCACGGCAGCCCAGTGCTGGATCCATTCCGCGTAGTGCTGCTCGTAGCGCTTGCCATCCCAGTAGCCGCCCGCGGGCGAGTAGAGCCCCCAGTGGATGAACATGCCGAAGCGAGCGTCGCGCCACCACGCCATGCGCGTGTCGCGGTCACTGGCCCAGAGCGCGATCTGCTCGGCTTCGGTCGGGGGCGCAGCGTGGGTGCGCGGCGCAGCCAGGGCGAGCACGACCGATGCAGCGACAGACGGAGCGAGCACTCCAAAGACTGACGTGGCACGGGTCGAGGCGAGGTTTTCGGCAGTCATGCGCGCACGGTAGCGCGAGGCGTGGATGGGACGCACCCAGACCTACTGCCCCGCCGCGCCATACTGCGCGCGGTACGCAGCGATGCGGGCGCGGTCGGCATCGGTCAGCCGCGCTCCCAGGTGCTCGACGACTTCGTCGATCGTGACGATCGCGGCCGTCGGCATCCCGAACTCGTGGCCGACCTCGGCCAAAGCCGTGCGGGTCGAGCTCTCGCTCGCACGCTCTTGACGATCGACCGACACCACGAGCCCCGCCAGCGACACGCGCGCCGCGGCGCGCAGCACCGGCACCGTTTCGCGAATGGAAGTGCCGGCGGTCGTCACATCTTCGACGATGAGCACGCGGTCGCCATCCTTCAAGCTGCGGCCGACGAGCACACCGCCCTCGCCGTGATCCTTGGCTTCCTTGCGGTTGAAGCAGAACTCAACCTCGCGGCCACGCTCGGCGAACGCCATGGACACAGCAACGACCAGCGGGATCCCCTTGTACGCAGGACCGAAGAGGCAATCGAAGCCGCCTGGGAACGAACGCTCGATCGCATCGGCATACGCCCGACCGAGCTCGACCAGGTGGACGCCCGAGCGGTACCGGCCCGTGTTGACGAAGTACGGCGTCTTGCGGCCGCTCTTGGTGGTGAAGTCGCCGAAGGTGAGCACTCCGGCATCGACCATGAAGTCAATGAAGCGCCGCTGGCTGTCGTGCATGGAGGCGATGCTAACGGCCCATGCGGGCGTGATGATCGGCCCCTCCAAGCGGAGGCGAGCGTTCCCGCCCACAGTGCCATGATGATCAGGCGCGGAAGAACCCTCTGATCACGCCACGATGGTCGCTGGGCCCGAGCGAGCCGCAAGACCGATGGTCACGCCAGATCGAACCGGTCGAGGTTCATGACCTTGACCCACGCCGCGACGAAGTCGTGCACGAACTTCGCCTTCGCATCGGCGCTGGCGTAGACCTCGCTGAGGGCGCGCAGCTGGGAGTTCGAGCCGAACGCGAGGTCGACGCGGCTCGCCGTCCAGACAGCCTGCCCGGTGCGGCGGCAGCGGCCCGCGAAGGTCTCTTCATCCGACGAGAGCGGCGTCCACTCGATGCCCATGTCGAGCAGGTTGACGAACCAGTCGTTGGTCAGGCGCCCCGGGGTCTTGGTGAAGACGCCGAGCGCGGAGCCATCCCAGTTGGCGCCCATCGAACGCAGGCCGCCCACGAGCACGGTCATTTCCGGCGCGGTCAGCGTGAGCAGGTCGGCCTTGTCGACCAGCAGGTGCTCTGCACGACGCGGCAGGCTGTGCGCGAGATAGTTGCGGAAGCCATCCGCTGCGGGCTGCAGCACCTTGAACGACTCGGCGTCGGTGTCTTCGTCCGTCGCATCGGTGCGGCCCGGCGTGAACGGCACGGTCACGCTGATGCCGGCATCCTTGGCGGCCTTCTCCACGCCGGCGCAACCCGCGAGCACGATCAGGTCGGCCATCGACACCTGTGTCGCGCCTGTCTTGTTGAACTCAGCGCGGATCGACTCGAGCGCCTTCAGCACGATCGCGAGGGCGGCCGGGTTGTTGACGGCCCAGTCCTTCTGCGGGGCGAGCCGGATGCGCGCGCCGTTGGCGCCGCCACGCTTGTCGGTGCCGCGGAAGGTGCTCGCGGAAGCCCACGCCGTCGTCACGAGCTGGGCGACCGACAGCCCCGAGGCGAGGACCTTGGCTTTCAGCGCGGCGGCGTCGGCTGCACCGACAGGCGGGTGCGTGGCGGCCGGAACCGGATCCTGCCACACGAGCACTTCGCTCGGGACGAGCTTGCCTAGGTAGCGCGAGCGCGGCCCCATGTCGCGGTGCGTGAGCTTGAACCACGCGCGCGCGAACGCATCGGCGAACGCCTTGGGATCCCTGTGGAAACGGCGCGAGACCTTCTCGTAGGCGGGGTCCATGCGGAGCGCTAGGTCGGTCGTCAGCATGATGACGGTCACCCGCGTGCTGGCATCCTCGGCATCGGGCGCCGTGACCTGCGGACCGTTGGCGAGCGTGCCCTGCGGCACCCACTGCCATGCGCCGGCGGGGCTCTTGGTCAGCTCCCATTCGTTGCCGAGGAGCGTGTCGAAATAGCCGTTGTCCCACGTCGTGGGATTCGGGGTCCATGCACCCTCGAGGCCGCTCGAAATCGTGTCACGGCCATGGCCCGAACCGAATGAGTTGCGCCAACCGAAGCCCATCTCCTGCAGCGGCGCCGCTTCAGGATCCGGGCCAAGATGCTTTGCAGGATCGGCCGCGCCGTGCGACTTGCCGAAGGTGTGACCACCGGCGATCAGCGCCACGGTTTCCTCGTCGTTCATCGCCATGCGCGCGAAGGTCTCGCGGATGTCACGCGCCGACGCGATGGGATCGGGCTTGCCGTTGGGGCCTTCGGGATTCACATAGATCAGGCCCATCTGCACGGCGGCGAGATTGCTCTCGAGCACGCGGTCGCCCTGGTAGCGCTCATCACCGAGCCACGTGCGCTCGCTGCCCCAGTAGGTGGTGTCGGGTTCCCAGACATCCGGTCGTCCGCCACCAAAGCCGAAGGTCTTGAAGCCCATGGATTCGAGCGCAGCGTTCCCCGCGAGGATCATCAGGTCGGCCCACGAGAGCCTCTGTCCGTACTTCTGCTTGATCGGCCAGAGCAGGCGGCGCGCCTTGTCGAGGTTCACGTTGTCAGGCCAACTGTTGAGCGGGGCGAAGCGATGAAGGCCCGACCCGCCGCCGCCGCGACCATCGCTCGTGCGATACGTGCCTGCACTGTGCCACGCCATGCGGATCATGAACGGCCCGTAGTGGCCGTAGTCGGCGGGCCACCACGCCTGCGAGTCGGTCATGAGCACCTTGAGGTCAGCCATCACCGCATCGAGGTCCAGCTCCTTGAAGGCCTTGGCGTACTGGAAGCCCGCGCCCATCGGATCGGACTTCGAGGAATTGCGCGCGAGCACGGACAGGTCGAGTTCGCTCGGCCACCAATCACGGTTGGTGGGACCTTGCGCGATGTTCTTGACGAATCCGCCCGCGAAGGGGCACTTGCTCGGTGCAGTCATGGTGGTCATGGGTGGTCCTCGTTGGTCTGTGAGCCGCTGGGCCCGCGAAGCCAAGCCTAGCAACGCACGACGCGGTACGGCAGGGATCACCCACTGCAGAGTGCTGCCCGCCCCGGCCAGCAGGTGTGCGGCGGCCAGCGACGTCATGCACTGCGGCCAGCGGGGTGAGCACCACGGACGGTGCGGTCGAGCACCTCAGCCAGAGGGTTAGTCACGAACGCCTGCGAGGTCCAGCACAAAAGCCTGCTCGCGTGCGACCCGCGCCAACCGGTCGAAGCGCCCGGTGCGCCCACCGTGTCCGGCTGCCATCTCGATGTCGAAGAGCAACGGCTCGCGGTCGGTCTTGAGCCGACGCAGTCGCGCGACGAACTTGGCGGGCTCGAAGTAGCCGACCTGGGAATCCCAGAGGCCCGTCGTCACGAGCATCGCGGGATAGTCCTTCGCTTGGATGTTGTCGTAGGGCGAATAGGACAAGATGTACTCGTAGGCCTCGCGCGACTCGATCGGATTGCCCCACTGCGACCACTCGTTCGTCGTCAGCGGGATCGATGGATCAAGCATGGTCGTCAGCGCATCGACGAAGGGAACCCCGAGGATGATGCCGCGGTAGCGATCCCCCGCCATGTTGGCGACCGCGCCCATCAGGAGCCCGCCCGCCGATCCGCCGCTGGCGAAGACGCGCTTGGCATCGACCCAGCGCTCGCGCACGAGCCAGTCGGTGGCATCGATGAAGTCGTTGAAGGTGTTGCGCTTCCTGAGCAGCCGGCCATCCTCGTACCAGTCCTGGCCCAAGTCGGCGCCGCCACGCACATGCACCGTGACGAGCGCGACGCCACGGTCCATGAGCGACACGCCGGGAAGATCGAAGCGGGCATCGCTCGCGTAGCCGTACGCGCCGTAGGCCTCGAGCAAGGCCGGGTGTGCGCCGTCGTGCGCCCAGGCATCGTTCCGCCATGCGATCGAGATCGGAATGCGCTTGCCATCACGGCTCGGCGCCCAGAGCCGTGCGCTCGCGTAGCGAGACCGGTCGTAGCCGCGCACCGTGCGCTCCTTGCGCACCTGCTGTGCACCGGACGCAAGGTCGACATCGATCGTGCGCTGCGGCGTGATCATCGACCCGTATCCGACGCGGACCCAGCGGTTCGCAGGGTCTGGATTGTCGCCAAGGGTCATCGTGCACGCGGCTTCATCGGTTGGGATCAGCGTGCCTTCGCCGCCCGACCAAGGCACGATGCGCACGCGGGCGTTGGCGTCGACGCGCTCGGCCACGGCCACGCCCTGCTCAAGGAGCGAGGCGTCGTCGATCGCGGCATCCGTACGGTGCGGCACGAGCTCCCGCCAGCGCCCGGGTTCGGCGAGCTCTGCATCGCTCGCCACGGCGATGCGGAAGTTGCGCGCGTTGAGGTTCGTGCGAATGAGCCAGGTCCCGTTGAGCCGATCGGCGTAGTGACGCACGCCAGCCGTGCGCGGCAGCGCCACGCGTGGCGCATCCGCTGGGTTGGCCAGCGGCACGGTGCGCAGTTCGTTGGTGTCGTAGCCCTCCATCTGGATCCGAAGCAGCGTGCGGCAGCGCGAGGCGTCGATCGAGGTGAAGAGGGTCTGGTCGGGTTCCTGATAGACGATCGTGTCGCTGGCGGGATCGGTGCCAAGAACATGGCGGCAGACCGGCCCGCTTTGCAGGAGCACGGGATCCTGTCGCATGTAGAAGATGCTGCGTCCGTCGGCGGCCCAGACCACCGACTCCAGCGTGCCTCTGATGCGATCGGGAAGGTCCTTGCCGGTCGACAGGTCGCGCATGCGCAGCTCGTGACCGCGGCGCCCGACGGTGTCCTCGGTCCAGGCGACGAGCGAACCATCGTGGCTCACTTCGACATCGCCCACACGGAAGTACGCGTGGCCCTTCGCGAGCTCATTGCCGTCGAGCATCACCTGCCCGGCGCCATCGTCGCGCGAGCGCATCCATCGCTGCTGCTCGTCGCCCGGCGAGAACGCGGTCCATGTCCACCATCCGTGATCGAACTGGCGCGGGGTCGAGTCGTCCTCGGCGATGCGCGCGCGAGACTCGCTGGCGAGTCGCGCCTGGAGCGGGGCCAGCCGCGCGAGCATGGCGCTGGTAAAGGCCTGCTCGGCCCGGAGGTAGCTCATCACCTCGTCGCTCTTGCGCTCGGGATGGTCGTCGCGGAGCCAGTAATACTCATCGCGGCGCTCGCCGTGCGGGCTCTTGACGACGGTCACGCGCTCGATGGCCACAGGGGGCGCGAGGGCCGCAACCATGCGTTGATCCGTCTCGACAGGTCCGGTACAGGCGCTTAAGCCGACAAGACAGCCCAAAAGGGCCGGCGGCACTCTGCCGAGGCTGCAGTTCATGATTGCAGCGTACGCGAGGCGATGCAGGTCGGCCAACCGGGCTGTGGCAGCCGATGTCCGGGCAATTTCGGGATCGTCACTTCCCCGTTGGGATTTCAGACCTATGGTTCGAAGTCCCCCTCCCTCTAACCAAAGGCATCAAGATGTTCCGTTCGATCACCGTCGCTTGCGCTACATGCGCCCTGTGCAGCCCATCATTCGCCGCCATCAATGGCTTCACCGAGTCGTTCTCGGAAGGTGCAGCAAATTGGCGCAACTTCAATGGCACGGCCACGCTTGCTTGGTCTGCCGGTGGCGGCCCGGCCGATGATGCGTTCGTGAGCGGTCAGTTCAACCTGTCCAGCACCACCGTGGGCGGATTCCCGCCGACGGTCATGCGCGCGGCTGCCAGCTACGGTTCCTCGAACGGCGGCTATGTGGGTAACTGGATCAACGAGGGTGTGACCAGCGTTGGATTCTGGTTCCGACACGACCTTTCACAGTCCATCGCCATCACCGGGCGTTTCGCGACGCCAAACAACTCACCGGGGGCGTCGGTTGTTTCCAGCGCGCTGGTGGCCTCGAATACCTGGACCTTCGTCAGTTTCAATGTGGCGCAAGGCAGCAGCGACATCATCTCGCTCGGTGGCGGCACCTACTCCGCGATCTTCTCGAACATCGGCAACATCCAGCTGGGCTTCCAGGTACCCGCCGCGCTCGCTGGCCAGAACATCACCGGCACCTTCAGCATGACCGATTTCACGCTCACGCCTGCACCAGGCGCGCTCGCGCTGCTGGCGGCTGGCGGGCTGGTGCGCGGCCGTCGGCGCTGAACAAAGGAGCTTTAGGGCGGAATGAGGGCATGCCCCGCCAAGCTCCCTTGGGGGACCCCTGTCAGCCCCTTGCGCCCCACGCGGTTTCAAATCACTCCGGATTGTGTTGGGCGAATTGACCCACGGGCTACATTGGTCATCATTCGGTCTGCGACAGACTCCCAACGGCCTCCCCCATCCGATCCAGACCAGATCAAGAGCAAGAAAGCGGCACATCCATGAACATCGCAATCACGAGCGCTGGCAGCCTCCTTGCTCCAAGCCTTCTTGTCTGTGCCGTGATGGCCACACCACCCGCAGGGCGCCAGGACGAACCTGAGTTCAAATCGACCCTGACCCGCGTGCGCGAGGGCGGCACGCCGTTCGATCCCAGCCAGAAGCTTGAGCCCTACGCGATCAGGCGCGCGACCGACGGCGGGCTCGCCAACGACATTGGCTCGTCGCCCATCAGCTCGGTGCCCGAGTACGGGCCGACCCGCGGCGTGCTCTACCAGTATGGCAACAGCTGGAACTCGGTCGTCACCGCGCTGGTGTCGAGTCTGACCGCCGGCACCGTGAACGACGAGATCGCCTATGTCGTCGTCGCCA
>Ga0194127_10001523_pt1 | contig 33852 bp, 31 predicted proteins | sample TA2KigC100mmetaG_FD_148624 | JGI IMG/M metagenome (GOLD analysis project Ga0194127, IMG submission 148624) | Freshwater microbial communities from Lake Tanganyika, Tanzania - TA2015036 Kigoma Deep Cast 100m | ecosystem: Environmental > Aquatic > Freshwater > Lake | place: Tanzania: Lake...
AATTAATCGAATGACGAATAGGTCGAATGGAATTCACGAATTAGCCGAATGACGAATTCGGCGAATGAAATTCGGGAATCCGAAAGTTCTTGTCATTTCATTCGTTCTATTCGTCATTCTTGATCATTTCCAATATTTGAAATCGTCTTAGTCTCTGATGCACCGCAGGGAGAAACCGCTCGCCTTATTGTTGACGCTCATGTAGCAGAAGCTACTGCTGAAGTACAGGTTCCAGCCATTTGTATTGCTGTACTGTGTACTACTCCAGTAGTTGCCGTTTGAACCACGGTTGAGGAGCGAACCATCGCTGTAGCTCAGGAGCCCGGCAGCGTGCATTTTTAATAGTGAGTTCCATGGTCCGTTCCAAGTTGTCCAGCCTCCGCTTGCATCCACATTGAACCATTCGGTATAGGTCGGTATCCGCCAGCCGGTTCCAAGCTCAAGTGTACACGGATCTTTGTCACTTATCCAATTTGAATTCTCATTGATGCTGCTGATCCAGGTAGTACTTGGCGTCCGCGTTGTACCGTCATGCTTATATCCTTGCTTGAGGTTGAACTGCCAATACCAGCCTGCCGAGGCCTCGGTGGCATCGCTAACTGCAGTTGCCTGCTGGCTGGCGCCAAGGTTACGGGTGATCCAGCATTTGGATGTTTCTCCGGGAATTCCGTCAGTCGTTCCATAGATCACTGTTTTATTAACCGGCGCAACGCCACCGGCAACCACATGGTTAATCGTTAGTGATAGACCGCAGCCAAAAGCAGGAGTAGGTATCACCGATTCCCAGCCAACTCCGTTGAAGACATTCAACCTGTTTTCATCGGTATTGAAAATTACCAGGCCTGCTGCCGGACTTGTAATGGCATTCCGCTGGGCTGTTGTCATTCGTGGAGGAAGAAGTCCCTTGTCGGTAAATTTTACATCCAGCCCTGCAGAGGGATTAGGAGATGTTCCGTCGGCGTTGATGCCTACCTGGGCAATTGAAATGCTCAATCCTGTCGTAATCAACAGGATCGAGAGGAAAATACTTTTCATAAGGACACGATTTTAAGGACTGCTCATGTGCTGCTCTTACCACAAAGCAGTAATCTTCAAGCCTCAGTAAAATTTCTTTTAAGTGATTGACCTTTTCCCGTTTTAAGTGTTTCACAATAAGTCGATAAATTGAAATTAGGAATTGACTGTCTCGCTTGCATCGAAAGTTTCATATAGTCAGCGTTACTCATTTCGTATATCTCAACTATTCGCTGTCTGAATATTTCTGGTGATGCACAGAGAAAGCCATTCCTTCCGTCTTTTAGAAAGTAATTGTTTTCGGGTAAGTCGGAACTTAACACAGGAACACCATTGTTCAAATACTGCTTCAATTTAAAAGCAGATTTGGAACGATGTAACTCATTATCAAGAATTGTTGACACACCAATGTCAAATTCCGAAATACGATTTTGAATATCCGTTTCATTATTCCAGTCAATGTTACGAGGCATCTCAAGAAAGATGTTTGTGGCTGATTTGAAGTAGTCAGAAAGAAACTGAAAGTCGCTTTCACATTTTCTGCCAACACCAATTATTACAAGTTTTATTTCAAACGGTAACTCTTTTAAGGCAGGGAAAAAGAAATTCAGTAACGATTCTTTAAGCCCACCTCCAAAGTCACCAATCCACCCAATCGTCAGTATTGAATTCTTTTTTGTTTTGACAATCTTAAGGTCAGGCGTTGGTGATGTGTTTAATTGAATATTCTTATTGAACCTGGAAAGGTTATTTACTAACTCTCGACTACCGGCAAATACACCCGAACAGTTCTGAATAAAGTAATAAATCGTCTTTGGGGGATAGTCAAGATAGTCTGCATCATCAATGTCATAAAAGGTCTTGTTCGGTCTAAGCTTAATGAGTAATTTGAGTAAAGTTGAATAAATAAATCTTGAGTGAATTCTTTGAACAACAATCAGTGAATTGGATTTGCGAAACAATAGTGCAGAAAGATATGCTCTCAGAAACAGGAGTATTTTTTTAGGTTTGTAGCTTGGAGTAATAAAGTAAGAGTAGATGTTGCAATTGTTCTTTAAATACTCCAAAGGATATTTTCCTCTATAGCGAACACTAGGAGAGTCCAGGTTGTAGTAAGCAAACCAGTAAATAAATTTCGTGTCGGTTTTTGTAGCAATCTCCATTTGTCAGCTACTATCTTGCACCCCATTTTAAGTCAGCTGTGAAGCAATATCAATTCAGGTAATGCAAATCCACACACAAAAATAATTTATTATCCGCCGGATAATGCAAACTTATCCCTGGCAGGTTTGCTGAAGTGAAGTTGTGCTGCCTGAGAGACGGGAGGATCATGACAGCGCTTGAGTCGCTATTAGGCAGTTTCCCGCAGATGGGCGCAGACCTGCCTGGCAGATTAACGCGGAAGATGTAGAATCGTCTTGCATTTATCGCTGTATTTGAGATATGATCCCTGGGGAAAAGTGAGTGGCAACTGTGTAAATCTGCGTTTCATCTGCGGGATCTGCGGTCTAAATTGGGGATACAACAGTCATGACAAGAACTTCAAATCCACCACTGACCTGATCCGGATGATTTGCGATATTGCTTCCAAAGGGGGAAACTACCTGTTGAATGTCGGACCAACGGCTGAGGGTGTCTTTCCGCAAGAGAGTATAGACCGGCTGAAACAGATCGGGAGCTGGATGAAAATGAACGGAGAGGCGATATACACTACAGCGGCCTCACCTTTTGAAAACCTCTCCTGGGGCCGGTGTACACAAAAACGACCGGATAACGGGAACACCAGGCTCTTCCTGCATGTCTTCCACTATCCCGACAATGGAAGGCTGGTTGTTCCAGGGATTTTCAACGAGCCATTGAAGGCGATTTTCCTTATTTGCGGACTTAAATCAGGTGAAGGAGGAAGTACGATTTTCACCTATACCAAACCTTTCTATATCAAGAACTCAACAACGGTCACTGTAAGTTGTGTCGACATCCCTGCTGCCGGCAGGAATGGCTGCAAAACCTATGGAATCAATGGCTCCGGTGTTGGGACGCTCCCAGTATTCAGTGCTCTTCAGGATTCCTCCGACCCGGTCGACCGGGAAATGGCTGATCAGCTTTTTCCATTCGGCATCTGAGGGCAGATGCCATCCGGCTGGACATGCTGTTTTGGCTGCCGGCCAGTCGTACAGGCGGCCGTAGTTGACACAGTTGTCCTCCTCGTCCTCATAACACCAGCTACCGGGAACGGGATAGTTGAGGTTTTCTGCTATCCAAGTCTGTCCGGCCAGGGTGATGGTTGGGTAAACGGTCCCATTTCGGGAGTCCGTGAAGGTTCCTTTTTCCTGGGCTTTCAGAAGCGTGACAGGCAGGAATAGAATTAATAATAGTGTAAGTTTTTTCATAATTATATTTTTACCACGAAGACGAGAAGGCGCTAATGTAACTTTATTTCGTGTCTTTGTGTCTTGGTGGTTAAAAATTCACGATATCAGTTCACTGCGTATCTCTTCAATCCGGCTGGTATCGAATCCCAGCCGGTCGCCTGAGTTGGTATGACCGATGGCTGGCCGTTGCGTTCCATGATTGCCCCACCCTTTTCAGAGGTTAATAAGTATTCCAGGAATAGCATTGCTGCGTCCTTGTTTGGCGCATTCCGAAGGAGGGTGACACCATAGAGCATCGGTTCGCCCTGGATGATCTCTATTTCTCCGGGTTTCTTTCCGGTGATCTCCACGGAAACCTGCCGGTAATGATCAGCGCGGCCGGGATCTTTGAGGTTTATTTCATCGGGGAGATTGATATACCTGAGCCCATGCTGAACGGCAACCGATCGGTAAATAAAGATGTAGTCGATGGTGTGTGTTTCAAGCAACGCCAGCAGGTCGACTTCCTTTGGCCGGATGAAGCGGGTATCCTTCTTCAGCATATTGCCAGCCAGATCAGGTTTGTCGTAAAAAATCGCGGCCAGGTTCAGGGTCATCACCGTACGATAACCACAAGGGTCGGAATTGGGGTCTGCCCGGCCATAGGCAACTTCATTCTTTTGAAGGATAGCATACCAATTCCGATGGCAAATGCTGTCGCTGAATTTTGATTTTTCATTGTATGCGATCACCATCTCATTGGTGGCAAAGCGGATATTCCAGGAGGTGTACTCCGGAATGAGCATCTTGTCGATGACCAGGTAGTCGGATACCGCGATGATGTCACAGGGTTGTTTTAGTTCGGTAATTTTTCTTGCACATTGCACGCTACCGGCCGGCTCAAGCATCAACTCGATGTTGGGGTGAATGACCATAAAGGAGTCGGCGATCTCCTTAAAAGGGACGGAGAGGCTGCCGGCATGGAAGATAATTAGCTTCCCATTGACGTTCGTATCAACATGAAAAGGTTGGTGGCAGGCAGAAAGGGCTATTACAAGACATCCAAATAGGACGGTTGATATGTTTTTTCTTTTCATCTAGAAGGTACTCCAGTATTGTGCAACGTTCGCAGTGACCCCACCCCTGCACCCCTCCCCTGTGAGGGGAGGGGTCATATATCCTTTAAATCATCCATCAACTTAGCAAATCCCTCCTGGATGGTCATATCCACCCGGGAGTGAAAGGTGTCGAAGGCCTGGACTAATTTCTTTCCTTCCGGTGAGAGGTAGGTCCTTCCGCCATCTATTCCTCCCCGCTGTTTCTCGAGTAAGGGAAAACCGAGGATTTTCTCGATCCGCTTCAGGTTGCCCCAGGTACGGCGGTAGGTATAGCCGAGCGCTTCACAAGCAGCCTTGAGAGAGCCTTTCTCTTCGATGAGCTTCAGGATTCTCCATTTGCCATCACCCAGGATGCCTTCCCCTTCGGGGGTGGAGAGCCAGATTTTGTAGTTGAGGCGGAATTCGGGGATCTTTGGGGGTGATTTTTTTTTCATGGCTTTTTTGTTTAACCGCGAAGGACGCGAAGTTCGGCACGATGGACGCAAAGATGTGAAATTTAGATGACTTTTTTGATTTTTCCGGATTAAGAGCTAAATAACCATGCAACCTAATACAACACTATGATAGAAAATAAGATCATCAGACCCGAATATGAAACACTGATTTTCATAATCAGGGGTAAGAAAGTAATGGTAGATTCTGATCTTGCCTTGCTGTACAATATTCCGACAAAAGCATTAAAGCAGCAGGTCAGGCGCAATGTATTACGCTTCCCGGAGGATTTCATGTTCGAACTGACAAATCCTGAAAAAAAGGAACTGGTCACAAATTGTGACCGGTTGTCACATTTACGTCATAGCTCCGTTAATCCATTTGTTTTTACTGAGCAAGGTGTCGCCATGCTTTCTTCAGTTCTCCGCTCGGAAGAAGCTATACGTATTAATATTGAGATCATGCGGGCTTTTGTCAGATATCGTTCCCTACTGAAAGAAACAGGAGAACTTCGTCACACCATTCAGGAAATCGAAAGAAAGTTCACCGATGCATTTCTATATCTCATGGAAAGGCTTGATCAGATTCAGAGAAAAGAATCTGAGCCAAGAAGAAAAGTCGGGTTCCAGTTTCCAAAGAAAACAAGTCCAGACGAATAAAATCTAATCTGTGAAAACCTGTAACACCTGTGTTCCAACTGGTGAAGGGGGGGATTATTCTTTTCCCTCAACAGTTGAGATTATACTGGTTCTAAACATTGCAGCACCAGAAAAATTATATCCTTAGCTTTTCCGGATCCTGTCTTGTATCAAATAATGATAACAATGTGAGATGATCTTCTGTCACTGAATAGTAAATAGTTAAATCCTTTGAAAAGACGCAACGATGAACATGTTCTTTTTTTTCAGAAGTTGGATAAGCTTCTGGAAAAACCGAAAGGAGGTATAGCTGTTTCTCAAACTTAACAAAGAATTTCCTTCGTTCTTTTAACGTCACGTTGGATTCTAGGTGGGATACGATACCTTCAAGATTCTTAGCGGCTTCATCTGTCCACCTAATCTTTAAGCCACTTTTCATACTTCTTTCTTATCTCTGAATGAGGATGAACTCGTCCTTGTTGAAGATCGTTAAGCCCACGGTTGAGAGCATTTTTTTCCGTTTGGGATATCTGGTCCCACCAGTCGAGCTTTGAATCTGCTGTTCGTGTAATGATTCTTTTAATGATATCAAGAAGATCATTATCTTGAATCTCACAGATTTTCTGAATAATATCAATTTTTTCAGCAGATAAGTTCATTTGAGTTAAGCTTTTTACAAAGATACGACTTTTTCGTGTCAGGTTGAACGAAATGGTTTGGAGGTATTGAACCAGAAAATAACAAAACGAAGGAAATGAATACGAGGGAACCCTTAACCTTTCTCGATTCGATTAATTCATTTGTTTTCAGCATTCATTAATGACAAGTTGGTTAATTGATTTCTTACTTACTTTTTAGTTTCTCCAAAGCAAACAGGATGGCTTCGTTGGTAGCAGGGATGTTTAACTCAGGTTCTTTTCGGTGGTTGGCTGAAGCTGAGATGGCGTATTTGATGGCCAGCCAGCAGGAGATGCCGAGCATGAAGGGGGGCTCTCCTACGGCTTTACTGTGGTGGATGGTTCCGGGGTTGGGATGATCTTTCAGCAATTCGACATTGAAAACATCAGGAATGTCAGCAGCTGTAGGGATTTTATAGGTATCTGGGGAATGGGTGAGCAAGTTTCCCTTTTCATCCCAGCGTAGCTCTTCGGTGGTGCACCAGCCGACGCCCTGGATGTATCCTCCTTCGATCTGCCCCCTGTCAATGAGTGGTTCGATCGAATCGCCAACATCATGAAGAATATCGGCACGCAGGATCTTTACGGCGCCGGTGAGGGTATCGACCAGCACCTCGGTGACCGCCATCCCGAAAGCAAAATAATAGAATGGATGTCCTTTGCCGGTATTCCAGTCGAAAAAGACCCCTGGTGTTTTGTAAAAACCGACGGCACTCAGGCTCACCCGCTGCAGATAAGCCAGGTTGGCTGCTTCCCGAAGGGTGATCTTCCGCTCCTTGTGGCGATCATCAATAACGTGATCCTCACTGAAAACAAGATCGGTTAGTCGGGTCTTTGGTTTACCAAACTTGAGGTTGAAATGGTCAGCCACTATGGGCAGTATCCCGGCTTTGATTTGCCGGATGGCATCTTTGACGGCCATCCCATTCATGTCGGTGCCCGAGGATGCTGCGGTGGCGGAAGTATTCGGTATCCTGGAGGTGTTCGTGGCATTGACAACAACCTTATCGATGGCAGCGCCAAACTCTTTCGCTGCAATCCTACGGATCTTCGTATGGAGCCCCTGCCCCATCTCGGTGCCCCCATGGTTTACCAGGATGGTACCATCTGTATAGAGATGAACCAATGCGCCGGCCTGATTCAGAAAAGAGGTCGTGAAGGAGATGCCGAATTTTACAGGTGAAAGGGCGATCCCTTTCTTGAAGAATTCGTTTTTTTTATTGAAAGCATCTATTTCATTTTTTCGCTTCAGATACTGCGAGGAAACGAGGAGCTTATCATAGATCAGCGGGAGGTGGTTGTGTTTTACGATCTGACCGTACGGCGTTTTGTTTCTGCTCCGGGCGCCATAAAAGTTCCTTCGCCGGATCTCTGCGCTGCACAGGCCAAGCCGGCGGGCGATCCGGTCGATGATGTTTTCGATGGCGGCGATCCCTTGCGGTCCGCCAAAGCCCCTGAATGCCGTGTTGGAAGGTTGGTTCGTTTTCCAGACCGTTCCTTTGATCCTGATATTTGGAATAAAGTATGCATTCTCAGCGTGGAACATAGCCCTTTCCAGGATGGCTCTGGAGAGGTCGGTGGCATAGCCGGCGTTGCTGTTCAAATCAACATCCAGGGCATTGAGTATTCCTTCTTTTGAAAAGCCGGCCTGGTAGCGGATGAGGAAGGGATGCCGTTTCCCGGTGTACTTCTGGTCATCATCGCGGCAGAGCCGGATCTTCACCGGCTGTCGGGTTGTTTTAGCCAGTAACGCAGCCCAGATGGCGATGTGGTTTCCCTGGGTTTCTTTCCCGCCAAAACCGCCTCCCATCCGTTTCACTTCCACCTCGACCACATTTTTAGGTACGCTGAGAACTTCAGCAACCAGGGTTTGCGTTTCCGAAGGATGCTGACTGGAGGCATACACCCGCATCTCATCGCCTTCACCGGGAACACACAACGCTGCATGGGTCTCGAGGTACCAGTGCTCCTGGCCACCTGTGTGAAATTCTCCACCTATGACATGGTCTGCCCTTTTCAGGGCAGATTCCACATCTCCTGAGATAATAAACCTGGCAGGATACATTGGCTTGCCTTGTTTCATGGCCTCCTCCAGGGTAAGGATGGCCTTTTTCTCACGGAATTTAACCTTGATCTTCCCGGAGGCTTCTTCTGCCGATGCTTCCGAATCAGCTGCGATAAGGAACATCGCCTGGCCGATGCACTGTACAGAAACCTCGGCGAGAACCGGCTCATCATGAACTACCGGGCCCATGTTATTGATGCCCGGAATATCTTTAGCACTAAGGACGGCAAATACACCTTTTACTTTCTTTGCTTCCCGGAGATCAAAGGAGCGGATTTCGGCATGGGGCACCTGGCTGAAAAACACTTTACCGGTAAGGGCATCTGATGATACGGGAATATCATCGATATAGACAGCGGTGCCTGTTACGTGGTAGGCCGCACTTTCATGGTGGTTATTTCTATCCTTAGTCATGGTTTTCCAGTATGTGTTTCCGACCAGCATTTTATCAACAGGTTGGCAGCCATGCGCACCCTGCCGCCAGCTTGTGCCCGGGCATCAGAAATGGGGGTAAAGTCCTTTTGGAGATACACCGTTGCCTGTTCAATGGTTTCTCTTGACCATGTTTTCCCTTTCAGGAATTGTTCGGTTTGCCTGGCCGGCCTGGTCGTCGCCGCCATGCCGCCGAAAAACAAGGAGACCTGACTGATTTTTTTATCCCGGCTCAACTTCAGCCGAAATGCGCCGCTGACAGAAGAGATGTCAACATCTTTCCGCTTGCTGATCTTGAAAAACTTCAGGATCTCCGCTGAAGATGGGATGGGTATTCTGATCACGTAAATCAGCTCGTTAGGTTTCAAGGCAGTTTGCCGGTAACCAGTGACGAATGAGGATAGCAATATCTCACGTTTTCGTTTGAGGCTGTGGATGACCACCGAAGCTCCGGCAGCCATTAAAAGCGGGAGTGTATCGCCAATGGGCGATGCCGATGCGATGTTTCCTCCGAGGGTTGCCCGGTGTCTTATCTGGCGGGAGCCGAAAACATCAAGAAGTTCGCTAAACATAGGGAATGCCTCTCTGACTGCGATCCTGATCTCCTCGAGGTTACAGCCGGCGCCAATCAGCATTTCTTTTTTTGTCTGCCGGAAAAGACGGAGTTCTTCAACCAGTGATATGTCTATGATCAATGGAAGATGTTCCTTCTTTTTTGTTACCCTCAGCGCGACATCTGTTGATCCGTTGATGACCAAGGCCTCTGGAAGCTGCTGTCTCAGCAGGAGTGCCTCCTGCCAGGATTGTGGCAGGTAATAGGAATAATCGGTTGTCTTAAGGTGGATGGTCGACCGGTCTTTCCGGATTGCTGCCAGGAGGGCAACCACTTTCTTTTCCTTACCTGAGAAGATATCCGGTTTCCGGTTTTCGCATGCATGCATGACGGATTCAATCACCAGCCGGTAGCCGGTACAACGACAGAGGTTTCCGGCAAGGGCGTCCACTACTTCCGGCCGGGTGATTTTTCCGTGTTGCTTGAACAAAGCGAAAGCCGATATAACAATCCCGGGGGTGCAGAATCCACACTGGCTGCCTCCGGCTTCGGCCAGTATTTTTTGAACCGGGTGCATGTTGTCAAAGGATCCGAGGTTTTCAACCGTGATCAGTTGCTTCCCATGTAGAAACGGGAGAAAGATCAGGCAGGAGTTGAGGGCGGTGTATGATAATTTACCGTTTTCCAGTTGTGCAACTACAACCGTACAAGCCCCACAATCGCCTTCGGCACATCCTTCCTTGGTTCCCTTATGGTTTTCCAAAGATCGCAGGTACTGCAAAACCGTTGTGGTTGGTGTCCACCGGGTTGTCCGGGTGAAGTTGATCGACACCTCCTTGTCATCAAGGATAAACCGGATAATATCAGTTGTCGGATGATTTGACATGGTTGCAAATTTCATCATGATGCAGGCAATATCCTGAACAGAGAGCAAATATAAATCAAAAATGAAGAACCCTCAACGGAGGATCATCAACGGAATGGATAAAGTGCGCCCGGTTGATCTTATCTTCATGAGGTATGAACCCGGTTTCAGCGGAAGCTGAAGGAAGGTTTTGCCGGATGGATCAGGGATGACATACCGGTTGAAAAGGGTTTTTCCTGCCAGGTCGAAGATGTCGATGCTACAGGGAATGGTTGCCTTTTCACTATCTGAGATGACCATCACGCCATCAGAAGGATTTGGATAGACGGTCCATCGACCTTTGGAAAAGTGATCCATCCCATTGAGCCCGAAGTCTGATAATGGACGTTTCCAAATCCCGTTGGTGTCAGAGCCGGCGATCAGGTAAGGGGGAAATACCGAAATCATGTTGATATTACTGGCATTCAGGCCTTCATTGGCGGGTTTCCAGGAAGAACCGCAGTCGGTGGAATAGTAAACACCTGCGCCAATCGTTGCTGCAAAGATCACTGAATCTATTCCGGTGATGCAAGGGATATAGAGTGAAGTCAAACCATGGTTCATCTCCTCCCAGGTTATTCCATAGTCATTGGAAGAGAAGATCCCGCCATAACGGGTACCTGCGAAGATCTGGTGGTTGGCGCCATACATGGTGAGCAACTCGTTGGTGATCATTCCGGAAGATCCATATCGCCAGTTGAGGCCGTCATCATCGGAATAGAAAAAATCGTGAAACGTGCCGGCGATCAGCTTCTGATCCAGTTTAAGCACCGCTTTCACCGGATCATCGGTAATCGGTATATTTCTTTCGAACCATGCGTCACCGTATGGAGGAAGCACAAAGAGCCTTCCGCTATCCGATCCTGCGTAGATATGGTCACCAAAATCAGCCAGGGAGGTGATCATGAGATTTGTAACCCCCTCGTTGAATGGGATCCATTGGTTTCCGTCATCATCAGAATAAAAAAATCCTGCCGTTGTTGTGCTAACGACCAGGTAATCCAGCGGACTGACAATTCCCGCCAGGGTTATACTTGACAGTCCCGTATCAGCCACCGTCCAGGTGATGCCGAAATCATCCGTGCGGATGATCCCGTTCAGGGAAGAAGCCGCAAACAGTGAAACCTCATTGTGCGCCAGGCCGACAATGCTGCTATCGCCCGGGGTACGGGTACAGGGGATCCACTGTCCATAGGCAGCAATTGCGATTTGGACCAGAAAACTTCCTGAAATGAGAACTCTTGCTATGTTTTTATATCCCGGGAGCATGTATCAAAGATACAAAAATACCCGTAAAATGAATCAGGCCATGAATAAATAATATATTATTTAGACGTATTCTAAATTATTTTCGTATTTTTGCAGGCGGATCTTTAGCATCCGGAGTGAATATTTTTCACAGAGAAACATGGAGGTCTTCAGGAGAAACACACAGAAGTATGCTTACAACAATCATGATTTAAGAAATGAAATAATGAACAATGCGATATTTAACCGGGAGCGCCCGCAGAATGAGCGGGTCTTGAATTACACCGAATCGGAACAGGTTTGCAAACTTAATACTGCTGTTCCTCTCGGTATAACTCATTCTAAGCAGCTTTGCAATTGCAAACCTGCCAAGAATGAGTATACACACCCGGATCCCGGGAAAGAAAACCGCTAAACGCTGAATTAGACCGGATGAGTTCGGAAGTGCTTGATATTCCGCTGATTATCGACGGAAAAGAAGTCCGTACCGGCAAGACCGGCAATGGATCAATGCGACGACCATGCTGGGTCAGGGGAAGAGTGTTTATCAGGCAGAAATCGATGCAGCCTGCGAGGCCATCGATTTTTTGAAATTCAATGCTTATTTCACCTCGGAGATTTACAAGGAGCAGCCCCATTCGCAGACCGGGATCATCAACCGGATCGAATACAGACCGCTGGAAGGGTTTATTTTCGCCATCACCCCTTTTAACTTTACAGCCATTGCATCGAACCTGAACATGGCGCCGATGGTCATGGGCAACACCACAGTGCGGGAAAGACTTTATCTTCGTGCATCCATCGTCAGATTCTCAGGAAGTTGCCGTTGCCATTATCAGGGGGGCTTTTGAATACCAGGGACAGAAGTGCTCTGCCGCCTCCCGTAGTTATATTCCTGAATCACTCTGGCCTGAGGTGAAGCAACGGGTGGGTGACATGCTTTCGCAGGTGACGCTTGGAGATGTCCGTGAATTTGGCCATTTCATGAATGCTGTGATTGATGCAGACTCTTATGACAACATCATGGGATATATCGAATACACGAAGAACTCTGATGATGCCGAAGTTATTTTTGGAGGCACAGGGGATAAATCCAAAGGTTACTTTATCAAACCTACGGTAATTCAGGTGAAAGATCCCCATTTCAAAACCATGGAAGAGGAGATCTTCGGACCGGTGATGAGCATTTATGTTTACAAGGACAAAGATTTTGAAAAGACCCTTGAGATATGCGATAAAACATCTCCCTACGGGCTCACCGGATCTGTCTTTTCAAAGAACCGTGCCGCCCTGATGACAGCCTGCCGGGTGTTGCGTTATGCAGCAGGAAATATCTACTTCAACGACAAACCGACAGGTGCGGTGGTAGGGCAGCTACCTTTCGGAGGTGCCCGGGGATCAGGGACCAATGATAAATCAGGCAGTTACCTGAACCTCCTCCGGTGGACAAACCCACGAACCATCAAGGAGACCCTCATTCCCCCAACGGAGTTCACCTACCCGTACATGAAAGAGGACAAGTGCAGCAAGTAAAGACCGTCTCATTTCGCCATCCTGAAAGACTGAATATTTCTTCGATTCTCACGTTTTGAATGCCATTCATGTGATTTATTTCACACTTTTGGCTTTTATTGCAGGTGTGCTATTCTTTCATCAGGCTTGCCTGAGGAATCCTATTTCTTTATAATTTTGAAAAAAATTCAGGCAGCATAAACATAAACTACATGAATCGTAGTTAATTTTATACCGCGAAACGGAATGTCATGCAGGTGTTGAAACCAACGACCGGGAAAAGAAAGATAAGGCTGATTACAGCTTTTGTCTGGTGTAGCGCCTGGCTGATGACCATCATGACCGGCTATACTCAGGAAAACCCCTCCTCCTACCTTTCGGATCATGCGCCACTGGTAACCCCGGAGGTGGTGGTGAGTAGCTATTGGAATACAGGAAATCCAAATGATGAGTTTACTGAACTTTTAGTTATTTCTGACAATTTGAACTTGGGCAATTGGACTCTTGGGGACAATAATACAACCCAATCAAGTTGGAATACACCTTTCACTTTTTTGATGTCCAACACAATATGGAGCAATTTAAGGGCCGGAACAATAATAATTGTTTGGCATCGCACAAATAATAGCCTTGGGCAACCAAATAAAACTGATTTTAACAAAGCGGATGGTTTCATAATGGTTGCGGCAGATAATACTTCATATTTCAGTGGGGGAAGCTCTAATACCTTAAATATTTCTGCAACTGGAGATATTATTCAAATAAAAAATGCCTCAGATACTTATGTTCATTCTCTAGGCCATAGGTTATCATTTGGTCCTTCTTGGGGGCCTCTCCCATTACCCAAACTTAATCATAAAGTTACTCTTTACGGGACTGACCTCTGTATGATTTGCCCAGGAAGTTCTCTTCAAGAGTATGGAGACATCCCTCCACAAGATGGGACGACATGGACTGCAAGCTTACCTTCTCCATTACCCCCATTCGATACCACTTTTGGTCTTCCGAATAAATGTTCCGCATCTCAAACAACGAATTCAGATTTTTGGCGAAGTTTAAGACAGCCAACATGGAATTCACCAAATTTAACTGGCAATGTAAATCCTAGCAATACTCAAGTGACATTAAATTGGAATGCCGTCGATGATTTGAATCCTACCGATGGAACTCAAGGATACATGATTCTTCGTAATTCTACAAATACGTTTATCACACCAAACGATGGGACAACATACTTAACTGGAGAATTGATTGGAGGTGCAACAGTTATAGCAATTATACCCTCCTCGCAGATTATTTCTTACATAGATTTAACACCAGTTCCCTGTAGTGATGGTTTCTACTACCAAATATATTCTTACAGATATTCAACAGATGATAAAAGAGGTAATAGCTATAATTATGCAAGGGGGCGTGCTTACAACGAAACTTCTTTTGGATCGGTGCAGGTGACCTATCCGGCGGCTGTTGCACCTACTTCTGCCAGCAGCGACCGGGATAATTTCTGTGCCGATGATCCCGGGAACATTACCCTTTCAGCCACCGGTGGATCGGGCAACATCCTGAACTGGTACACCGGAAGCTGCGGAGGCTCGCTGCTTGGCCCCGGAGCCGGGCCCAACAACAGCATCACCATCCCCTCTCCTACTGTAACGACAACGTATTATGCCCGCTGGGAAAATGTTTGCGGAAATTCACCCTGTGTGAGCGTAACGGTGACGGTAATTCCCAATGTGGCTGCCAGTGTGACCATTGATGTTAGCCAAAACCCGGTTTGTAACAATACGCAGGTAACATTCACTGCCATTCCAAGCAATGGAGGAGCTTCTCCAACGTATCAATGGTATGTCAATTCATTACCCGTTGGCACAGGAGGTTCCACATACAGCTATATTCCCCTGGATGCTGATCAAATATATGTGGAAATGATCTCCAACGCCAACTGTGTCACGGGTAATCCGGCTATTTCCAATACGATCACCATGACGGTGACGCCTGATCTTCCGGTGAGCGTGCCCATCACCACGGATCCAGGAACGACCATCTGCGCCGGAGATCCTGTGATATTCACCGCACTTCCTGTCAACGGAGGTTCAAATCCTACTTATCAATGGTATCTCAACGGCAATCCGGTGGGATCGAACAGTGCAACGTATACCACCAACCCCACAAATGGAGATGACATTTACTGCATGGTCACTTCTGATCTGACCTGCGCCACCAACAATCCGGCTACTTCAAACACCCTCACCATCGCAACTACGGCTGCATTACCTGTTTCTGCCTCCATCACAGCAGATCCGGGAACAACAGTATGTGCAGGCACGACTGTAACCTACACGGCTGTCCCGGTAAACGGTGGGGCATCGCCATCATTTCAATGGTATCTGAACGGCAATCCGGTGGGAAGTAACTCAGCCACCTACAGCCATATCCCGGTTGATGGAGATGCCGTGTATTGTGTGGTAACCTCCAGTTCGAGTTGTGCCACCAACAACCCGGCGACATCCAACACACTGACGATCACCATCTCATCGGCGCTGCCGGTTTCAGTCACCATCACCGCAGCTCCCGGGAATGTGATCTGTAGCGGAACGACAGTTACATTTACCGCAGCCCCGGTAAACGGTGGATCCAATCCAACCTACCAATGGATCGTGAATGGTAATCCGGTTGGAACCGATAATCCTGTTTATGCCTATGTTCCATCCAATGCTGATGCGGTTTCCTGTGTGCTGACCTCTGACCTTTCTTGTGTAACGAATAATCCGGCAACATCGAATTCCATTGCAATCACCATCACATCAGCCCTTCCGGTGAGTGCGAGTGTCATTGCTGACCCGGATAATCCGGTTTGTGAAGGCGATACGGTAACATATACCGCCACAGCCATCAACGGCGGCACCAATCCAACCTATGCCTGGTATCTCAACGGCAATCCTGTAGGAACAAATAATCCTGTCTATTCCAATATCCCGGTGGATGGGGACCAGGTATACTGTGTGATCACTTCGGATATTACCTGTGCTACCAATAACCCGGCCACTTCCAACACCATCACAATCAGCACCACCCAACCTGTTCTGCCGACAGTGACGGTCACCAGTGACCACCCGGCGATTTGCAGCGGGGTAGAGATCACTTTCACAGCAATCCCGGCCAATGAAGGGTTAACCCCCATCTACGAATGGTTTGTCGATGGCGTGTCTGTTCAGCAGGGTACCAATCCGGTGTATGTTTCTGATCTCCTTGAACCCAACCGGACCGTCACCTGTACACTCACCTCTTCGCTCTATTGCCTATCAGCCAACCCGGTTACTTCTCCACCTTATATTATCCAGTTAGCACCCGCTCCCGTAGTAAATCTATCGAATGACCCCTACCTATGCGCCGGTGTACCGGTTCAACTTGACGCAGGGCCATACTTTACATCTTATCTGTGGCAGGATGGCAGTACCGACCGGTACTTGACTGCCCGTGATGAAGGGGTTTACTGGGTTCAGGTTACCGATACCCTGGGCTGCGAGGGAAGTGACACGGTAGCCATGATCCCCTGCTCACTGCAGATCTTTATTCCCAATGCCTTTACCCCCAATGAGGACGGACTGAATGACGTGTTCAGAGCCGTCGGGGATTTTGAAGATGTCACCCTCTTCTCCCTCACCATTTTTAACCGATGGGGAGAGATGGTCTTCAGTACCAACAGTTATGACCAGGGGTGGGATGGCAAATTCCAGGGAAAGCCCTGCGATGCTGGTGTTTATGCCTGGGAACTGACCTATCGCCTCAACCTGGAAAAAGCAATCACTGAAAAAGGAATGGTGACTTTACTCCGGTAAGTTCAGCATGATCAGATGATGGGGTTCACATATTGGCTGATGTCTTGTTCGTCAATTTGGCGATCGCACAGGATGATCAGCCTTTCAACCACATTCCTGAGTTCGCGGATATTGCCCGTCCACTTGAATTGCTGCATTTCACGGAGGGCTTTGTCCGAGATCGCGGGAACAGGTTTTCCCTGCTCTTCTGCTATTTCTTTCAGGAAATGATGGACCAGTGCAGGGATGTCTTCAAGCCTTTCCCTCAGTGGAGGCACCTGAATGATGATCACACTCAGCCGGTGAAACAGGTCCTCACGAAATGATTTCCGTTCAATTTCCAGTTTGAGATCCTTGTTGGTGGCTGCGATCACCCTGACATCCACCACAATATCCTTTTCGCCGCCCACCCGCATGATCTTCTTCTCCTGTAAAGCTCTCAACACTTTGGCCTGCGCACTTAAACTCATATCTCCGATCTCATCCAGGAACAAGGTTCCGCCGCTGGCTATCTCAAAATCCCCCCTATGCTGTTTGATCGCTGATGTAAAGCTCCCTTTCTCATGTCCGAAAAGATAACTTTCGATGAGTTCTGAAGGAATTGCTGCGCAGTTGACTTCAACGAAAGGACCCTTAGCCCTTGCGCTCCGGGCATGGATCTGCCGTGCCACCAGTTCCTTTCCGGTTCCGTTTTCTCCGGTGATCAAAATACGTGCATCCGATGCGGCCACCTTGTCGATGAGCTCCTTCACCTTTACGATGGCAGTCGAATTCCCGACGATTTCCCACCGTTTTTCGATCCGGTCCCGTAAGGTTTTGGTTTCAGCCAGGAGGTAATTCTTATCGAGTGCATTGCGCAATGTGACCAGCAACCGGTTCAGGTCAATCGGCTTGGCGATGTAATCAAAGGCACCTTGCTTGATGGCTTCAACGGCAGTATCAATGGTGCCGTGGCCGGATATCATCACCACAGGGGTATCGGTCATACCCATGATCTTGTCCATCACCTCCAGGCCATCCATTTTAGGCATTTTAATATCACAGAGAATGGCATCAAACTTGGCAGAAGTCAGCTTTTTCAGCGCCTCCACACCATCCTGGGCCTCGTCCACTTCATATTTTTCGTATTCCAAAATCTCCCGGAGGGTAGCCCGGATACTTTTTTCATCGTCGATGACCAGGATTCGAGACATGGCAATTAAATTTCTCATCCAAAGGTATATAAAAGCCGTATATCTCATTGTCCGGTGTCAACCAAGACACTCCAGGATGTCTATCTTTGTATGGATATTCAACGAATGGGCGTGATGAATTCGCAGTTTATCAGACAATCGATTTGGCATTTGCTGAACCTGATAGCAATCATTTTATCAGCAGGAATCCTGCATGGCCAAACCATTTCAACCGGTGATGATTACCTGAAATACCCCTGGGCCGGTGGGATGAATAGTTGTCAGTTTGCCATGATTGACATGGATCTTGACGGCAACAAAGACCCGCTCGTTTTCGACCGTCATGGAAACCGGCTTCTACCTTTTGTTTATCTTCCAGACCAGGGTGATTATCGCTTCCGGCCTGATCTTTTCAGGTATTTTCCGGAAATGCATGATTGGATGGTCTTAAAAGACTATAATTATGATGGAAGGGAAGATATTTTCACCTATGAGAATGGCGGGATCCGCGTGTTCAGGAATATTTCGGAAGAGCATCTCCGGTTCGAGCTTGTAACCAACCAGTTGCAGTCGTACTATTTTTCCGGATATGTCAATCTTTTTCTGACCTCTGTGGATTATCCGGCCATAGAAGATGTGGATTTAGATGGCGATCTTGACATTTTAACCTTTTTTGGTCTGGGATCTTATGTGCAGTACCACAAGAATCTGTCGATGGAAAAGTATGGTCATGCCGACAGTCTGGACTATCGGCTTGAAGAACAATGCTGGGGAGGGTTTAAGGAGAGCGAATCCTCGAATATCCTGGAGTTGAATGTCATCTGTCCGTACAAAGAACCGGCGCCTTTTGCGATGACACCGGGTGACCGGCATACCGGATCAACCCTGTTAATCACCCATTTGAACGGGGATCAGCTGCCGGATCTGATCCTGGGAGATGTGGGCTATCCCGGACTGATTTCCCTGATCAATGGCGGAACATCGGATACGGCCAGGATGATCAGTCAGGATACCTTATTCCCCGGACTACCTGACCCGGTGCGGCTGTTTTCTTTCCCTGCAGCATTTCTCCAGGATGCCAACCATGACGGACAGGATGAGTTGATCATTTCCCCTTTTGATCCGCAACTGGCAGTAGCTGAAAACACCCGGTCGGTATGGTTATATAATAATATAGGTACAAACGGTTCGCCTGTGTTTTCTCTCCAAACCAAATCCTTTTTACAGGAAGAAATGCTCGACTTTGGAAGTTCTTCACGGCCGGTTCTTGCTGACGTTGACGGGGATGGTTTATTGGATCTCCTCGTAGGCAATGAGGGATATTATGATTCCAGTTATTATGCCCTGGGATTGCTGCACACGGTGTATCACTCATCCATTGCCTATTATCGCAATACCGGAAGCGCAAACTCGCCGCTCTTTTCTTTTATTACCAATGACCTCGGGGACCTGTCAAAATATGGGTTGAAAGGCCTTTCACCGACGCAAGCTGATCTGAATGGGGATGCTATCCCGGATCTTTTGCCGGGACAGGAAGATGGGTCGCTTATCTACCTGGAGCGGATCCCATCATCGGCACTACTCCCCGAATATCAGATTCCGGTATTTCAGTATCAGCAGATTGATGTCGGGCTGTCAAGCGCTCCCCAGCTTTTTGATCTTGACCGGGATGGGTTGAGCGATCTGGTCATTGGGGAACGAGGTGGCAACCTGAACTATTACAGGAATTCAGGTACTGCTGAAAACCCGGTTTTTACTTTTGTCACCGACAGCCTTGGCAAAGTCAATGTCACTGACTACTCCCTTTCCTGGGACGGATTCAGTGTTCCCTGCTTTTTCCGGTTGTTATCCGGAGAGACCCGTCTGTTGGCAGGCTCCGAGCAAGGCAAGGTCTTTCATTTCAAGGATATTGACAGCCATCTGCAGGAAGCCTTTACGGAGGTCCAGGACTTGAAAGAACTTCTGGATACGACCCTTTATAAACCATTGACTGGATGGCGGAGCGCACCTGCCATCGCCAATCTGGATGCTGACTCAAAGATGGAACTGATTGCCGGTAATTATTCGGGAGGGCTTTTCTTTTACTCAGCTTCTGCCTCGCCGCCCGTTTTACCTTATATTCATGAGATACCCAGTTCAACATTGACGGTCAGCCTGTTTCCCAATCCTTGCCGGTCGGTATTTCAAATAACGTTTCCACAACTCCTTTCAGGCAGCATCAGGTGCTATTCTATTGCCGGGAACATGATTTACAGCAAGGATTTCCGGGACTTACAGCACATAACCGTGTCAACTTCGGATTGGCCTTCCGGCCTTATCATTTGCCAGGTGATCATACCCGATAAAATCATCCGGGTTGAAAAACTGATGCATCTCGAATAAAAAATTCCCACTGCATCCCATTTTTTCTTATCTTTGTCATCTTATTGTTTTTCTGACTTTTATATATTTATGTATTCTACATATTAAGAAAATATCAAGAAAGTTATCAACAGTTTTTAAAAAAAGTGGTATCCGATGGAAAAAAATGGGAATTTATATTTATCTTTACCGACAAATTTTAATAACCGTTCCGGATGGCAAGTTTTACAGGTGAGTTTGAGGTGACCATGGATGAGAAGGGGCGTATCCAGTTGCCCGTTATGCTGCGGAAACAGATACCGGCTGATTCCCTGGACACTTTCATGATCAACATGGGTTTTGAGGGATGTCTGAATCTCTTCCCGTATTATGAGTGGAAAAAAGAGAAGGAGGTGTTGGATCAGAAGAGTCTTTATGATGATGAAGCCAGGGCATTTGCGCGGTTCTTCAATTTCCGGTCTGCGATCCTGAAGATGGATGGTCAATATCGGTTATTGCTGCCCAAGCCGCTGTTGGAGGAAGCCGGGATCAGGAAGGACATTGTGCTCTCCGCTTTCGGGAACAGGATAGAAGTATGGGCTGCTGAAAAGTACAGGGATGCAGCCGTGTTAACCAATGAACGGTATGCCGAACTCGCCAAAAAGGTGATGGTGAAGAATCAACCTGAGCAAGTAAAAGAAGATTGATGTATCATATACCGGTCTTACTGGATGCCTGTCTGGAAGGATTAAACATCCGCCCCGACGGCATCTACGTAGACCTGACGATGGGTGGGGCGGGGCATTCAAAAGCAATTTTTTCAAAGCTTACAACGGGTAAGCTGGTGGCCTTTGATCAGGATCCGGATGCGGCCGTGAACAAGGTTGACAACGACCGGTTCATATTCATCAATCAGAATTTCAGGTACCTGAAAAACTATCTTCTCCTATATAATCTGATGCCAGTTGATGGAATATTAGCGGACCTGGGTGTATCAAGCCACCAGATTGACCGGTCGACACGGGGTTTTTCAACACGTTTTGACGGGGCGCTGGATATGCGCATGGATCAACGGATGAAGGTTTCGGCAGTCCAGATCGTCAACGAATGGAGTGAAGAAGCACTGGCAAATATCATTCATGAATTTGGAGAACTCCCTCAGGCTCACCGGATCGCGCAGAGGATCTGTGAAGAAAGGAAGATCAACCTGATCACTACAACCCATCAACTCAGGGAGACTGTTGCGCCGCTTTTCCCGCCCCATCAGTTAAACAAGCATCTGGCAAAGCTTTTCCAGGCGATCCGGATCACGGTTAATGATGAATTGGAGACACTGAAAGAAATGCTGGTGCGGTCGACCGAGGCATTGAAGAATGGGGGCAGGCTGGTCGTGATCTCTTACAACTCATTGGAAGACAGGCTTGTTAAGAATTTCTTCCGGGCCGGTAACATGGAAGGAATATTAGAGAAAGATTTTTTCGGGAACATCCATGCGCCTTTGCACCCGATCACACGGAAACCATTGATGCCTGAAGCCGGCGAACTGGCTGAAAACCCGCGTGCAAAAAGCGCCAGATTACGAATTGCAGAAAAAAAATAACCTATGAACCAGATCAGGGAAAACACTGAACAGCCGCAAGTTAAGTCAAACCAGGAAGAGGCTTCGCAGGGATCGACCTTTGGTCGGCGCTTGGCACACTTTCTGGGAGGTGAGTACCTCAGCCGTGACAGGGTAAAACGGTTTTATCCCTTTCTAATCTACCTGGCCTTTCTTTGCATCCTTTACATTTCCAACACTTACTACGCAGAAAAGACGATCCGGAAGATCAGCCGGACCAAGTCGCAGATCGATGAACTGACCGTGGAGCGGATCGCTGTGATGCAGCAGCTTCAAACATTGCAAAGGGCCTCATACCTCGCTGAAAAACTGAAAAACAGCGGGATCAGGGAAGCCACCGTGCCACCTGAAAAGCTATTCTTCGATGAATCGGAAACAGGCTTGTCGGAACAAGCGAAGTAACAATATTAATATAAGGTAATCGGAGGTTGTCATGAAATTTAAAGATCCAAAAAACGAGATGCGATCCCGCATTTATGTGCTCTATTTCCTAAGCCTGATCTTTGGGGTTATTGTACTGGTAAAAGCCTCCTACATACAACTCGTCCAAGGGGAAGAACTGAGGGAAAAAGCAGAAAAACAGGAGATGCGCTATTTCCAGGTGGAGGCGGTCAGGGGGACGATTTACAGCGCAGATGGAATCCCGCTGGCCACCTCTGTGCCCCTTTTTGACATCGCCATGGATGTCAGACACAAGGTCGTGCCGGACAGTATTTTTCTTTCGGGTGTTGATTCCCTGGCTTACTGCCTGGCCAATACCTTCCGGGATAAAACCAAACAGCAATACAAGCAGATCCTGTTAAAAGCCAGGGCTAAAGAACGAGGATACGTATTGCTCCAGAAAAATGTGAAATATGATGTCAAGCGGCAGGTTGAGCGCTTCCCCATCTTTCGTCTGGGAAAAAACCGCGGTGGTTTGATCGCCGATAAGAAGTACCGGCGGGAGTTGATTTATGGTGATCTGGGAAGGAGAACGATAGGATTTATTATGGAGGATACAAAAGACAGTGTTGCCCTCGGAATAGAATCGGCATTTGATCAGGATTTGCGAGGCTCCAAGGGGTTGGTGCTGAAACGGAGGATTGCAGGCAGCGCCTGGCGGCCGGTCAAGAGCGATAATGAGATTGAGCCAAAGAATGGCTGCGATGTGATCACGACCATCGATTTCCGGATGCAGGATGTGGCGGATAACGCGCTGCGGAAAGAATTGATCGCTGACAGCGCTGACTATGGATGTGTCATCCTGATGGAGGTGAGAACAGGCCATATCAAGGCTATTATTAACCTGGCCAAAAACAAACAGGGACAATATGTTGAAGGAGCAAACTATGCCATCAATGACCGGGCAGAACCTGGATCGACGTTTAAACTGGCTTCTTTTCTGATAGCACTCGAATTTGGCGGGCTCTCCCTGCACGACAAATTCAATACTGGCAACGGAAAGAAGGTCTACTACAGAAAAACCGTTACAGATGCTCATGGAGGATATGGTGTTATTACTGCCCAGCAGATCTTCGAGAAATCTTCCAATGTCGGCACCTCCGAAATCGTTCGCCATTGCTTCCTGAAAAATCCGGAAAAATTCACCAATGGGCTGAGAAATCTCTTTGTTCATGACTACGAACTTCAGATCAAAGGAGAACAGAAACCCTTTATCAATAGTCCTAAAGAGAAGCGAACCTGGTCGGCAGAATCGCTGCACCAGATGGGGTACGGGTACGAAACCTTGCTTACACCCATGCATATGCTCATCTTATATAATGCCGTAGCCAACAACGGGAAGATGATGCGGCCTCTTCTGGTGAGCAAGATCAGAAGAGCCGGACAAACCATCAAAGTATTCGAGCCGGAGGTTATCAATCCCGCCATTTGCTCGATGTCAACGATTGATTCAGCCCACAAGCTACTGGAAGGGGTGGTATCAAATGGAACTGCAAAGACATTATTCAACACGGTGTATCAGATTGCAGGAAAGACGGGTACAGCCAAGGTTGCTGATGCGGATAAAGGATATGATGTTCCCATCTACAAGGCTTCCTTTGTGGGGTATTTTCCAGCTGACAACCCGAAGTACAGCTGCATTGTGGTCGTTACCAATCCCACTAAGGGAAAATACTACGGAGGTGCGGTTTCTGCACCGGTATTTAAAGAAATTGCCGATAAGGTCTATGCAATGGACCTGGAGATCAACAAACGGGCTGTTAAAGACAGCCTTCGTCCGGTGGTGCCTTTTGCACCGGCAGGTTACCAAAATGAACTGACCACAATCTATGAAACCCTGAATTTCAAAGTTTCCGACCGGTTCCCGGCCCCTTTGCTGGTGAGGTCGGAAAAGAAAGACCGGGTCGTGAGTTTTCAGCCTTTCCGGTTTTCAAATGGATACATGCCCGATCTGATCGGCCTGACGGCACGGGATGCGCTCTATTTGCTCGAAAAAATGGGATTGAAGGTCAGGCTTTCAGGCAAGGGAAATGTGATCAAACAATCGGTTCCTGCGGGAACAAAGATCAGTAAAGGGAATCTGGTTCAAATACAACTGCAAACCTAGCAATCGATGAATCCCGTGCAGAAACAATTGAAAGAAATCCTGGAATTGTCTTTGGTTCTTGAAATCAAAGGGAAACCCGACATAGTTATCAGCGAGATTACTGCTGACTCAAGGAAGGTTACCCCAGGCAGTCTTTTCATTGCAACACGGGGAACTCAGACGGATGGGCACAACTTCATCGAGCAGGCCATCACCCAAGGCGCTGTTGCCATCATCGCTGAAGTTTTACCATCCAACCTGAAGAAAGCCATCTGCTATGTACAGGTTGCTGATTCCACCCTTTTCCTCGGATATGTGGCTTGCCGGTTTTTCGACAATCCTTCTGCCAAACTGCGTTTGACAGGCATTACTGGGACAAACGGAAAAACAACCACTGTTACATTGCTCTACCAGTTGTTCCGGAACCTGGGATATAGCTGTGGAATGATCAGCACGATCCGGAATGAAGTCAACGGAGAGATCCTTACTGCCACCCATACCACTCCGGATGCCATCAGCCTGAACCGGTTGCTGGCGATGATGGTGGAAAAAGGTTGCGACTATTGTTTCATGGAAGTCAGTTCCCATGCGGTTGTTCAGCATCGTATCACCGGACTAACCTACGCTGCCGGCGTTTTCTCAAACATCACCCATGATCATCTCGATTATCACGGAACTTTCGCAGAATACCTGAAAGCTAAAAAAGGATTCTTCGATCAACTTCCGCAGACTGCCGTTGCCATCAGCAACAAGGATGACCGGAATGGCGAAGTGATGCTGCAAAACACCCGGGCTGCCAGGAAGTTTTACAGCCTGCAGTCGATGGCAGACTTCAATGGACGGATACTGGAAAACAGCCTGAATGGCCTGCATATGAGTGTGGATGGTTTCGAGGTCTGGTTCCAGCTTATCGGAGAATTCAATGCCTACAATATCCTGGCGGCATACACCACCGCCATTTGTCTTGGGATGGAAAAGGTTGAGGTCCTTCAGGGATTAAGCAGATGTGAGCCGGTGGCAGGCCGTTTCAACCAGGTTCGGTCGGATCAAGACGTTACGGCTATTGTTGATTATGCCCATACGCCTGATGCCATTGAGAATGTACTGGAGACGATCGTTTCCCTGAGAACGGCTGGAGTGCAGATCATCACGGTGGTGGGAGCCGGGGGGAACAGGGATCCCTTCAAGCGGCCGGTAATGGCCAGGACTGCCAGCCGGTTAAGCGACAGGGTGATCCTTACATCCGACAACCCGCGCGATGAAGATCCCGATCAGATCATCGAAGAGATGAAAAAAGGTATCGAATTCCCTGATCAGCTGAAAGTGATCACCATCACCAACCGGAAAGAGGCCATTAAAGCGGCCTGTGCATTTGCCAGGCCCGGCGACATCATTGCTATCCTTGGAAAGGGGCATGAGAACTACCAGGAGATTAAAGGGATCAGACATCATTTTGATGATCTGGAAATTGTTCGTGAGTTGTTATCCGTCACGCCAATAACATAAAAGCAACGTCTATGCTGTACCATCTCTTTACCTATCTCGATAAAGTGTTCGATGTGCCGGGCGCCGGGATGTTCCAGTACATCTCCTTCCGTGCTCTCGGGGCAGTGATCACCTCCCTCTTCATCTCCATGATCATTGGACACCGGTTGATCCGTCTGCTGAAAAGCAAACAGGTAGGAGAAGAGATTCGCGACCTGGGACTGGAAGGCCAGCAAGCCAAGAAAGGAACCCCAACGATGGGAGGCCTGATTATCCTGGCGGCTATTCTTATTCCAACGCTGCTTTTTGCCAAGCTCAATAATATCTATATCATCCTTATCCTGGTGTCGACTGTGTGGCTGGGATTGATCGGTTTTCTGGATGACTACATCAAAGTATTCAGGAAAAACAAGAAAGGGCTGGCCGGGAGGTTCAAAATCATCGGGCAGGTTGGATTGGGAATCATCGTCGGAACTACCATGTTCTTCAGCGACGATATTGTGATCCGGCAACGAACATCATCTGCGGCAGTGGTTAGAACATCAGAGGTTTTCAACAACGAAGGAGCTCAACAAAAGTCGACCTTGTTCACACCCACTTCTTCCAAATCGACAAAAACAACGATACCCTTCTTTAAAAACAATGAATTCGATTACGCCATCCTGCTGAAATGGATGGGCAATGATTACGCAAAATTTGCATGGATCGTGTTCATCCCGATTGTGATCCTGATCATCATTGCCGTTTCCAACGGAGCCAACCTCACGGATGGGATTGATGGCCTGGCGACAGGGGTATCCGCCATTATCGGTATCACGCTTGGCATCCTGGCTTATGTCTCCGGCAACATCGTCTTCGCCAGCTACCTGAACATCATGTATATCCCTGATACCGGCGAGTTGGCCATTTATATCAGCGCTTTCGTCGGAGCCTGTATTGGGTTTCTCTGGTACAATGCTTACCCGGCACAGGTATTCATGGGAGACACGGGCAGCCTGGCTCTTGGCGGCATCATTGCCGTGTTTGCCATCATGATCCGCAAGGAGTTCCTGATCCCCTTGCTCTGCGGCATTTTTCTCATTGAAAATCTGTCAGTGCTCTTACAGGTCAGCTACTTCAAATTCACCAGAAAAAGATTCGGCGAAGGACGGCGGATATTCAAGATGTCCCCGCTACATCATCACTATCAGATACTGGGATATCATGAGTCCAAGATCGTTCTGCGATTTCTGATAGTCGGGATCATGCTGGCCATTATGACGATCATCACACTAAAAATAAGATAATGAATCAGAATCCAAAACATATGACATTTGATTCGCTGGCTTTACAAGGCAAAACACGCATCCCCAGGTCACTGGCTGCTGTCATGGAAGACAAGCTCACTGAACTCCGGAAAACCACCATCCGGGAGAGTTTCTCCAACATGCGGAATACACCGCACAGACTGGAATTTGTTGCAAATATTCACGGCATCGAATTCCTCAATGATTCACGTGCTTCCAGCCTGAATTCAACCTGGTTCGCCCTCGAAAGCATGAACAAGCCGTTGATCTGGATTGCAGGTGGAAGTGGAAATAAAGAGGACTTTATCGGATTGGCGGAGTTGATTAAAAAGAAAGTGAAAGCCATTATTTGCATTGGGGATGACCGGAAGGAATTTTCAGATTTTCTTCGAAACATGGCCCGGAACGTATATGAAGCCGAAACCTTGCAAGAGGCTGTGGAAAGCGCCTACGACCTGGGCCAGAAAGGGGATGTTGTTTTGTTCTCTCCAGGTTGTCCAAGTTTTGATATGTTCAAGGATTTTGTTGAAAGGGGTGAAACATACCGGCGTATGGTTAAAAGCTTATAATGAAATAAGGTTAAATATAAACTTTCAGGAGGAATTGACATGCTGCGTTATATCAGGAATATCCAGGGTGATAAAGTGATCTGGGGTATCGTCATCATTTTATCGGTTTTGAGTCTGCTCACTGTTTACAGCGCTACCGGGTCGCTGGCCTATGCCAAAAATGATGGCAATACAGAGTATTATCTCATCAAGCAACTGATTGTGGTTGTGGCGGGGTTGCTTTTCATGTATCTGATACACTTGGTCAAATACACCTGGTACAGCAAAGGCTACATCATTTTTGTAACCTTCCTTCTCAGCATTGGATTCCTTGCTGCCCTGATTATCTATGGATTGACAATCAACAGTGCAGCAAGGTGGTTACCCATTCCCTTGACAGGGTTGACTTTTCAGCCGTCAGATTTGGCAAAACCGGCACTGGTGATGTTTTTAGCAAAACTGCTGGCAAACAACCAGGATAAGATCAAATCGTTGAAGATCTACCTTTTCATGCTGATCCCCATTATCCTGATCTGCCTCCTGATATTTCCTTCCAACTTTTCTACTGCTGCTATTTTGTTTGTTTCCTGTCTGGTGCTTATCTGGATTGCCCGTGCCCGGATGGCACATATCGGGCTAACGATTCTTGCCGGAGCTGCTTTCGGAGTGATCCTGTTCTTTCTGATCATGCATTACCCCAAGGCTATTCCCAGGGGTGAAACATGGAAGCACCGCATTGAAGTCTGGCTCGATGATTCGAAAGCTGATCCCGAAGCCGATTATCAGATCACCCAGGCAAAGATTGCAATCGCATCCGGCGGCTTCTTCGGTAAAACGCCGGGAAAAAGCACCCAACGGAATTTCCTGCCTCACCCCTATTCCGACTTCATCTTTGCTTTCATCATTGAAGAGTACGGGCTGGTTGGAGGCGGCTTTGTCACCCTGCTCTACCTTACCCTCTTCTTCCGGATTGTCAGAATCGCCAACCGATGCAAGGGTAATTTCGGATCTTTTCTATCCTTCGGTATCGGGTTTCTGATCGTCTTCCAGGCATTGATCAACATGGGTGTTGCTGTTGGACTGTTACCTGTGACCGGCCAGACGCTGCCATTGGTAAGCATGGGGGGGACTTCACTCTGGTTCACGGCCATCTCTATCGGGATTATCCTTAGTGTAAGCAGGGGTCTTGAGATTGAAGCACAGGAAGAAAAAACCTCTTTCAAGATCTCCGATAATTTATATGCGACTGTTTAATCAACCTGAATTATCTGTATGAAGGCAATCATCAGTGGAGGCGGCACCGGAGGTCATGTTTTTCCAGCCATTGCGATTGCCAACGCACTCCGGAAGAAGTATCCTGATGCGGCCATTCAGTTTATCGGGGCCACAGGCAAGATGGAAATGGAAAAAGTGCCGGCAGCCGGCTATCCTATCGAAGGGCTCTGGATCAGCGGTTTCCATCGAAGGATCACGGTGAAAAACCTGTTGTTCCCATTAAAGGTTTTCCTGAGCCTAAGGAAAGCTTCCAAAATCATCAAGACCTTTCAGCCCGATGTAGTGATCGGTTCAGGAGGATACGCCAGCGGGCCAACCCTCAGAATGGCTGCTAAATCGGGCATCCCAACTGTGATCCTGGAGCAAAATTCCTATCCCGGAATGACCAATAAGCTGCTGGCTGATGCTGTCGACCGTATCTGTGTGGCTTATGAAGGGATGGAAGGCTATTTTCCGGCTGAAAAAATTGTGTTGACCGGTAATCCGATCCGGCAGGACATCACTGACCCAACCGATAAAAAATCCGAGGCGTATATATTTTTCGGTATCGACCCTTCGCTGAAAACAGTTCTTGTCATTGGCGGAAGCCTGGGAGCCCGTACCATTAACGAAAGCATTGCTTTTAACCTGAGCTTCTTCGGGGATAATAACATCCAGGTCATCTGGCAAACCGGAAAGATGTACCACCGGGAAGCCCGGGCCAGCGTTGCAGGAAAAAGCAAGGGCAACATCCGGATATTTGATTTCATACAGCGCATGGATCTGGCTTACGCCTGTGCAGATGTGATCATCTCCAGAGCTGGAGCCATCGCTATCTCCGAGCTTTGCATGGCTGGGAAACCGGCTATTCTTATCCCCTCCCCCAGTGTGGTCGCTGACCATCAAACAAAAAATGTGAAGGCCCTGGTAGAGCGAAATGCAGCGATTTATTTGAAAGATCATGAAGCCAGGGAAAGGATCAGCCAGGTCATCCAGGAACTCTTCCAAAACCCTGAACGGATGACCATGTTTGGCAACAACATCCGGGAAATGGCCAAACCTGATGCAGCCGACAGGATCGTTGAAGTGATCGTCTCCCTGATTCAGCATAACCAGTGACCAGAGATGTTTAAAACAACGCTCCATACAGTCTATTTTCTTGGTATCGGAGGCATCGGTATGAGCGCCCTGGCTCAGTATTTTTTAGCCCGGGGAATCAGGGTGTATGGCTATGACCTGACAGAGACAGAACTGACCCGATCGTTGATCAATCAAGGCTGTGATATCCATTATCAGCCAGATATTTCGGCCATACCAGTGATTCCTGATCTGGTGATCTACACACCTGCCATACCCCAGGATCATCCGGAGTTGGTGTTCTTGCGTGAACAACACGCCAATATCATGAAGCGATCGGAAGTCCTCGGAGAGATCACCCGTCCATATCAAACCATTGCCATTGCCGGGAGTCATGGAAAAACCACCGTGACAACCCTCACGGCATTTTTATTTCGGGAAGCCGGAAGACACATGACTGCCTTCCTTGGCGGGATATCTAAAAATTATCAATCGAATCTGATCACCCATGAAGGGAAAGGGGCTCCCGTGATGATCGTGGAGGCGGATGAGTTTGATCGTTCGTTCCTCAAGCTGGAGCCTTATCTGGCTGTTGTCACATCGGCTGATGCAGATCATCTCGATATTTACGGGACAGCTGATGCGGTAAAAGAGACCTTTGGCGCATTTATCCGAAAGATCAAACCAGGCGGTCACCTGGTAATCAAAAAAAACCTATGCATACCGGTTGATCCGGAACAACCTATCCATGTTTCAACCTATTCCCTCGAAAGCGAGGCTGACTATTATGCCAGAAACCTCCGGATCATCAATGAAAAATATGTTTTTGACCTGGCCACGCCACACCGGATAATCCAGGATATTGACCTCGGATTACCTGGTTTATTTAATGTTGAAAATGCCGTTGCTGCCATCGCCATTGCCCTGATCGCCGGTATAAGCATCAAACAAATTCGTCAGTCGCTCAAGACTTTTTCCGGCGTCAAAAGGAGATTTGACTATCATGTCCGCAACCAGAAACACATCTACCTTGATGATTATGCCCATCATCCGGAAGAATTGAAAGCATGCATCCTGGCTGTAAAGGAATTGCATGGTGACCGGAAGATCACCGGAATCTTCCAGCCTCACCTGTTCAGTCGTACCCGTGATCTGGCAGATGGATTTGTTCAAAGCCTGGAACTGCTGGACGATATCATCCTGCTTGATATATATCCCGCCAGGGAATTGCCGATCGAGGGGATTACTTCGCAATGGCTGCTGAGCCAAATAAAGAAAGAAGAGAAGATATGTTGTTCGATGGAAAAGGTCATGGATCTGATCAAAGTGAAGAATCCCGACTTGCTGCTGACATTGGGCGCCGGAGATATTGATCAACTCGTTGAGCCGATAACAAGGATGCTTAAAGGTGACGATGATGAAATTAACAATGGCTGTTAGTAAAAACAAATGAATGCAGGGCCTGAAACCCGTAATTTTGCAACACTTACAGAAAGATGCTCAGAAAGATATTGATCTTCATTGCCTGGATCCTGGCCGTTGGGCTGGTGGTGTTCATTACTGCTTTTGTGGCAGTTGAACATCATCAGAAGCTTTGCAGGGGCATGGAGATTAAAATATTTTATACCGGTAGCCAGGTATTGCTGAAACAAGAGGATGTCTTCCGACTGCTTTTCAAAAATGGGAAAGGGCCGGAAGGAGTTCCGTTATATAAGATCAACACTTCCACTCTTGAATCCAGGTTGAAGACTAATTATTATATCCTTCAGGCGGAAGTCTATCATACAACAGATGGGGTGGTCCATGTGGATATAATCCAGCGGGATCCCATCGCACGTGTGATCAGTGAGGGGGGAAAAGACCGTTTGATGGACAAAGAGGGCATGATGATGCCCCTTGATGAGCGGTATCCTGTGAGGGTGCTTGTTGTAAACGGCTCCATCCCGGATTCAGTCATTGACAAGAAGGAACAAACGCACAAACCGTTTTCAACTTCTTTAATCTCATCTGATTCAACTAAGAATGACCCGTTGAATATTAAGATCTTCCGGCTGGCTTCCTTCATTGAAGAAAGCGATTTCCTGAAAGCACAGATCAGTCAGATCTATGTTACTCCATCTATGGAATTTGAGCTGATCCCGGTGGTTGGAAGGCATGTTGTTGTTTTCGGTGATACCACCCGGATGAGAGAGAAATTCGAGAAGTTGATCATTTTCTATAAGAAAGGATTGGTTAAAGCCGGCTTCGATACATATAAAACCATCAACATCAAATACAAGGACCAGGTAATTTGTTCAAAACACTGAAACGTATGGCATCTTCAGAAATCATTGTAGGACTTGATATTGGGACAACCAAAATTGCTGTCATTGTTGGCCGCAAAAACGAATATGACAAAGTGGAGATTCTTGGACATGGCAAAACGCTTTCTCTGGGAGTACGGAGAGGGGTTGTCGCCAACATTGAAAACACCGTCCAATCGATCAAGGCAGCGGTAGAGGAAGCCTGCCTGAAATCGGGCGTTGACATTAAATATGTGAACGTAGGCATAGCCGGACAACACATGAAGAGTCTCCAGCACCGCGGAAGCATCATCCGGAAAAACATCGATACCGAGATCAGCCAGGATGATATCGACAATCTTCACACGGGGATGTTCAATCTCAACATGAATCCGGGTGAAGAGATCATCGATGTGATCCCACAGGAGTATATAGTAGATGGTGAATCAGGGATCAAGCAACCCATCGGCATGCTGGGGAATTCCCTGGAAGCGAACTTCCACATCATCATTGGCCAGACAGCCGCTGCAAAAAACATCTATAAATGTGTTAAAAAGGCCGGGCTTGAAGTCGTTGACCTGATCCTGGAACCGATGGCATCCGCCGATGCGGTGCTCAGTGAAGAGGAAAAAGAGGCCGGTGTGGTCATGGTGGATATTGGAGGAGGAACATCAGATGTAGCTATCTTCCAGGATGGCATCATCCGCCATACAGCCGTCATTCCACTGGGCGGGGACATTGTCACCGAGGATGTCCGGGAAGGGTGCTCCATCATTAAGAAACATGCGGAAGACCTTAAGATCAAATATGGCTCAGCCCTTGCCAGTGAGAACAAGGAGACGGAAATAGTGGCTATTCCAAGCTTACGCGGAAGGCCTCCCCGGGAGATATCCCTGAAAAACCTGGCCAGTATCATCCAGGCCCGGATGGAAGAGATCATCGAGCATATCTATTTTGAGATCCGGCATTCAGGATATGAGAAGAAACTGATCGGTGGGATCGTCCTTACCGGTGGTGGTTCTCAACTCAAACACATCGCACAGCTTACCGAATATATGACCGGGATGGATACCCGCATCGGTTATCCCAATGAGCACCTCTCTCCGGATATCCCCAAAGAGATGGCAAGCCCGATGTATGCCACCGGTATCGGACTCGTGTTGATCGGCATGGCCCGCTATGAAAAAGATAAGGCACGTAATAAGCCGGTCGTGGAAGAAACTGCCCCAGCAGGCAAGGTGAAACCTCCCAAGCAGAAAAAAGAGAAAGAGAAAAAGCCGGATGACGACGCTTCAAGAAAGTTCACCGATGCTTTTATCGAGAAAATCAAGAACTGGTTTGAGTCAGAAGCGGAATGAAGCATTAATTAACAGTTCCACGTTAGTAATTTTTTCAAGATCACTAAAAACGACCCTTTGTTCTTATATAAATTAGTCGGGAAAAAAAACAACCATGTTAAGATTCGATGACTCCGGCGAAACTCCTTCCATCATCAAGGGGG
>Ga0194127_10001531_pt1 | contig 33741 bp, 32 predicted proteins | sample TA2KigC100mmetaG_FD_148624 | JGI IMG/M metagenome (GOLD analysis project Ga0194127, IMG submission 148624) | Freshwater microbial communities from Lake Tanganyika, Tanzania - TA2015036 Kigoma Deep Cast 100m | ecosystem: Environmental > Aquatic > Freshwater > Lake | place: Tanzania: Lake...
AACCTTTAATGAATTCAAGAAGGCAATTAATTCTCTTTTGGAATTCTCATCTACACATGCTTTATCAAAGAACGAAAAACTTTCTCAGAAATATTTTAAAATTAAATCCGCTCGGCTTAAGAAAAAACTCGCCGCTTAATTTTTTTTAACAAAGTAATGTATAAAGAACGTTATGAAAGTATATTCACTAAATGAAATTACCCAATTTAGATTTAGTCCAAGTTGAAAAGAAGAAGATAATTGAATATTTACTATCGACGTCGCATCCTGATGGCAGCAGCAAAGCTTCCTTTTTTGCCCAATTCGGCTTTTCAGCGCAAAATTGGGAAACATTAGCACAATCTTTCCGTAAACATGTGAAAATGCATGATATTGCAAAAGTAGTTGAATCGGACTATGGCACACGTTATAGTGTTGATGGCTACATAGAAACACCGGACGGACGAAATCCCAATGTCAGGAGCGTCTGGATAATACCAAAGCAATCCAGAATACCAAGATTAATTACGGCCCATCCAATAAAGAGGTGAAAACATGATAAAAGAACATGACCGTATTGTATTATTAGAGGACTTGCCTGCTGATGGTCTCAAGGCAGGTGATGTTGGCACAGTTATCTACATCCATCGCCAGGGAGAAGCATTTGAAGTCGAGTTTATGACGCTTGAAGGTGAAACAGTTGCTATTGCAACGTTACGGACCGCACAAATACGTGCGGTAAGCAAAAAAGACATTGCACATGTTAGAGAAATTACCATTTCTTAGTAATTGGGGTCACACCTTGATTAGTGATTGTATGGTATTGAATTTTTTAACAAGGCGATTCTCTTTGAATATTTTTGATTTCATGGTCGTCACTCGCCTGCTTATAGATGAATAGACAAGGCCAAATAATTTACCTATTTCCTGATTCGTGTACTACTCCATACTCCATAAAAGATAAATTAACAAATCACGATTCAGTTTGTTTGATTCAGACACCTTCGGTGAATCTGCAAAATCCTTTATTTTGCATTGTAATATATTGGCGGTTTTACGCAATAAGATTTCATGGTCAGATATCCACCGGGGGTAAAGGTTTTGGCCTTAGATGTTTCTTAGTTATATTTTTTTGTTATTAATAAGATTTTTTATGCAAATATTAATATTTCGCCTTTCGGTTCCGGTACGGGATATCCAAATTCTTTAGCTGTGTCAATCCATAATTGAATTGCCTCTTTGGCATTTTTTAAGGCATCTTCAGGACTTTCTCCATGAGCCATACACCTTGGAAGTTCAGGCACCTCAGCTATAAAAACATTGTCTTCATTGCTCCAGTAAATAACAATCTCGTATTTATACATCAATAGTTTCTCCAAGTTTATGCTTTAGTATAATGTTTCTTACTTGTTTTGCCTGATAAGGTTTTGCCATGTTGACTTCACGTTGAAGATTAATTTTTACATAGATCACTTTGTTTAAAATTTTCTAAATATCACATTATTTTGCAACAATTATGACATCTATTTTTATTTAAATATTTTAGCGCTGAGTGTTGGCATCATATTATCTTTCCCGAAAAATATAATCAAGTTTATTTTCCCGTTATATATCGTATTTGCAACACAATACGACATTATTTCGTATTAAATTTCTATCAATCATTTAATAATGATTCTAATATGGAGCACGTTGCGTTCTAAATACAAATAAATGGAGTTGACAATTTTAAATTTGATAAATATTATTAAACAAAAAGCATTTTAGATAACAGAGGTGTTTTTGTATTGTTCACTTAATGGTTATGTTTTCATTACACATGGAAAAGGAGGGTGCATGAAGATTACGAAATTTGCATTGAGTTGTTGTTTATTGGTGTTTGCCATTATTACCATTGTATTACCGGTAATTGTTTCTGCGGAGGAACCACCGCGGAATATCGGCTATGGCAGGGGGGGGAGGATGCAGGGGGGCGCTGTTTCTCCCCGATCAAAGGAGCCAATAAAGCCTATCCCCATCAATTTTGACGACAACAGGGCGAAGACGGATTTAGGGAAAAAGCTGTTTTTTGAACCAAGATTATCCAAATCAGGTTGGATTACCTGCAATTCATGTCATAATATTTCAACGGGTGGAGCGGATAATCTGCCTTCCTCTATTGGTCACAAATGGATGCTTGGTCCGATAAATTCTCCGACAGTGCTGAACGCGAAATTCAATCTGGCACAATTCTGGGACGGCAGGGCAAAGGATTTGAAGGATCAGGCAAAGGGGCCTATTGCGAATCCTATGGAAATGGCTTCAAATCACGATCTTGCGGTAGAGGTGTTACAATCCATACCGGAGTATGTAAAGGAATTTAAAACGGTTTACGGATCGGAAAAAATCACGATTGATAATGTCGCGGATGCTATCGCGGCGTTTGAGGAAACGCTGACCACTCCAAACTCGCGGTTTGATGCATGGCTAAACGGCTATGACGACAAAATCACTGCGGAGGAAAAGGCGGGGTATGACCTTTTTAAAGAAAAGGGATGCATTGGCTGCCATAACGGTTTTGGGGTGGGAGGAAATTCCTTTGAGAAGTTTGGTATTAAGAAGGCCTATGATAAAGATACCCAGACGCTTGGACGGTACAACGTAACAAAAAATGAGAATGATAAATATTTTTTTAAGGTTCCGTTGCTCAGAAATATTGAACTTACCTCACCCTATTTTCATGATGCGAGCACGTGGAGTTTGAGCGAGGCAGTAAACGTGATGGCGGAATATCAACTGGGGGTGAAATTTGCCGGGGATGAAACGAAAAAGATTGTCGCGTTTCTTAAAACATTGACGGGGGATCAGCCTGAAATTGTTTTTCCCATTTTGCCTCCTTCAAATGCGAATACCCCTCAACCAAACAGAAATTAAAGAAGACGGTAGAGACGCATTGCTATGCGTCTCTACGTTTGTTAATTATTGCAGAAATAATAAAGATCGAAAGGGAGGTTGCTTGTGAAGATTGTTAAAATACAGGTAATGTGTTGTCTGTTTATCGTCATTCTCATTGCTTCAGTTCCGTCATTAAGTTTTGCAGGCGGGTTGATTGATATGGCATATGGGAGAGATATAAAATCAGACAGGTCAAAGGAGCCAATTCAACCTGTTCCCTTCAGCTATGATAATAACCGGGCAAAGACGGATTTGGGGAAAATGTTATTCTTTGAACCGAGGTTGTCCAAGTCCGGCTGGATTACGTGCAATTCCTGCCATAATCTTTCTACAGGCGGCGCGGACAATCTGCCCACCTCCATAGGACATAAATGGATGCTTGGCCCGATAAATTCCCCAACCGTGTTGAATGCAAAATTCAATCTGGCGCAATTCTGGGATGGCAGGGCGAAGGATTTGAAGGAACAGGCAAAGGGCCCTATCGCCAATCCTATGGAAATGGCTTCAAACCATCAGCTTGCGGCAGAAGTTTTGCAATCAATCCCGGAATACGCGCAGCGGTTTAAAAATGTCTATGGAGAGGAAAAGATTACTATTGATAATGTTGCGGATGCCATCGCGGCATTTGAAGAGACGCTGGTGACTCCCAATTCACGATTTGATGTGTGGTTGAGAGGGTATGATAAAATTACGAAAGAGGAAGAGGATGGATATATCCTTTTTAAAGAAAAAGGGTGCATAGGTTGTCATAATGGGTTTGGCGTGGGAGGAAATGCCTTTCGAAAATTCGGTATTGCAAAACCCTATGACAAAGATACCCAGACGCTTGGCCGGTACAATGTGACGAAGAATGAAAAGGATAAGTACGTTTTCAAGGTACCTCTGCTCAGAAACATTGAGCTTACTGCTCCTTATTTTCATAATGCGAGCACGTGGAGTCTGAACGAGGCGGTGAATGTTATGGCAGAATACCAGTTAGGAACAAAATTGACCGATGATGAAACAAATAAGATTGTCGCGTTTTTAAAAACCCTGACCGGCGATCAACCCGAAATTATTTTTCCCATATTGCCGCCTTCAGGCGAGCACACCCCGCAGCCAAACAGGAATTGATGTCGTTTTTTAATTAGAGTATCTTGCAAAGAGCAAAAACCCAACGGCTTTTACTCCCCACCCCTAAATCCCCTCACGATAGGGGAGTTGTCAAATTCCCCTCTTGAGAGGGGCAGGCCTGCTTGTCTGGTAGGCAGGGGTGTGTTTTATCATTGTAATAAACAACAATTTAAATATTCGGGGATTTTGTTGAAGTAAATAAAGGATTATTTTGCAATGATCTTTTGCAGTGGTATCATATTTCAAATCGGTCAAAATCTTCCGCGAAAACAATCATTCCATTGTAAATAACATTGAGTTCGGCAAGCAGGTGTTTGTTATTTTTTATCATTTCGCTGCAAACCGGGTAGAAATGGGAAAGTATCAGCTTTTTACACCGCGCTTCTTGCGCTATTTGGGCACAAAGTCGGGGGGTGAGGTGTCCCTCCACTTTTTGATCATTGGGGAAGGAGCATTCGAGCACTAACAAATCGGCATTCTTTGCCAGACGAATGATGCCGTCACAATAATCCGTGTCTCCCGAATAAGTAATCGAAGCGCCTTCAGAGGATTCGATACGGTAGCCAATACTCCGTGATGAATGTTTCAATGGTTCTACGGAAATTTCCCACCCGTCATACGTAAGCCTCCCTTTTTCAATTTCTTTCAGATGAAGTTCAAAGGTCTTTGGTATGATTGTGTTGCCATAGACAGATACTAATCCCTGGTGAAACTCACGCAGTCCCGGAGGGCCTGTAACATAAAGGGGTTTCGTCCTTGCGGGAGATTCATATTTCATCGCGAAAAGAAAGGAAACAAGATCAAGCGAATGGTCGGGATGGAAATGCGAATAATAGATAGAGTCGATATCCGTATACGTAACACCGGCAAGAAACAATTGGCGCAATGAACCGGGGCCTGTGTCAAAAACAAGATGTTTGTTTTTGACTTTTATCAATGTGCAAGGATATGCCCTGGTTTTGGAAGGCACTCCCGTCCCCGAACCGATAATGATTAATTCCATTCAGAAATTATCGCTGTTCAAATGGATGAAGATTGCAATGCCATTACAGTAAATAGTTTTATATTTTTAATCCTATTTCGACTCCCTCTGCTATAGCCTCCAACGCCGTGCGGCCTTCTTTCGCGTCACCGATGGTATATACTTCGGGAACGAAGGTCTTGAGTTGCGACTCAAGTTCCGTATTAGGTTGGTGAAGGGTAGGAATCACTATCGTGTCAAATCCTTCAAGTTTCTCGTCAGGCATCTTCCTGCGGCTGATGATGATATAATCGCGTCCTACTTCTGTCACCTTCGCGTTTATAATAAGCGTAGCCCCTCTTTTCCTCAATCGTTCGCACACATGGAAACGCGGGTGAGCGACAAGTCCAAGACCAAGGACACGCCTCATTTCGATCACGGAAACTTTTTTGCCCTGTGAAGAAAGATAGTCCGCCAGTTCGCACCCTTCTGCCGCGCCGCCAACAATTGCGACATTATTGCCGATAGTTTCAATCGAGGAAAATGCGCGTTTGACATTTAATACTCCGTCACCCTCTGTGCCTTTTATTTCGACAGGAACGTCTTTGGCTCCGTGCGCAAGGACAACGGCATCTGCCGCAAATTGTTTTATATTATTTTCAGTGGCTTCTTTATTCAGTGATACCGAAATACTCTTCTTTTCTGTTTGTTTTAGCAAATACCGCAGAAATTTCCCTACGGGTTCCTTTTTCGGGGGCATGGCAGCATAGCGTAAATTGCCGCCAAGTTCTCCCTTTTTTTCCCACAGGGAAACATTATGTCCGCGGCCGGATAATGTAATGGCGGCAGACATGCCCGCAGGGCCTCCTCCGATAATCAATACCTTTTTTGGTTTTACGGTTTTCTGCAGGTGAAAGAGTTCGTCTTTCCCGACATAGGGGTTGACCGTACAAATGAGCTTCTTGTCGGAGATACTTTCGATACACCTGTTGCAGCTTAAACATACCTGTATGTCTGCAAGTTTTCCCTCCTTAACTTTATTGGGCAAATAGGGATCGGCAATGAGCGGACGTCCCAAAACGATGAGATCCGCCTTGTTTTCCCGCAGGACTTTTTCTGCCATTGCGGGATCATGAATTCTGCCCACGGATAACACAGGAATTTTTACTACCTTCTTAATTCCTTCCGCGAGATGGACAAAGCATCCTTCTTCGAGATAATAACATGGTATGTTAAAAAAGGCCGATGCGTAATTACACGCGGAGGCGTGAATAGCGCTTGCCCCTGCCTTTTCCAGTATTTTTGCGATCTCCTTGCTTTCTTCCAGTTTCAGCCCCGTTTCCGTATACTCGTCAGCGCTGATCCTGCATATTACCGGATAATCATCGGGCACTTTTTTTCGTATGCTTTCAACGATTTCTTTGCCAAACCTTGCCCTTCGTGAGGTGTCGCCTCCATAATCATCCGTTCGCGTATTGGATTCCGGCGAAAAAAACTGATTTACCAGATATCCGTGCGCCATGTGGATTTCGACACCGTCAAATCCGGCTTTCAACGCGCGTTCCGCGCCGCATGCAAACGAGTTGACAATTGCTTTCACTTCGTCGGAGGTTAATTCCTTCGGCATTTCTTTTGTTAAAGGGCTTGGTATTGCCGAGGGGGCTACCGTTCCCGTACCCGTAAAATAGGGCAATGCCTCTCTGCCCGCGTGACTTAACTGAAGGACAATTTTCCCCCCCCCCGCGTGAATAGCATCGGCAAGTTTCTTTAAATCGGGGATATATTTATCGTCATGAACGCACATCATACCGTCATTTACCCTTCCCGCAGGGTCAACGGCAGTATTTTCCACGGTAATATATCCTACGCCTCCAAGAGAGCGTTCTTTATAATAACTGATGAGTTCTTTTGTGACGAAGCCTTCAGCGTTGCATAGATGCGTTTCCATGGGCGACATCACAATGCGATTCTTAATGCTTAATGAACCTATGCGGAAAGGACTGAAAAGATTTGGAAATGCTGTCATTTGTGATACGACCTCCTAAAATAGTCAGGCATAAAAACATCGCTATGCCTGCTTAAAATGGCAAATTATAAGAAACGGGATTTTTTGTTTTCTAAAAATAATTACGAGAAGTTGGTACATTGTTGCGATATTGAAAACTCATACTCCCTGTAATACAACGTCGCTGGACTTTCTTACTACCGGATTATAGAGCGTATCCCTTTCAACGGGTTCGCGCCCTGCCTCTCTGATCAATCGAATAATTTCACTTACGGAAAGAGCCTCGGGCGTACTGGCGCCTGCGGCATGGGTAATCTTTTCTTCCTGCACAGTGCCGTCAATATCATCGACACCGAAACTGAGGGATATCTGGGAGAGCTTGATTCCCAGCATAATCCAGAATGCCTTGAGATGATCAAAATTATCGAGCATGAGGCGGCTGATGGCAATTACCTTCAGATCGAGCATGGCGGTGGTGCTTGAATAAAAAGACAATTCAGTGTTTTTTGGATGGAATGCAAGAGGTATGAATGACATAAACCCCCCCGTCTCATCCTGCAATTCGCGGAGTTTTATAAGGTGATTCACCCTGTCTTCAGGCGTTTCTGCATGGCCGTATAACATAGTGGCATTGCTTCTCAGCCCAAGATTGTGGGCTTCACGCATTACACGAAGCCATCCTTCTCCGCTAAGTTTCTCAGGACACAGTTTTTCCCGGACAGAAGGAGAAAAAACTTCCGCGCCTCCTCCGGGAAGCGAGCCAAGCCCCGCCTTTTTCAGCGTTTTCAAAGTATCTTTTACGGAAAGCCCTGCCATGTGCGACAAATGTTCGATCTCTACGGCAGTAAATGCCTGTATGTGAATATCGGGATGATTTTCATGGATTGCGCGAATCATCGTTACATAAAAATCAAAGGGCAATTCAGGATGCAAACCGCCCACAATGTGAAATTCCGTTGCGCCTTCATCGGAGGCATAAGCGGCTTTGTCAAGAATTTCCGCCATATCCATAGTGTACCCCCGTGGATCTTCCTGCTTTTTACTGAATGCGCAAAACCTGCACTGATTCTTGCAAATATTGGAATAGTTGATGTGGCGATTAATAATGTAGTAAGCCTTATTGCCGTTTTTCCGTTCCCTGACAGTATTGGCGACCAGACCTGTCTGAAGGATATCATTCGATTTGAAAAGTTTAACACCATCCTCAAAGCTGAGACGCTCTTTCTGTTCTGCCTTGAGTAAAATATCATAAATTGAAGATTGTTTTAATAACCATTCCATTTCTGAAAAATATCAAAAATTAACAGTTAAATCAAGGACTATGTAAACCTTAAGATGTGGCCGGCAAAAAGATTATTTGATTTGAACCGGTTAAAGATCACGTAAATGCCATTACAAATAAAGTCTGATACATTCCTGTTTTTTGATACATCATTTTTTCTCTGTCCATTTCTACCTTGCTATAAACGCATCGGGATGTTATTTTTAAGAAAATGAATACACTGAATTACGTAAAAATGTAACACCATATATTTTTGTCCTTCCATGTAAACCTGTCGCCTTTGCGATCCTGTAAAATGTGATAGTAATGGTTGTGAACATTTTTTTATTAATCTAATTTACTCTTTATATTATGAAAGGAGAAAGGAATGGCACAGGTGAAGCCGGGTGATACCGTTCAGGTTCACTATACGGGTAAATTGGAAGACGGCACAATCTTCGATTCGTCGGAAAATCGAGAACCATTGGAATTTACCGTAGGAACGGGGCAAATAATTCCGGGTTTTGAACAAATTGTAATGGGAATGAATTCCGGTGAATCCAGAACCGCAACAATTCCTTCGCATATGGCTTACGGGCATTATGATAATGAGATGGTAATTGTAGTAAATCGCAATCAGGTTCCTGATGATATAGAGCCAAAAGTCGGCCAGCAGATTCAAATGCGAAATAATGAAGATGGCAGGGAGGTGATTGCTACCATAACAAAAGTTTCAGAGTTTAGCATTACATTGGATGGCAACCATCCCTTGGCGGGAAAAGACCTGACGTTTGACGTTCGTCTTGTGGGAATTATTTAGATATTTTATTATACACTTCGTCAAAAAAATCAGTTATGAATCTGAAAATGTATATCATTATGTCCGGCGCTCTGATATTTGTTATCCTTGGTTTTATGATTTTCTTTGAATTTTTTGTCAGGGCACATTAATCTGCAAAAATGGCGTATAGACCTAAGAAAAAAATGTATAAAAAGGTAATTTTCGCTTTAGGCATATTGCCTTTTCTCCTCTTCAATTCATGCGCGCAGTCGCCTGCCCTCCGCGATGAAATACATTTGTTTGCAACTCCTTTTAAATTGAATGTGCACTCGGGATCGGTAAATAACGGCTTCGTTGAGGCGCTGGATAAACAAGGCTCGCCGATTTCGGGCTTAAAAATTAAAGTATTTAGCGCTTTTCCCTCAGTAGCCACGGTAAAACCGGAAGATATCATCACAGACACGCAGGGTAAAGCTGCCGTATCGATATATGGCATTTCCCCCGGCGGGACGAAAATTATCTTTTCCGTCGACGGGGAGGAAGCCTCTATTGATGTTGTATTTTCAGAACATTAAGCAAAAATGCGCAGAGTATTCCACGTTGCTCATAATTATCTGTAATTATACATTTCACGTTTCTTACTGGTTATTTTAGGAGAAGAAAAAATGCCTGTTCCAATGGAGCTCGAACCTGGTAGTTACCAATGGTGCGGCTGCGGGAAATCAAAAAAGGTTCCGTTTTGTGACGGCACGTATGAAGGTTCGGAACACGCTTCGCATCAATTTGCCATTACTGTGAAAAAGCGTGTGGTACTTTGCAATTGCCAGCACACAAACAAACCGCCGTATTGCGACGGCTCACATGATTTTTACCGGTAACAAACATATTCTGTCTTTCGAAAATATTGCCCTATCAAAAAAATGAATGAAGGATATCTCTCTGGTTTCTTTCGGAGTTCAATAGCTTGAGGTTCCTGGAATTAATGGAGAGATTTGTGATGATCAGGCTTCATTTCTGATTTCAAAAATAACGCGTTCAGTTTTGATTCTTGCATTTTTAACTGCCCTCCCTCTCCGCCATAGCGAACCATGATAATTTCCGCCATGATGCTTACCGCTATTTCTTCCGGGGTAATAGCCTTGATATTCAAACCTATTGGCGCGTGTATTTTTTTTATTTTTCCCCATGAAACATTTTCCTTCAAAAGGCTTTTAAATATTTCCAGCGATTTCCTTTTACTGCCCAGAAGTCCGATGTAACGGGCTTGCGTTTGGATAGCCGCAAAAAGAGCAAGATCATCATAACGGTGCCCTCGTGTTGCCACAACAATATAGCTATTTTGAGTTGCCGGAATATTTTCAAGACTTTTTCTATAGTCAGAAATTACCATTGCTTTCGCGTCAGGAAAGCGTTCTTTCTGAAGATATTCCGGGCGGTCATCAACAATATAGATGTTAAAATCCATCAGTGAAGCAATTTTCGAAACTGCACTGTTAACGTGTCCTCCTCCAATTAATATGAGTATTGGCCGCGCCTGAAACCTTTCTATGTAAACTTCTGTTCCGTCGTCCGACCGGAAAATTTTATTTTCTTCGTTAAAAGCCATTTTTTTAAAGACATCTACTATTTCCCGCTCCAGTTTTTCATTATGTATGTTTCCTTGTGTAGCGCCGTTTTCTCGAACGAGAAATTTCGTTCCTAAAGAGGTTTTCCCCTCGTTACTATTTATAATGGTTGCTAGGGAAAGAGATGTATGGCCTTCATAGGCACAGAGTATTTCTCTTGCGTAGCTGCCAAAAGCATAGGGTTCTGTCAGCAGGTCAATAAAAATTGATATGGCCCCGCCACATACCATGCCATCCCTGGAGGCAAATTCCTCGTTTAAATTATACACACGAAGCGCCGCGCCGCTATGATTTTTAAAAATGTCTTTTGCCTGAGACCATATTTCTCCTTCGATGCATCCGCCTCCAAGGGTGCCAACGCAGCTTCCATCCTTGCGGATTAACATTTTTGCGCCCTCTTTTTGCGGAGTGGAGCCCTTTGTGCGGACAACGGTCGCCAGCACACACGGTTCATTTATTTCTGCCAAATGAAGAATTTCTTTAAAAATTTCGTACATGATATTTTAAATTGGGTGGCATACTATAAAAACGAAAGAGAAAATAGTTAGCGTATAAATTATTTTGATTATGCCTATTTATTATAATACCATGTGAGTAATTTATTAATCTTATTTCAAACTTATTGGAGTCAATATGGCAAGTACCTATTTAATCGTTGGCAGCGGGCCTGCAGGCATCACGGCAGCAGAGAGCATACGCAGTCTGGATAATGATGCGGAAATCACTGTGATATCCGAAGAGAAGGTACCCATGTTCTACCGGCCAAGAATTCCCGAATACTCGGTGGGACGGATAAACATTGAAGGGATTACGGTCAAAAAGAAGGATTTTTATGTACAAAAAAAAATAAATCTTCAGTTAGGGATAAGGGCTACAAAGCTTGATAAGGAAAACAGAATAATAGAAACGGACACAGGAAAAACATACGGATATGATAAACTTCTTATCGCCACGGGAATTACACCATTAGAACCAAAATTTCCCGGAAGCAGCCTTGAAGGAGTTTTTACAATGCACGATTTGATTCAGGCGGAAAGAGTAAAGGATTTTGTAAAAAATACAAGACAAGTTGTTGTGGTTGGCGGCGGGCTTTTGGGCATGGATATGGCGGAAGAATTTAGGTCAATCGGATTGGGTGTTACGCTTCTCATTAGAAGAAGTATTATTGGAGACCCCTTTTTTGATGACTATGGATGCAAATTAATACACGATGAATTTAAAACTATGGGGGTTAACATCATTGCCGATACCGAGGTTCAGGCATTTGAAGGAACAAACAACCGATTGGCAGCAGTGTTTACGAAAGACGGGAAAAGAATTGATAGTGATTTTTGTTTTATAGCCATAGGAGCCACTCATGCGGTTGACTGGCTAAAAAACAGTAGTTTGAAAGTAAAAAGCGGGGTTTTGGTGGATGAGTATATGCGAAGCCATGACGATAACATATTTTCAGCCGGCAATGCGGCACAATTTATGGATACTGTTTCCAAAAAGTATATTGCTCAAACCAATTGGATAAACGCCATAGCACAAGGGAGTATCGCCGGAAACAATATGGTGGGAAGCGAGGTGATGAAATACGAGACAACATCAAACTATTTCAAACGAATAGGCGGACTTTTTTTTAATCTTCTCGGAACGGGCAATTTGCAGGTAGAGGGGGGAAAGAGAGATTATTTCAAAGGAGACACCCCGAAGGAATACATTATGATTACGACAAAAGAAGGAAGAATTATTGGCGCTGTGATTTGCGGTCGTCATAAAATTACCGTAAAATTAAAAGAATCCATAGAGAAACAACGGAAAACTTCAATTCCTGATGCATTGCTTACGATGGAAGGAAAGAACATAGACGATTTGTCAAAAATCCTTTAACAGGATTTCACACTTGAATATAAATGAAAAAGCTGTAAAATCCACCGTAAGCACTATTTAATAATGATATTCCAAAGCCTTGGGGGAATTGCAATTGAGAACACTCATAACAGGCGGCGCCGGTTTTATTGGCTCGCACCTTTGTGATTATTTTATAGAAAAAGGGCATGATATTATTTGCATAGATAATCTTTTGACCGGCAGCCCGGATAATATTTCCCACTTAATAGGAAATAGCCATTTCCGGTTTATAAAACATAATGTAAGTGATTATATATATGTGGACGGACACATCGACAATGTATTGCATTTTGCTTCTCCCGCAAGTCCGTTTGATTATTTAAATTATCCGATACAAACGTTAAAGGTCGGTTCTCTTGGAACACTGAATAGTCTTGGGCTGGCAAAGGCAAAAGGCGCGCGGTTTCTCCTTGCTTCCACATCAGAAACGTACGGCGATCCGCAAGTTCACCCACAAAGGGAAGATTATTGGGGACATGTTAATCCGGTAGGGCCAAGGGGAGTGTACGATGAGGCAAAACGATTTGCGGAAGCAATGACAATGGCATATCACCGATACCATCATATGGATACAAAAATTGTCAGAATATTTAATACCTACGGCCCAAGAATGCGTATCAAAGACGGGCGAGCGCTTCCGAATTTCATGTGCCAGGCAATAAAAGGTGAAGATATAACGGTATTCGGAAACGGTTCTCAGACAAGAAGTTTTTGTTTTGTTTCAGACCTGATAGAAGGCATTTACAAATTGCTTCTTTCAGAGGAACATGATCCCGTAAATATCGGAAATCCCGAGGAAATAACGATTCTGCAACTGGCAAACATTATCCTTTCCATAACTAACAGTAAAAGCAAGATTGTATTCAAGGAACTTCCTGTTGACGATCCGAAAATAAGACAACCTGACATATCGAAGGCAAAGAGTGTTTTGCATTGGGAACCAAAGGTTTCCCGGGAAACAGGATTACAAAAAACACTGAAATATTTCCAGGACGCATTAAGTAAAAACAAATCGTCTTAACCCCATGAGGTGTTTTTGTGAAAGTTATTGCAGTCTTTGGAAGCCCTCGCAGTGGCGGGAATTCTGATATATTACTCAATACCATTATTACGGGTATCGAAGCGAATGGAATTCAGGTTGAAAAGATTGTTCTGCGTAATTTGCGCTTCAACCCGTGTATTTCATGCGAAAAATGTATGCAGACGGGGAATTGTGCGGTTAACGACGATATGCAGAAAATATATCCCATTTTTATTGAAGCCACTGGCATACTTGTCGCATCCCCTATTTATTTTATGGGGGTAAGCGCACAACTAAAGGCATTTATTGATCGTTTTCAGGTATTTTGGTCCCGTAAATATATCTTACACTTGCCGGTGCGGAAAGATGGAAATATATCCAAAGGCTTTTTTGTGGCCACTGCCGCACGCAAAGAGAGTGAAAGTCTTTTTGCCGGATCAATAAAAACGGTAAAATCTTTTTTCCACGTAATAGATACGGAATATATCGGTAACATGTTATGTTCTGAATTGGAAGAAAAAGGATCTGTGTATGAAAAACAGGAACTCCTTAAGCAGGCATTTGATACAGGCAAGGCATTATTCGTTTAAGGCTTTTTTAACTGATTCGTAATGAGACTTATGGGAAATCAAAAAGGAAAACATCGTTGTCCCGGTGAACCTTACGAGATTAGCGATTCTGTATGCAAGGGCAGACAAAGGGTAAACTATCCAAAATGCAATGTATGCCTGGAAAAGGTCGAAGATCAAACTGAATTGGAGCAACCGAAGACGGAATCAAAGGTATCAATGGATATTTTTAAGAGTTATGATATCCGGGGGAAATATCCTGCAGAACTTGACGATCTGACTGCCCGGAAGATAGGAACCTCCATGGCCTTGTTTTTTAAAGAAAAAAACCATCGGTCAAAAAACATTGTTGTCGGAAGAGACATGAGACCGTCTTCCAAGCCATTGGCAAATGCCCTTATAGAAGGCATCTGTTCCACCGGAATGAATGTAATCAACATTGGCGTTGTATCGACGGAAATGACCTATTTTGCAGTGGGGTATTACGAATATGATGGCGGGGTAATGGTAACGGCATCCCATAATCCTGCAGAATATAACGGCTTTAAAATATGCAGAGAACAGGCAATTCCCGTGAGTTTTGAATCGGGAATAGAGCGAATTGCAAAATTAACAAAACAATATCATCCGCCCCGCATTGACCAGCTTGGCAAAGTAATTTTGAATAACGTTTTTAAAGATTATAAAAAGCACGTATTGAAGTTTGCCGCCAATCTCAGACATCTCCGTATCGTGGTGGACGCCGGAAACGGTATGGCGGGAAAAATCATTCCTTTTGTTTGTGAAGGACTTCCTATTGAAATTATCCCGTTATATTTTGAGCTTGACGGAACTTTCCCCAATCACGAGGCAAATCCCCTCAAGCCGGAAAATGTTGCAGATTTGCAAAGCAAAGTAAGAGAAACGAAAGCCCACCTTGGAGTTGCTTTTGACGGAGACGGAGACCGATGCGTTTTTGTGGATGAATTGGGAAGAATCATAGGATGTGATATCATTACCGCACTGTTGGCACAAAAATTTCTGGCACGGGAGACGGGCGCTACAATTGTATACGATCTTCGGTCGAGCAAGGTCGTTCCTGAAGAAATAAAGGCAGCAGGAGGAATACCCTGTCGCGAACGTGTAGGCCATGCATATATGAAGGAGGCATTGCGTGAAAAAAATGCCCCGTTTGGCGGAGAACTTTCGGGACATTATTATTTCAGAGACAATTACTATTCCGACTCGGGAGTTATTGTGTTTCTAATGGTACTGGAACTCCTGAGTTCAAAGCGAACTCCTTTCTCAAATATTATTGCGCCTTTAAAAAGGTATTATTCCACGGGAGAAACGAATTTTGAGGTAAAGGAAAAAGATGCAAAACTGGAAGAAATTGCCAAAAAATTCTCCAATGCAAAAATAGACTACCTGGACGGAATAACCGCTGAATACAATGATTGGTGGTTCAATGTAAGAAAATCAAACACTGAACCTCTCCTGAGGATGAACATAGAAGGAAAAACGCCGGAAATTATGGAAAAGGGCAAAAAAGCGCTCATCAGTATTATCAAAGGTAAATAATGTTCACATCTGTTTTTTGTATCTTTCTACGTTTTATACAAACAGCAACACACACCACAATTGTGATCTTTTCCCTGGTATGCTTCCATCAATTTATTAGTTTCGGATCAAATGCCGATGTGGAAGTGTTTGACATCAAATTTTCCAACGGCAAATTATCCGTAAAACTGGAAAATTCTCCATTGGAAAAAGTGCTGAAGGAAATTATGTCGCAAAGCGGCGCAAGAATATGGCTGACCGATTCGATTGATACAAAGGTCACTATAGAATATCATAACGTCCCTATTCGGGAAGGAATATGCAGGATTCTGAAAGACAAAAATTATGCGTTTAGTTACGATCCCACCGAATTAAAAGAGGGGAAAATATCAATAGTCAGCGCCAATAAATCTAAAGAAATCTATACGCCGCCGGGCAGAAAACCACTTGAAAAATTCGCAAAACGAGGCGACAAAAAAAGGAAAAAAGAGAAAAAAGATTCTCAATTTGACGCGCTTGCCAAAATCGCGCTGGAAAATGAAGATCCGGAAAAAAGGGAAGATGCCATTATAGAATTAGGAGAAACTGAAGATAAAAAAGCAATAGAGATTATTGCCAAGGCATTGGAAAAAGATACCAATGAAGATGTCAGATTAAGCGCCATCGATGCGTTATTGGAAATAGAAGACGAAGCGGTGGTAAAACCTCTTTCCAAAGCCGCTCTCAGCGATAAAGACCCATGGGTTCGGGAAAGCGCAGTGGAAGCATTAGGTGAGATCGAGGGGAATGAGGCCATAGAAATTATTAAAAAGGCTCTCAATGATGAAGACGGCTCTGTTCGTGAAATTGCACAGGAAATTCTGGACGATCTGAATGATTAACATCTTTTTATTTTTATCCTGATTTTTGTATTGACATTTAACAAAAATTCGTTTAAATTAACAAACGTTTACAATATTAAACATTTGTTGCAGTAAAATCTCTCACATCTCCCAATTGTGAGGCCCCGCTCCTCCCGCAGATTTAACAATCTGCGGGAGGCTTTAAAATTATGGAAAGAAACGTTGCTTACTGGTTTGCGGTTCACACAAGGTCTCGTCACGAAAAGCAAGTGGATTCCTTCTTTAGGGAAAAAAATATCAATTCCTTCCTTCCATTAATGAAAATAATTAGTCGCAGACGAGACAGGAAAAAATTCATCGATGTTCCGCTCTTTCCTGGGTATTTGTTTGTCAATGTATCATTGGATAATATTTATGAAGTTAAAAGCACGCGGGGAGTGGTAAGGGTTATAGGAAATGGAGAGAGTTTTGAACCGTCTCCTATCCCTGAGGCGGAGATAAACAATTTAAAAACATTGATAAACAGCAATGTTTCGATAGATCCTTACAAATACTTGCAAAAAGGCACAAGAGTAAGAGTTATTTCCGGTCCGCTTATGGGATTGGAAGGAATATTAATTAAAAGAAAAACACATTATCGCGTTGTCGTTTCTGTAAACCTTTTGCAAAAATCTACGTCAGCAGAAATTAGCATAGCGGATATAGAATCAATTGACTAGAAATAATTAGCCAATGAGAACTTTACGTATCAATTGCTACTGATAGCTTTTTGTAATTCGAAATTAATCTGCCAAGAAATGAAAGATTTATGGCAAACGACGAAGAAATCACACAATATAATATACTTGAAACCTTAGCAAACAGTGAGCGGATTTCACAACGCCAACTGTCTTCACAGTTGGGCATTAACGTTGCCTCGATAAACTTCGCTTTAAAAAAACTTACCAAGCGGGGATTGATAAAGGTTTTAGGGACAAATCCACGAAGAATCCGCTATATTTTAACTTCAAAGGGAATTACAGAAAAAACACAGATTGCCTATAATTTTTTAAATAGAAATTTCCATTTATACAAGGCGGTAAGAAAAGATGTCGAGGCCAAGATCCAAAATATCCCTTTTAACGGTCAGGCTCGTGTCGCTCTTTATGGCGTCACAGACCTTATGGAGATTGCGTATTTGGTAATTCAGGATAAAGAATTGGATCTGGTTGCCGTTGTTGATGATGAAATGAAAATTAGAATTTTTGGGTATCATGTAATAGGCATCGAAGAAATAAATACGTATTCGCCTGATTACCTCCTTTTAACAAAAGAGCTTGACCCCGATATGGCAAAAAAACACATACCGGACTCAACTAAAATTGTAGATATACGGGTATAGTGGACCCGGTGTAAAAAACAACGCTTTAATCCGCCCTACCTTAACTTAATGACATCGGTATTCAAGCGTTTTCCCCTTTTTACATTCATCAGACCAAACAACCACTGTTTCTGATATTCATACCAGCGGGTTTTCATGGAAACATTCTTTATTTATTTTAAGGTAATTGTCGAAGGATTATTATGAAATTCACAAAAATGCATGGCATAGGCAACGATTATGTTTATGTTAATTGTTTTCATGAAGTAGTAAAAGACCCCGTCGGATTATCAAAGAAGATAAGCGACAGGCATTTTGGGGTGGGATCCGATGGATTAATACTTATATTATCATCTGAGATTGCGGATTGCAAAATGCGGATTTTTAATGCGGATGGCAGCGAGGCGCAGATGTGCGGAAACGGCATTCGTTGTGTCGCAAAATACGTGTACGACCATAATCTTGTCAGAAAAAACCCGCTTGCAGTGGAAACGCTGGCAGGCATTAAAACCATTGAGCTTTATACGGAAAAGGGATGTGTATATAGCTCAAGGGTCAATATGGGACGTCCGAAGCTTATGAGATCGCAAATACCCATGAAAGGCGCTGAAACGCAAGTGGTGAACGAACCCCTGACGGTTGACAAAAATATTTCCTTTCAGGTTACCTGTGTTTCCATGGGAAACCCTCATTGTGTAATCTTTGTTGATGACCTAAAAAAAATCGATATAGAAAAAAATGGGAAGGCCATCGAACATCATAATATTTTCCCGGAACGGACAAATGTTCATTTTGTCAAAGTACACAATTCAAAAGAAGTTACTATGGCTACGTGGGAACGCGGATCGGGCATTACACTCGCATGCGGAACAGGCGCTTCCGCTGTTTGCGTTGCCGGTTTCCTTAATAAGGCGACCGAACGTAAACTTTTGGCTCACCTGCCAGGAGGTGATTTAGAACTGGAATGGGCAAAAGATGAAAACGTGTATATGACAGGCGCTGCTACCGAAGTTTTTACGGGAGAATGGCTTTTATAGCAACAGAATATTTCTTGTCATAGAATCTTACATAATTACATGAAACCGGAAGTGTTCCTTTTCACCAAATATTTGCAATGAAATCATCTATCATTCAAAGATTGTTTCTTTTTTCTATCGTAGTATCCGGTTGCGCAAGCAGCAGCAAGACGGGAATTACACAAAGATCGATTTGGGAGGATACTTCTGCTATTTTGAACAATACGGGAGGGGAAGTACAAAACCTTTCTCTGCAACAAATAAAAGATGTTTTAATTGCCAACAACTCGAAACTTGCCACACTTAAGGCAAAGGCCAGAATAACACTCACTGCACCTGAATTAAATGGGCCTGTTACATGCACCGGTTTTATAGTATATGAAACTCCGGGGCATCTCCGCACAATTGGTTCCAAACTGGCAACCACCATATTTGACATGTCAACAGATGGGAATAATTTTAGGGTTTATGTCCCTTCAGAGAAAAAAGTTTTCATGGGTTCCTGTAGCACATTACATAGAAAAAATTCGGCAGAAACAGGCATTTCCCCTGAAGATATGGCAAGGCTGTTTAATTTAAAAGATATTTTAGGAGACGAAAGTACGGTGTTGGAAATCTGGCCTCATTACTGGGTCGTTCATGCGGTAGATACGACTGAAGGGAAAATAAATCTTAAAGGGAAACTATTGATTGACAGGATTAATGCTGATACGTTTCGATGTGAGACATTTAACCCGGATGGTTCCGTCCGGTTGCAAGCGGTATTTACAAATTATTCCACCTTCGAATATTGCCGGCTGCCGCAAAGAATTGACGTCCGATGGCCGTCGCGTGACGCTTCAATTGGCATCACTCTTTCTGAAATCATCATAAATAGCCAGCTCGATCCAAAAATATTCACCCCCGCGATGCCCAACGATGCGGAAATCGTCCATCTGGAAAATTAAATCCCTCCTCCGTTTTCCAGTTCCATTATCTTCTCCAAACGGCGTGCGTGCCTGCCGCCCTCAAACGGTGTTTCTATCCATAACTTTACTTTTTGTTCCAGAAGCTCTTCGTCAATAACATCAGCGCCAATACACAAAACATTGGCATCATTATGTCTCCGGCTCATTTCCACCGTATAAAGGTTGTGGCATAATGTCGCCCTGACGCCCTTTACCTTATTTGCCACAAGTGACATGCCAATGCCGGTTCCACAGATTAAAATACCCCTGTCACATTCTCCCCGTCCCACCGCACGTGCGGCTTTCAATCCATAATCAGGATAATCAACGGACTCCGAATTTGACGACGTGCCATAATCTTCTACGGAATGTCCCATTTCTTTCAACGTTGCCTTAACACGTTCCTTAAAATCATAACCTCTGTGGTCTGATGCTATCGCGATCTTCATTGTATTTCACAATCTTCCATTAAAAAATTTAAAAGAATTTCCATATTTTCTGCCTGTTTTTAAGACAATTTTGGATAGCCGCTTCCGGAATAATGCCAAGGCGAACTATCTCAAATATTTCATTTTTTATTTTAACTATCGTTGAAGGCACGTGTGACCGTGCTGGCCCGCCATCCAGTATGATATCAATTTTACCCTCAAAATATACTGCTACCTGCGCCGCATCGGTTGCAGGAGGATGTCCTGAAATGTTTGCGCTGGTAGTTGCTATCGGAATATTTGCGGTGCGTATTAAATCCCTTGCAATGGTATTATCAGGAAATCTTATGCAAATATCCGTTTCATCCTTTAAAGGGAAAATAATCGCCAATGGTCCTGGCCAAAAGAAATCCATTAACTTTCTGGCCGTGTCAGAAATAGCATCCACATATTGCTGTACTTCCCCAATATCAGAAATCATCAAGGTAAGCTTCTTTTCTTCAGGTCTCCTCTTCGCCTCATATAACCGTTCAACAGCGCCGGCATTATCCTTGTGAATCCCTAAGCCATACACAGTTTCTGTCGGAAAAGCAACTATTTCGCCATTCCTTAGAGACCTGGCAGCCGTTTCAATATGGAGCCGGTAACGGTCCTGATTCTGAACGTTAAGCACCTGCGTTATCTTAGAGGGTTCACAATGCATACCACATAGTTTAAATGCTTAACATTAATATTTCAACTTCTTTTATATCTTGACAATAAATTGTCAAATTTGGTAGAGTTGCCCCATGAAATTTCCAGTACAGAATATATATTTTTTATTGATTTTGCTAATAACGCCTGCCTTTTTTGTCCCATTATCCAATCCACAAACCCTCTCTGCGCATGAAAATTTTATGGGTGTTGACGAGATAAAACCCGGGATGAAGGGATACGGCAAAACCGTATTTTCCGGTGATGACATTGAAATTTTCAGTGTCGAGGTGTTAGGTGTTTTAAAAAATTGGGAAACGAAAAGCGATCTCATTCTGGTTAAGATGACAGGAAGTCCCCTCGAAGAAACCGGCGTAATTGCAGGCATGAGTGGAAGCCCTGTTTACATAAATAACCGTTTAATCGGCGCTGTTGCCTATGGATGGAGTTTTTCAAAAGAGGCAATTGCAGGCGTCTCGCCAATAAACGAGATGAAAAACACGCTCCTGAACCTTCCGGAAGAAAATAACAGCAAGTTATTTCCTTTCCCCGAATGGGAACTTCCCCTGCCGCCGGAAAACAATAGTGAAATAACGCCTCAGACGTCATTATTTCCAACACGTGAAGAAACGCCAAATCATCAGGCAAAAGAGATAAAAATCACTCCTATCCTTTCTCCTTTGGCAATGTCGGGATTCCCCGGCAAGGCTATGGAAGATATGAAACCTTTCTTTAGTTCATATGGTTTGTATCCTTTGCAGGGCGGAAGTTGTGCTTCGCCATCAGTTCAAAAACCAATGAAATTAGTTCCCGGCGCATCGGTAGCCGCTGTTCTGGTGAGAGGAGATCTGAATGCCGCCGTAGTCGGCACTGTCACCTATGCTGAAGGAGACAATATCATTGCCTTCGGTCATCCCTTTTTACATGCGGGAACCACAAATATTCCTATGGCTACTGCATACGTGTATGCAATTCTTAGCAGTCAGTCCAATTCAGTAAAAATGGCCTCGCCGGTTGAAATACTCGGCCAGATTAATCAGGACAGAAGATCGGGAATCGCCGGCACCATCGGTAAATTTTCCCGTATGATTCCCTGCCATATTGAAGTCGATGGAGCACGCAACGTTGAATATAATTTTGAAGTAGTAGACAGTAAATTATTAACACCTGTTCTTGTTTTAATGGCAGCTCAGGGAGCTGTTGCAGCCACGGAAAAAAAGTTAGGCGAACGGTGCGTAGGCATACGGCTTTTGGCAAAGATTGACGGATGTGAAAAACCTCTGGTATTACAAAATATCTATTATGAATATAATCAGACATGGTTTTCGCTTGATACCATCGCACAACGCTTTGCAATGGTTCTCAACAATCAGTTTCAGGAAGTTGCCGTCAATGAAATTGACATGAAAATTAATATTACGGATTCACGGCAAACAGCATCGATCGATGCCCTGCAAATAAAAAAACAATACGCACAACCGGGAGATGAACTGTCTGTAAACGTGTTGCTTAAGCCTTATACCGGAAATGATATCTGTGAAACTATCAAGATAAAAGTACCCGAAGATGCACTTCCCGGCAACTTACTGGAAATTACGGCCTGTGATGCGAAATTCAGCCAATCGTTAGATATGGGAAGATCGGCAGGAAAACATTTGCCGGTTAATTTTGAACAGCTTTTAGACTATGCCTCCGATATGGAAAAAAATAACAATCTCATCGTACGGATTCTTCTCTCCAAAAATGGACTAACCTATAAAGGGGAGGGGCTGCCATCGCTTCCCCCATCGATTTTTTCCGTCTTGACCCATACAGGTCAAAGCGGCATAGGGCCGCTTATGGGGGAAATAATTACCAAGGTACCGACAAAATACGTTCTTAACGGAAGACAAAGCATACAAATTCTGGTGAAATAGTATTATGAAAAGCATTTTATTCTCATTCAAAATATTTGTGTTCTTTTTTTCTATGATAGCATTACCGCTTGCAAATGCGACCACTACTCACACATGGTCACAATCAACGGAATCTGATTTTAAAAAGGGCTCCTTTCAGAATATTTCGGTTCACAGCAAAGGGGAACTATCTCTTTCTCCTCAAATTGAAACTATCAATGGGATTCATCATACTTACGTGTGGTCAATCGCCATGGATGAAAAAAAACGCATATTCCTTGGCACCGGCGATCCGGGAACGGTTTATTGCATAAAGAACAATAACGAAGCGACGGAGATATTCAAAACCCCGGAATTATACGTGCAAAGTATTGTTGCCGATAAAAACGGCAATATATATGCAGGCACTGCGCCACGCGGCATTATTTATAAAATTAACCCCGATGGGGAAGGTTCGGTTTTCTGCAGTTTGCCGGCTTCCTATATATGGGATATGGAAATAGATAATAATTCCAATCTCCTTGCGGCAACAGGAGACGACGGTATTTTGTTCAAGATATCGCCTGGCGGTTGTCCCGAAATTCTTTTCGATTCACCGGAAACAAATCTTTTAGACATCATGCTCGATCAAAACAATAACATATACTTAGCAACAGAGCCAAATGGCCTCGTATATAAAATAGATGCCACCGGAAATGCACAGGTACTTTACGATGCGGAAGAAGAGGAAATACACTGCCTTGCGATCGATTCTTCCGGGTGTGTGTATGCAGGTACGGCATCCGGTATACAGACAACCGTCCCCAAGGCTTTTGCCGAAAAACCCGTTGAAGAAACAGTGGCAATTACATCTCCTTTTAAAGAGGAAAAGACATGGGATATTAATATTCCTGAAGAACTGACTATCGCAAAAGCGGCATATACTCAACGGAAAACACCCTCCACTCAGAGATCAGGACTACAACAAAAAGCAATGGGAAGCCCGGTAAAACCAAATTACATATACAAAATCACCGAAGACGGATTTGCAGAAAAAATTTTTGAAATAGAACAGGCTTTTATATTCGACATGACATTTGATTCGGAAGATAATCTTTTTGTTGTTACAGGAAATGAATCCTCTATTTATAAAATTTATAGCGACGCTTCATTTACCCGTATGGCAGATGTTGATGTCAGCCAGTTGCTTTGTTGCCTGATTACCAACAACAACGAGTTGTATGTTGGTTCTGGAAATGAGGGAAAAGTATATAAAATATTACCCTCTTATGCAAAAACCGGCACCTTTTTCTCCAATATACTGGATACTTCTACCTTATCGTCATGGGGAAATATTTCATGGTCGTGCGCGGAACCGCAATCGACTAAAATTACTTTATCCACAAGGACGGGAAATTCTGAAAAACCTGACGTAACGTGGAGTGACTGGTCAATCCCCAATGCCTCACTTCAGATGAAAATTACAAATCTTCCCGCCCGTTTTATTCAGTATAAGGCAGCATTGCAAACCGGGAATGCTGCAACATCCCCTTCTTTAAGAACGGTATCTTTATCCTATTTGCCGAAAAATCAGGCGCCTGTTATCATCAAGTTTGAGGTAGAAAAGAATGTCTCTGCGCCTCAACAACCTTCACCGGTAAAAAATGATGCTGCAGTAGAAACAAAATCGCAATTGTCTTTCAGCCAAAAACCACATCACGAAATCGCCCAGAAAAAGATTCTGTGGGAAATAGAAGATACAAACAATGATTCCCTGCAAATTACGGTTTCCTATAAGGGCTTGGACGAAAATACATGGAAAATACTGAATAAAAGCAATCAAAACAAAGGCTCATGCATATGGGAAACCCTTCGCCTGCCGGACGGAAAATACGAAATCAAGTTGGAGGCCAGTGATTATCCTGATAATCCTCCGGAAACGGCGCTCACTACAGAAACGCTATTGCAGCAACCCTTGACAGTCGACAATTCAAGACCCATAATTGCCGAATCAATGACGGTTAAAGTTAAATCAGAAGGAATATGTACTATCATTGGTTCTGCGCAGGACGAATGCACTGAAATCATGAAGATTCAATATACCATTGATGGGCAGGAATGGCTCTCTGCTTCTCCCGTTGACGGGATTTTTGATTACATGGAGGAATCCTTTCAGATTACAACGGTACCTTTACGTCAGGGAGATTATACCGTTATTATCAATGTCTTTGATTCCGAAGGAAATATTGGTGTAAAAAAAGTGATTTTTCATGTAAAATAAGACCTTTCCTTTCTCAGGAACACTTCAATAGCATATCTAATGGTACGGGGCGTGGCTCAGCTTGGCTAGAGCGCGACGTTCGGGACGTCGAGGTCGCTGGTTCAAATCCAGTCGCCCCGACCATTTCAAATTCAAATTTTGCTTGATTGCTGAAAATACAAATACATGCATAATCAGGCAAAATTTTATTTTACGCGGCGATAAAAGAATGTCTTTCGATAATTGCCACACAGATAAAACTTATAGTTCACATCTTAAACAAAAATCAATTATCAAGCATGCTGATAAAATCATTTTCATTACCTCACATCTTCTTTTTTCCACAACAATGGAAGGTTTAGCCTGATCCGCATGTCTACAAAAAAGAGACATTCTACTCAAGATGTTCATAAAATGTGAATTTTAAATTGATAATAGGGTGGCACTGACTGTAGAGACGCATTGCAATGCGTCTCTACGTTTGTTCGTGTTGGACTTGTACGGCATTGTCTATAAATCACAAATTGTGAGCCTATTGAGTATCTCTTTCTACATTTCATTGAATTATAAAACAAATGATGAAAATCTGTCTATAGGCAACATTATATACGAGAAACAAGGCGGTAATATAATGCGAGACGTTTTGATACATAAGGGTTTAATGGGATCCGTCCATTTTAGCGCAGAGGATAAGGTATTTCACGGAAAAATAGAAGGAATAGACAATTTGGCAACCTTTGAAGGTCTCGTAGCGTAGACGAATTGATAAAGGCGTTCCATGGGGAAGTAGACGACTATATAAAACTTTGCAAAGAGACAGGCAAAGAACCCATGAGATCGTATAAAGGAAGCTTTAATGTCCGTATCCCGCCAGAGATGCACAGACGTGTAGTTGAAACAGCTATCAAAAAAGGCCTGTCATTGAACCAGCTTGTTCAAAAAGCTATTGAAAGAGAGTTGGTGCATAAAGATTGATTTTTTATTGCCAGAGATTCAAAGGGAGGTGTATTGAGAAGCAAAGATGAGGAATTCTGGAAAAACGAATGAAAAAAATCGGGCAATAGCCTTTTGCGCAAAAGATATATCCTTTATACATACACCCACCAACCCTATTCCATTGGACTATCGCCCGTGGCGAAAAATTTGAGGTTATCCGTTTTGTGCGGATAGCCGGTAAATATTCGCATCTTCCACGGCGACAGATCATCAAAGTTTACACCCGCATTTTCCAGCACCTCCTTGGACGGCAAAAATACTGCTATTTCCTCATCCATAACCCTTACCATAATAAGCGTGTGGTTGGGTTTGAATTCGAGTTTTACAATCCTGCCTGCGACCTCAGCAGAGGTAACAGCGGTATCGGCATCCTCTTCATTATAAGACAGGTCTTTTGGGCGCTTAATCTTGTCGGGGTCTCCGAGCAGGAGGATATTGTCCATCTTCCAGCCGCCGCCGCCTCCTTCTTCTTCTTTAAATGTAATCATCGCCTCCGCGCGCACGCGGGGGCGTTCGATCTCTTTCATCACAGGCAACTGCAATAGCAGGTAAAGCTCTGCGCCCTTGCCGCTGTTTGTCCATGCCACATGTTGCACCTCGTATGATTCCGGCGACTGCGCCCGCCCGATCTGTACAAAATAATCTCTATCATCCTTAGACTTTATTTGGCTTCGGATTTCATTCTGCATTTCCGAAGTGCGAAGCGCCAGCATCTTATCAACATCCCCCGCCCTGGCCAGCTCATTATATGCATCAAACACCTGTGTAAGGCATTTTTCGTTATCCTCCGCCGCCACTCCATTCACTACTGCAAATACAACGGGAATTACACACAACAAAGAAAGCTGCATCATGCCCATCTCATAATCCTCCTTATTGAATGGTTTTGAGAAAAAAACAACGCGCCATGCATCACATTATCGGTTATTATAATGATGTATCCTTTCTGTAGTTGCCCGGTATAATTTTTCCTAAAACCACTTGCCCCTTCGCTCCCGTCGCTCTGGGAATAGTATTGTTGTTTCCTGATATCGTTTCGTTTGCAAGGATAGCAAAGGCAAGCGCTTCTTTGGAATCGGAGGCAATGCCAAATTTGTCTATGGGGAATATTCTGACAGGAGCAAGGTATCGTGAAATAGAGGCGACAAGGGTTTTGTTGTGGCAACCGCCTCCGGATAAAATTACCTCCGCAATACGATGCTTATCTGGTATCCATAGCTTATAGCTTTCTGCAATTGAGTATGCAGTCAACTCTGTGGCAGTCGCAAGGACGTCTATAGTGTTGATGCCGGATTTCATGGCATCATCGTATATTTTATCAGCATACTGTACTCCAAATTCTTCCCTCCCGGTTGTTTTTGGAGGAGATTTCGTAAAAAAAGAATGTTTTTGCAGTTTTGACAGGAGTTCTTTATTTACCTGTCCCTGAGCGGCAAGCAGTCCATCTTTGTCAAAGTGTGCAGTGTTATTGGTAATACGTTCCGTTATTCTGTCAATTATCATATTGCCGGGGCCGGTGTCAAAGGCAATTATATCATCAATAGAACAGCCTTCAGGCATAAACGTAACATTTGCAATGCCCCCGATATTTTGTAGTGCACGGCCTTTTTCTTCATCTCTGAAAAGAATAAAATCCACGTATGGCACAAGGGGCGCTCCCTGACCTCCGGCAGCTATGTCTCTGGGACGAAAATCTGCCACTGTGGTAATGCCTGTTTCCTGGGCAATTACGGAAGGTTCTCCTATTTGAAGTGTCGAGCCAGTGGGGGCAATGCCGGGCGGTGTGTTATTGTCCAAAAAAGGATCCGGGGACGGATTGGGCATGTGATAAATAGTTTGCCCGTGCGAGCCGACAAGATCAATGTCTAAGAGAGAGATTCCGGACTCTCTTGCTATGCGTTTTACTGCGTCTGCAAATAGTTTTCCAAGTGAGAAATTCAATTGGCAGATTTTCTCTACCGTACCGGTAAGGGGATTACTCGCTTCCAGAATGGCAGTGCGGATTTTTTCGTGATAAGGATATGTGGCAAAGGCAATAATGCCGGCTTTGGTATTGACGCCATTGCCTGAAATTTCGGCAAGACAGGCGTCTATCCCGTCAACAGACGTTCCGGACATGAGCCCGACTATTTTTTTTGTGTTTTTTCCCTGTAATCGTAAAAATTCCGTTAGCATTAGGCATTAATGATGAGGACTGGCCTGGTTTTTGTAAATCTCGGCATGGCGGTCTGCTTCACTATGCAGTCCCTGCGCACGATAGATTTCTTCGAGCACTTTGTGTATGTCATAAAATTCAGGGTCGACCTCAAGCGCTTTGTTAAGGAAAGTTTCCGCGTTTTTAAGATCACCTTTTTCCTTGTGGACAAGCCCGATCAGGTAGAGAAAACTCGATACTTCCTCGGTATTCTCCATTGCCTTTTGCCACACTATAATGGCATCATCCAGCCTTCCCATCCGTGTGTAGGCGATTCCGAGATTGTAATGAATTTCTGTTTTCTTCGGGTTTATGTCAAGGGCCTTTGACCACTCTGCGATGGCCTCCTCAAATTGTTCATTTTTGGCATAAAGAATACCCAAATTATACCGGGATTCAACAAGACCGGGATTAAGCGCGACAGCCCTGTTAAAATATTTCAAGGCTTCCTCTTTATTTCCTTTGTGAACGTAGACGAGACCCAATCCTTCATGGGCTTCCGCATTATAAGAGTTCATATTGAGAACTTTTTCAAATACGGAAATTGCATCATCGGACCTTCCCTTTTTGTTCAATACATTGCCATGTCCGACGAGAGCCTCCTGGGATGATGGATTGAGTTCGATTACTTTTTTATATGAGTCTAAGGCATCGTCCAGCTTTCCTTTTTTTTCACAAAGAACGGCTAAGTTGTAATGGGCAACCGGGTCATTCGGATTTGCCTCAACGGTTGCTTTAAGAGTTTCTATTTCTCTGTCCGGCTTTGAAGCTCCATGCATGGAGGGTACATTTCCTCCGTGCACAGAAGGGGCTTTTTCCTGCTGAGTTACAGGAGGAGAAACATTTGTCTCGCTTTTACCGCAGCCAATAATAGAATAAACAAGAAATAAACCCGCAAGAGAGATGCCTGTAAAATACCTACTTTCAAATACCATAAATAATCCTTTTCTTTCGTTATAATGTTGTATAAGGTATGTAATAATTCTTTATAAACTATAGCAATATTCATTATATAAAGGAACCGATATTCGTCAATTCGAAAGTATGGACACAGAGAAAAAATCCGTTATGAAAGAACACAATGGTCTGACAAGGGCATTGAATTTCTTTGATGTTGTTTGTATGGGATTCAATTGTGTTGTCGGAGCAGGTATTTTTTTACTTGCCGGGCAGTTGGACAATTTGGTCGGCATTGGATCTTTATTGGTTTTCCCGATATGCGGACTGCTTTGTTTTGCCGTTGCCCTGTGTTTTGCTGAAATGGGAAGTATGTATAATAAAACGGGAGGGGCATATCTTTATGCGAAAGATACCTTTGGTTCATTTGCGGGATTTCTGGTGGGCTGGATAATGTGGCTTGCCTCTATTATTGGCTGGGCGTCTGTTGCCAGTGGTTTTGGTTTATATTGCAACTATTTTTTGGCAAAGGATAAAGAATGGTTGAGCAAGGTTATTGTGACACTATTGGTTTTGGGATTAAGCATGATTAATTATTATGGAGTGAAACCCGGCGCAAGGGGTATAAATTTTTTTACCGTGGGAAAATTTCTGTCGCTGCTTATCTTCATCTTCGTTGGAATATTTTTTGTAAAAAGGGAAAATCTGGGGCAATTACATAATGGCGGAAGTTTTAGTATGGCAACGACGCTGGCTCTTTACGCTTACACAGGGTTTGAGTTTTTAGTGGTGCCCGCGGGGGAAATGAAAAATCCGCAAAAACACCTCCCGCGTGTTATTATGACGGTGTTTATTATTGTGACGCTTCTTTACGTTACAATTCAATATGTCGCCATGGGAACGTATCCTTATTTGTCCGGTTCCGACAAACCCCTTGCGGAAGCTGCTTCCTATTTTATGGGACCCGTCGGAGGGCTTATTATCGGAATCGGGGCTTTGCTTTCGATAGGAGGAATTAATGCGGGAATTGCGCTCACAAGTCCCCGGAGCCTTTATGTGCTTTCCGCAGACGGATTCTTTCCCCAATGTTTTGCAAAAATCCATCCAAAATATCATACCCCTTATTTTGCAATACTGGTAAATACTGCGTTGATTTTGTTGCTAAGTCTGACAGGAAGTTTCCGTTACTTAATAGAGGCAAGCGTCATGGTAAGCATATTGCAATACGTTCCCACCTGCCTTGCGGTGATTGTGCAAAGAAGAAAAAGACCTTATGCGGAAAGAGGATACAAGATTCCCGGAGGATACTGCATCCCTGTTGCAGCGCTCATTATTTGCGGATGGATGCTTTGTCATTTAGAACACAGGGTTTTTGGCGCGACTGCTCTGGCAATAGCCGCATCATTGCCGTTTTATTTTAGAAAGCGGTATGGAAGGGGTTAGAATTCCCGTTCCCAAACCAGAGAAGAATGAAAATTCCAATAACCAAGTACAAAATCACACATAAATTTTAATCATCAATATCGGAATTTATGTTTGGAATTTCAAATTCCTGGGTGGGCATCACCCACCGTTTCACATTTTTGCAGAGACGCATAGCAATGCGTCTCTACGTTTAGTGGGGTTTTTGCCAATTTATTTTGATAAAACGTTAGCTATGAAGGATACGCAAAAAGCAAACTTTCTTTTAAAAATCTTTGCAATTGTTGCCGGATGCACGAGCATAGCCGTTGCAGTTTCCAAATTGCTGTAAGCCATCCTCAGCCCCCGACCCTTTCCTGGCGATAATTTGTCCGGGCACATCGGTCGTTTGCGGCTTCCCTCCACCGGAATATTTGAAATAGGAAGTATTTCCCCTATTTTCTCAAGATCAGCACACCTGCTGTCAATTTTTTGTTTGCATCAAAAATCTTTGTTAATCGGGCATTTACTTTTAACGATGCCTGGCCGCCGGAGAGGGTTATCTGGAAATCCGTATTTTTTTCCTGTGCGTTTGCAAGCACATCAATGGCTGTTGACAATTCCATTTGTGAAAGATAGGCAAGGATATCCTTTTGTTCTGTTTCAGGGATGTGCAGTAGTTCTCTGGCAGTCTGATTAATATTTTTAATTTCCCACTGCCCGTTAACAACAACAACACCTTCTCCCACATTTGACAATATTGCATCGAGTATTCCGTTTTCATCCGTCCTGACCGCAGCGGGTCTTGTGCGAAGCAAAGATTTTACTCTGGCAAGGAGTTCTGTTTTATTGAAAGGCTTGCTGATAAAATCATCCGCCCCGGCCTCTATTCCTTTAATACGGTCATCCATTTCATGCAAGGCGGTAATCATTACTATAGGGAGGTTTTTTGTCGCTTCCTCCGCTCGTAATTTTGTGCAAACTTCATATCCGGTAATCTTCGGCATCATTACGTCAAGCAGGATTAAATCCGGGTTCTCCGTTTTTGCCTTATGTAAAGCCTCTTCACCATCATATGCCTCGATGACGTCATATTTGGCAGAGGTTAAAATAACTCTTAATAATTTGACATTTTGTGTAATGTCATCAGCAACCAGTATTTTTGCCATAGAATATCCGCGTTTCTCTTTCCGTTAAAAATATAATGAGTTATAGAATTCTAAATCTATTTGTATATTTTGTATAATACAATTAGTTAATATATTTTATAGTACATTTATTGCATAATAAAAAAGAATATTTTAGTAACACTTTAGTTTTTTGAAAAACTAAAGTGTTACATATTTTAAAGTTTATTTTATAATGGTTTGGAATAGTATTGCCAGTATCCCTCAAATTTAATTATTGGCAGGTTGTCTTTGCGATGTCTACTGCGGTATAGCGTAATAATTTTTTGTTTTTCGTCAATGGCATAAATTATCCTAAAATCTCCTACACACAATCTGTAATTGTTTTTCTTCCTTTAACAACCTTAATTTCTTCTTCTGTTAATCCATACAGTTTATAAACTATTTCATTTATCACCTCATCTGTTGTCTGAATTCTGGTTTTTAATGGTTCGAGGACTGTCATGCTATGAACGAATTGCCTTTCCAGCATTCCTGCTTTTTTCAGTCTGATGGGTCTATGGATAGTTTGTTTTTGTTCTTTCTGAGGACTTCGAGGAGTTGATTGAAGTCGTGTTCATGATATTCCTTTATGGTGGTTTTATTTGCAAGATTATCAATCTCTGCACCGATTTCATGTTCAAACCACTTCAGAAAACACGTGATTTCCTCGATTTCCATTTTGTTCATTTCGATAATCTGCTTGACTAAATAGTCAAACAGATTCTTCACGGTGTTCCTAAGTGAAGCCTCTAAAACTGTCAGTAGGAAATATAGCCAAACAAATCTGATTTTCGAACATTCATATTTATATTGCACAAGTCTTTTGATGCTTCGACTCCGCTCAGATGACTCGAACTGTCCACCCTGAGCGGAGTCGAAGGGTTGAGTTTCTCAGTGAAATGAGGAACCTTTCGTATTCGGCAGAATATACGCTAATTGTTTTATTTACAAAAAAATCGGGAATGCTCCCGTTCCGCCTGACCCATTATACATTATAATTATATAGTAGCAACATGATAGGGCATAGCATGCCTGCCGAATGAAGCCGCCATGTCCTGACGGTCACAAAGGGGGATGAAATAATCCACAAACATTACAGAGTTAAAATGTTGGTTTTATTCTTCTTTAACAACTTTGTCGCACAATTCTTTTCGCTTTGTCCTTAATTCTTTCAGCAACTTGCGTCCGGCAGCAGTGATTTTGTAATACTTGCGCACCGTCCTGCATGTGCAGGTTAAAAGACCAGCCTTTCACATTTTTTCCGGTGTCGGATACAGCATGCCTGGTCTGAGTTTATACCCATGCCTTCCGAGTTCCTTTATCAAACCGACAACCGACACCAAAGACCTCCTCTATTACAAATGGTTAGCGTGGCCCGATCCTCTTGTTATACTAAGTTGCATTCATACATAAACTAATATATAATATCCTCAGGTAAATTTATTATCGGAGGATATTATATATTAGTTTATGTATGAATGCAACTTAGTATAAATCAATGCATAAATCCATTAAGTATTTGATGTGGTGTCTGATATTCTTAACATTAATCGCAGTCTTAGTTCCTACTCATTTTTTCAACAACTCGAAATCTGAACTCGTTACAAATACAGAGCCTGCTGAGAGTCAGACACCGGCTAAAACAAATACTCAGCCCAAATAAAAAATGAAACATAACAACGGCATCGAGAGGGACGCGGGAATAGCTGTCGGAATTTTTCATATTTAGATTCCCGCGCCCCTCATGCTTGGCGTTAGGCCATAACGATATGACAATCGACGATTTGCTTAAAATAACTCAAATCGCATTTTATATCACTGCTGGAACAGTTGCCATATTGACATACATAAAACAGGGCTAAGTCAAATATAAATGTAAGCAAGGATAAACAAGAAAGATAAAGAAAAAACTGACTTTTTCGGAATAAATTTTTTATACTGTTATTATGAGCGATAAAGAGAGACGAAAAAGCACAGAAC
>Ga0194127_10001534_pt1 | contig 33723 bp, 38 predicted proteins | sample TA2KigC100mmetaG_FD_148624 | JGI IMG/M metagenome (GOLD analysis project Ga0194127, IMG submission 148624) | Freshwater microbial communities from Lake Tanganyika, Tanzania - TA2015036 Kigoma Deep Cast 100m | ecosystem: Environmental > Aquatic > Freshwater > Lake | place: Tanzania: Lake...
CAATCCAAAAGGCCGGTCTGCATCATGATTTGTCTCCTTATTTTCCATTTCGATGCCAGACCATAACATACTGATGGTTAGATTGGTATAGGTTGATAGTAAATATCGTTAATTTTTAGAGGAACCCTTTAGACTTATTTCCTCTTAGGCCGCCTAAAAAACCATAACCCGAGGAAGCAGAGAATAAGAAGTCCCACAACTCCTCCGACCAGGACGGGCCACGGAGGAATCAAACTCTTCTCCATATCCGAGGATGCGAGCAGGTTTATTTCTTTCAACGTCTTTCCCTCTTTCTGAACCAAAACCTTTGCTAAAACCTGCCCCTTCTGAATGGGTGCGGTCGCAGATTCCGGCAATTGAGGGACGGCGGACACTAAATTTTCTTTTCCTTTTGGAACAGTCACCCATCCCGTTTCAGAAGCCTTGAGACTCACCTGATCCAATTTTCCCCGTTTAACTTTGAGTGGACCAAAGGACGCGCCCTTCTTCACCGCCTCTACTGTGGAAAAATTCTTAAACCCATGTTCCAGTAACTTCTGTGCTTCGGGTGCCCTTGTCTTCATTTTATCGCATCCCATCACCACCGCAATCATCCTTTGACTGTCTCTCTTTGCGGTTGCCACGAGATGATATCCCGACTCCTTAATATAGCCAGTTTTAAGCCCATCCACCCCGATGTTCTTATACAGAAGAAGGTTGCGGTTCCCCTGTTTAATGCCATTGTATTCGAATTCCGTAGCGGAGTGCAGCGCAAGAGATTGGGGATGGTCTTCAAGATATCGCCGTGCCAGAATGGCCATATTAAGGGCCGTAACATATTGACCCTCGGCAGACAGACCATGGGAGTTCATAAATTGGGAATCGTTCATTCCTAATGCCTTGGCCTTCTCGTTCATCTTCGACACGAAGGTCTCCTCCGATCCTGCAAGATGCTCGGCCAGGACAATGCACGCATCATTTCCTGAAGCAATCGCAACTCCTTTGATCAGGTCTTCAACCTTTACACGTTCTCCCACCTTGATATACATGGCCGAGCTGTCCGTTTTCCAGGCGCTTCTCCATGCTCTCTCACTCACAGTCACCATGTCGTCCATCTTGATTTGTCCCGCGCGGAGGGCATCAAAGATCACATAGAGTGTAAGAACTTTAACGAAACTGGCGGGTGGAATTCTCAGATCAGGATTCTGCTGGTAGAGAATTTCTCCAGTCAACCCATCCATCAGCACTGCAGACTGGGCATTGCACTCGAGGGGATCCTTCGAGGATGATTGAGTTGAAGTTTCCTTCGGAGGTTGCTCCTTTTTCTGTGAAGATACAGCCGAAGGAGGCTTTGGTGGAGATGGTTTTTTAGTCGTTTTACCAAAGGCCTGGTGAGCAAATGTCAGATAAAGGAAGCCTGACATAAGAATCAATATCAAAAAAATTTTTCGAAACCGGGTTTTCATCCTCACCTCCACTACTTTTTAGGAGTTCATAACAGATTCATTCTCTTTTTTCAATTTCCCCCCACCCTCACCCTCAAGAGACTGTGTCGTAATACGAAAAAATCGCCCTTTAGAAAAGGGGGAGAGGCGGTCAGGAGAAAAAGATTTAGAGCGGTAACCTTTATTCGTTCGGATTCACGCGTGCCAAGCGTATGAAAACATTTCATTTTATGGAAGTGACGATTCCCTATCATCTAAAAAACCCGCATTCTAAATCTTTTGAGCTTGACTGTCTCTCCTCCTTTTCTTAAGATTACGACACAACCTCCAATGGAGGAGGGTGAGGGTGAGGGGCATTGAAAACGATCACCATTTCATTTAAGATGTGCACGGGCCATGGAAAATAAATCTCCATTGATCAGAGAGTTTGAGAGAATCGCTTCTCTCGAATATAAAGATATCAAATCTCATCTCCCTGGAGATCGCATCCCGATCGGTTTTTTCTGCCCCTACGTTCCGGAGGAGATGCTTCATGCTGCGGGGGCGCTTCCCTTCCGTCTGATGGGGCCTCCGATCAAGATGTCCCGTGTCCAGGCCCACATTCCTCCCAACTGTTGCCATCTGGCAAAATCGTCTCTTGAAGGTCTGCTGCAGGGAGAACTTGATTTCTTAAAAGGAATCATCTTCAGCCACACCTGCGATGTGATGCAGGGTCTTTCCGATATCTTTGCTTTCCAGAAACGCATCCCTCTCCAGTTCCATTTGATGATCCCGTCGAACCTGAGTTCCGAACGTTCCCTTCCCTATCTGAAGGAGGAATTCAGACGATTCAAGGAGTTCCTTGAAACAAATGTCGGGGTAGTGACACGGGAGAGCCTGGCAGGTTCCATCCGGCTCTTTAATCAGATCAGAGAAAAAATTCAGCGTCTTTATCAACTCAGACGAATCGGGCCCGGCCTGATATCGGGTAATGACTTTGCTCAAATCATTCGGGCCGGATACCAAATGGATCGCAACCGCTACCTTGCCCTCTTAGACGAATTGCTGAATGGATTACCGCTGGATCATGAGGGAGCAGGTGGGTTCGTCCCTGTTTACCTCATCGGCAATATGATCCACTCCCCTTCTTATTTGACGATGATCGAAGAGGCAGGAGCCTCTGTCGTCTATGACAATCTCTGCAGTGGAGCGCGATTCCTACGCCTCATGACACGTGAGGATATCGACCCAATAGATGGTCTTGCGGAAAGATATGTATCATCTTTCTTATGTCCGGCAAAACACGGAGGACCAAGCGCTCATCTTGAAGTCCTGATTAAAGAGATGGAGGAATCCGGAGCCAAAGGCGTGATCTTTCTCTTCTATAAATACTGTGAGCCACACTACTTTGATTATCCGGACTTGAAAAGTGCTCTCGAGGCCAAGTCCATTCCTTCTCTGCTCCTGGAAGTGGATGACCCCGCCACCTCGCAAGGACAACTGAAAATAAGGATACAAGCATTTGTAGAAATGCTGACGGGATAGTTCGGAGTAATGAGCTCGGAGTTCGGAGAAATTAAATTCAGATTTATCTATATTAAATTTGTACTCCGAACTACGAACTCCGAACTCCAAACTTAAAGGCGGTCATTCCCTAAGAAAGTCATGGAAGAAAATCAAAAAACTAATCCCTATCGTCCGATTCAATCCACGGCGGCTTACCGTCGCCTGATGATCGCCTATTACTTTATGGTGAAGCATCCCTCCTGGTTCGGGAAAAAAGTGGCCTGGATCACAAGCGGTGGCCCGGTGGAACCCCTCTACGCCATGGGCGCGCTTCCCTTCTATCCTGAAAATTATGGGGCCATGTGCGGGGCCTCGAGAATGTCTCCTTCCCTTTGCGAAGCAGCTGAACATAAAGGGTACTCCCATGATCTCTGCTCTTATGCCCTGACGGATATCGGGTCTTACTTCACTGGGAAAGGCCCTATCGGACGCCTTCCCAAACCTGACTTTCTCGTATGTGGGAACAATATCTGCGGGACGGTCATCAAATGGTATGAGATTCAGGCACGCGCCTATAATGTGCCGGTATTCTTCTTTGATACTCCCTTTATCCACGATGAGATCCAGGAGCACACCCTGAAATATGTCCAGGGGCAGATGAAAGATTACATCTCTTTTTTGGAAAAACGAATGAACCGGCTTTTTCCAGAAAAGCGTTTTGAAAAGGTGGCCGATTGGTCATTGGAAACGATTGCCTTATGGAAAGAAATTCTCGAACTTTCAAGGCACCGTCCTGCCCCGATTGCCGCCTTTGATGCCTTCATCCATATGGCTCCTATCGTAACACTCAGAGGGACACGCTGGGCAGTCCGCTATTATAAAAAACTAAAGAAGGAGTTGGAGGAAAGGGTTAGAACAAAAACAGGAGCGTTTGGACGCGAAGAGATCAGGTTGATCTGGGACAATATCCCCATCTGGTACGATATACGAAATCTTTCTAAACTACTTTCCTCTAACGGGGCTGTCCTCGTAGCGGATACCTACACATCTGCATGGGCCATGGAAGAACCCAACCTTACCTATTCTCTAGATGGAATGGCCCAGGCTTATGCCACAATCCATCTCAATCGCAGCCTCGATTATAAGATCAATAAGATGGTCAATCTGATTCAACGTTACGAAGCGGATGGATTCCTCATGCACTCGAACCGCAGCTGTAAACCTTACTCTCTCGGACAATACGATATGAAGCGGGAGGTAACCCGGTTAACCGGCAAACCCGGGTTGATCATCGAAGCTGACCATACCGACTCCAGAAGCTATGCCCCCCAGCAGGTAGAAAAACAGATCCTGATGTTCCTCGACATCATCAAAAACAAAAAGTAATCATGTTCTCTGGGCTTAAACCCACCGTGGATCATTTCTACTTCGTTAATTTTTTATAATTTCACTTATTCATATTTTCCCTCGCCTGAGTGACTCAGAAGGTTTTTCCCGAAGATCTTTACTAAATTATTGTGGATTCTCACACTGCCTTTGCAAAATGTACCTAAAATTGCGATCGCAATTTTAGGTACATTTGAGGGTGAAAGGAAGGTGTAAATGTTGGCTAGAAAATTCGGTTACATGTCAGGTGAAATCATTGAGCCTGAAGATTTTTAACGAACAAACTCTAACACTTCTCCTACGGGCTTTCTGTCTCTTTGAGGAGATTCGCCTGCATAACCCGCGGCGATGAGACAGACGAGCCCCATTTCTGCAGGAATCTTTAATATTGTTTCGATCTCTTTTTTCGCCATGAGCGGAGAAGCTAACCAGAGCGCACCCAACCCCATCTGGTGAAGTGCCAATAACATCGTTGTAGCCGCGGCAGAGGCGCTCTGAATCGCAGTGGGAGCGAATCTTCGAAATCCCATAATCCGATTTGCTTCGGAATCAACAGGTTCTCTGGCTAATAAAACCTTATCCATCACACTTCGATATTCACTGATAAAAATTCCAATCACCGCTGGTGCGTTTCTAAAGAATGAGGTATTCTTCTGATACCGCTTTACATCCTCTTCCCATGATTTGATTTCCGGCCAGGAGGCGATCATATCCGCAGCCGACTGTACAGCATCAGCCATCTTCACGATCACGTCCTTATTCTTAACGATAACAAAATGCCATCCCTGGTAATTGCCACCGTTAGGTGCCCAGGTGGCTAATTCTACTGCTTTCTTTAGCAGTTCATCCGGAACATCATCCTGTTTCCACTTCCGGATTGAACGTCTATTCTTGATCAAACTTTCCAAAGTTTCGATATCCATCGATTCCTCCTGCTTTAAATATTAGAAGCCTTTTGTGTATGACTAGAAATAATGTTTATAATTATCTTAGGAAACGCCAGCGGAGCCCAGGAAACCTTGCATAATAGCGATCGAGAGTGACCCATTCACACCCAGATTCGATAGCCAGTGCGGCAAACCATGCGTCCGGAACTAAATTACCGCGAATTTTCATTTCGAGGCACAATCGGTTGAAGATTTCCCAATGTCGCTCTCCTGGAAGAACAATGATACAATGAGGTTGACTTAGCAGAATATTAGAGAAATGGAAGACTTCATCCAAGGAGCTCGGCACAGAAAATACTTTATGGTGGGTTACAATGCGGATCACACTGCTTAAAACTTGCGGAGCCATCCCATAGCGTGCATCGCCATTGACGACTTCATCCAGCCACCCCCGACAGACGGCATGATTGGGAGTATCAGATCGAAAAGCTTGAACGAGGATGTTGACATCAGGGAGAATCACGGCATTCCCATGACTTCCTCAAGGGCGCCGGATTGATTAAGATCAACTCCGGGCAACACACCGCCTGTGGCTTTGGATACAGGCAACCTCACCCGTTTCCGCGGATGCATCTTCGGTCTGGTTAGGGTAAGGGCTAAACCCTCTTCAATGACCGAAGTTAGACTGCGTCCTTCCCTTGCCGCCCGTTGTTTTGCTCGCTGAAGAAGATCGTTCTTTATTCTGACGGTTGTTCTCATGTATGAAATCATATCACTTAGACATAAATATGTCAAGCTAGAAAAAAACAACTTAACAGCACCCAATATCTTTTTCCAGCCCCTGTTTCAGGTTTTAAGACCGGGCGGGTGGGAGTTCCTCATATCCCTTAACCGTCAGCCCGGGCAATACCATCATCGTAGAAGTCCCGTGTGCAATCAGCTTTCCTTCTTCATCCCTGACGAATGCTTCTCCAAGCGCAAGGGTCTTGCCCATCTTGATACATCGGCCTTCAGCCCTGAGTTTACCTTTCTGAACCGGCGCCAAGTAATTCACCTTAATCTCCACGGTCGTCAATCCCAACCCATTCTCCACCTGCGGAAAGGTAGCCCAGAAAGTGGCTGCATCTACGACTGAGGCCATGACCCCTCCGTGGACATATCCAAAAGGTTGTAGATGTTTCTCTTCCAGTTTGACTACCAGAAGGGAGGTCCCCCATTTCAGGTCTTCAATCTGCATCGACAGGAGGGAGAAATAAGGACTTTGGTTCACGACCTTGGTCACACCCTCTTTATACTTTGGGTTTAACTCTTCTCCGGCCATCAGATTCCCCTTTCATCTATAGTGAACGACTTAACAAAATTGACCTCCATCATGTGTCATTGCGAACGAAGTGAAGCAATCTCATGAGATTGCCACGTCGCTTCGCTCCTCGCAATGACTACTCTTCAAAGTCGTTCACTATAATATTCTTCCCGGTATTATGTTTTTCTAAAAAGATGATGATCAATTTCTCGTTTGCCGTTACGGTCTTAAAACGTCTATATCCCAGTTTTCCATAGAGGTGGAGATTCCGCTCACTTTTATGGCCCGTAAAAATCTCGAACCTTGGGACCTCTTGAAAAATCTCTTCGATCCGACCCATCAATTGTTTACCTATCCCATGGTTCTGGAAATCCGGATGGACGATGAGGCGTCCGACATAGCAGGTCCCCTCTTTTGCAAAAGCCCTGACTGAACCAATAATTCTCCCATCGCTGATTGCTTTAAGAAATATCTGGGCCTCAAAATCCTTCTTAATCTCTTCCAGAGTTTGTTTTAACGGCGGAATCGTAAAATCGTTATAGATCTCAGCCTCACTCAGGTAGGCCAGCTTTTGAAGCGAAAGAATTTCCTCTGCGTCACCAACGACTGCCTTTTCAATGATCATGATGCAATACTCCTACCCGCAGGGAAAACTAACAGGTAAAATGAAAAAACCATTCTGCCCAGGGTGCTCAAAAATATCCGGATGCAAGGCTCCCGAAGTCCTGAGGAGTGAGGCGTACTTGGACGTACGCCGCAACGACGAAGGATGAGCCCGCCCGCCGATAGGCAGGGGAAACGCCGCAGACGGAAGTTTTTCAGCACCCTGCTAAAATTTCTGTGAGTAGCGGTAAGCGAGGTCAAAATACTTTTGGGCCCTTTTCAGGGCCTCTCTTTTTTCTTCTTCCGGGATATTCGGGTCATCGAGTCTAAAGCTTTCCACTTTACCTCTGACATAGGCCCGGTAACATTTGTAGAAATCGAGGATCTCAAGGAGATCGCGATCTCCGGATCCATTGATATAGGTATTGATCAGGTAGGGATTCAGGTCTTCTCTTCCCTGATAATCGATATCCATTGCCAAAAAGGCGATATCTGCAGCGACATCGGTATATCGAAATCTCTCGTTGAATTCAATGCAGTCAAAGATGGAGATTTCATCTCCCCAGAAGATATGCTCCAGCCGGAGATCGCCATGACAATCCCGGATTCGACCCTCAGCAATTCTCCGTTCGAATAGCTTCTCCTGGTTCTTTAAAAACCGATTCGTCCGATTCTTGATCCATTCATATGCTTCCTTCAAGATCGCCCGATCAATATATTTTTCTGTCTGCTCGAAGTTCTCATCCGTATCTTGCTTGACCCGTTCCGGCTTTGCAAAACTTTTGATGATCTCATTCGTATCGGCTGTCGAATAGAAATGGACTAGTTTTTCGGAAACCTTCTGAATCATCTCCGGAGTAACCTCTCCTTTCTGGAGTAATTTATCCATCAGAAGATCTTCCGGGATCTGCTTCATCCAGACCGCGTATTCTATCGTCTTTCCTCCCCCGTTGAAGGATATCTGTCCCTTGTCCTCTGTTATTGCAACCACGCCAAGATAGATCTTGGGGGAAAGCCGGAGATTCAACTTCACTTCCTGCTCACAAAAATATTTCCTTTTCTCAAGGGTGGTAAAGTCTAAAAAACCGAAGTTCATCGGTTTCTTCAATTTATAGACATGCTTTCCCGTAAAAAAGAGGAGGGAGATATGGGTCTCGCCGAACTGGATATCATTAGGGTGATCCGGATAGATGGCAGGATTGAAGAGCGCTTTCTTGAGAGAGGAAATATCCATAATAAAATTCATTCAATGTCAAATGTCAAAGTTCAACTTTCAAATTAAATCCAAAGACCGAATGTCAAACAATATTTTAAATTTTGGAATTTGGCATTCCTTTGACATTTGGATTTTGAAATTTGAAATTAATCTAACTCCTTTTTTCGATCTTTCGGATCTTCCAGTCAGGTGCGGTGTCATATTCGGTGTCAATCGTGAGGTGAATGATGGATAATTTCGGAGCCCTCTTTTTCAAATCGTCAATATTAATGGGCTGGAAAATCGCTTTATTATTGAGATAGGCCTCCCGTGTGAGAGCATTCGATTCGTAGTTTTCTTTCGTCCTTTTCAGAATTCTTTCGATTGATTTTTCTTCCGTACAGGCGCACTCGGCAATCACAAAAGGTCGATTGGCCTTTTCAGCAATTTCTGCAGCCTGCATCCTCAAATCCTGGGTGACGAAGGTGGCATCCAGGATTAATCCCCCTGAATTTACCTCCAGAGCTTCTTGTGCCATTCGAAACATCTCCTCGTAAACCTTTCTCCTGTTTTCGGGGCTGGAAGCAACCTTATTGTCAAAAATATCCTGCCCTTTCAGTACCTCCAGGCGAATCAGATCCGAACGGAGAATCTGAAACCCTTTCATCTTTGCGATCTCCTCGGTCACCGGGCTCTTCCAGCTTCCCGGAAGTCCCATAGAGATCAGCACAGAATTCTTCGGAATCTCCGATTCAATCACCTCTACAAAAGCTCTTTCCATTGCAACCCCCTTCTTGTTGAATCACCAAATCTCAATAACCAAATAATCACCAAATCTCAACAACCAAAATATAAAAAGTCTATTGGGGACATGGGTTATTGGTCATTATTTGGTGATTGGAATTTTAGGACCCATCACATCTCCAGCGCTTTTAGAACGACTCCATGCAAAATCCCATTGCTCGCAAGGATCCCACGATTTTTTTCGAGCTTAATGCCGCAGGAAAAATCCAGGGGCTTGCCATCGAGATCGGTCACTGTACCTCCTGCTTCCTCGGTAATAATCGCACCTGCCGCATGGTCCCAGATCTTTTCTTTGTAACCTGGTTCGGAAGGTGAAGGAACTCTAAGATAGAGCGTAGCTTCTCCCCTTGCAACGATTCCGTATTTAGCCTGGCTGTCCATCTTGAGAGGAGGTTGGGTAATCCCCAACTTCTGTGCGAGCTTGAGGTGAGTTATGTGATCAGCATGGTCGGGCTCAACACTTTCTGTAAAAGAGGCTTTCTCCGGGACAGCTACTTTTGAGACATAAAGGGGTTGACTTGCCTTCCCCTCCAAGTCCATCTGAAAAGTCCCCCTCCCTCTCAAGGCAAGGAAGATACATCCTTTCTTTCCATCAAGCTGGTTTTTGCTCACATAGAGATTTGGACAAGCCATAAGTCCAAGTTGCACTACCCCATTCTCAATCAGTGCAAGGGCGATCGCATACTGATCCCCTCTGAGAAAGCCCTTGGTCCCATCGATCGGATCCAATGTCCAGAACCGATTTCTAACCGAATGGGAGCTGAGATCGATCCACGCACACACCTCATCTGAGGAAGCAGAAGGATAAAAATCACCAACATAGCGCGTGACCTGAGCGAGAAGGTTCGAACGATCTGGTTTTCTCAATTCTGTCGAATTTTCCTCGCCCACTACGAGATCATTTGGAAAAGTATCTTTGAGCAATTTGCAGATGATTGCCTGAGACCCGTAATCGGCAATCGTTACAGGGGTTCGGTCGCTTTTCTGAATCGATGCTCCTTCAGTGAGATCCTCCCTGACCTTCTGGCAGAGCCGCGATGCCATGAGGATGGCTTCAAGGGCAGTCGTGACTTCAGGAGAGGAATCATCCATACACATAAAACTCCAATAACCAAATCCCAAATCCCAAATAATAACCAATCACCAAATTCCAATGATCAAACTTGTGTTTTGGACATTGGAGTTTGGAATTTATTTGACTATTGGAGCTTGGAATTTGGTTATTAAAAAAAAGGAGGGGCTGTTCGCCTCTCCTCTCCGTTTCTCAAATGGTGCCGAAGGGGGGATTTGAACCCCCACGGGGATTACCCACCACCCCCTCAAGATGGCGTGTCTACCAATTCCACCACTTCGGCATCCTTTATTTTTTAGGTTCAGGCACAGGCGCCTGAGGTTGAACCGGAATTTTTTCAGATTCAGCAGGAGCGGTCTGGATCGGCTTCTCCTTGATAACCGTCGAGGTGCGCCTGGCTGAGGAATAAGTCAGCAGAAGCGAAGTGATCATGAAGACCACTGCTGCAACTGTCGTCAGTTTGCTGAGAAATCCCATCGCTCCTGCGCTTCCGAAAATGGTCTGGCTCGATCCGCCAAACGCAGCCCCCATCTCTGCTCCCTTCCCTGCCTGAAGAAGGACGATCAAGATAAGGGCAAAACAAACAATAACATGTAATATGATAATGATTGTCATTGATTCAATCCCCTTTTTACACCCTAAATAAATTCGAAATTCGAATATCGAAACACGAAACAAATCCGAATTTTCAAAATCCAAATGTCTTAAACTTTTTTTGTTTCGGACCTTTGAAATTTGGAAATTTGAGATTGCTTCGGATTTCGAATTTCGTGCTTCGGATTTTCGAGTTTATATATATCACATTTCTTTAAATCTGACAATCCTCGAGAAGGAATCAGCATTCAAGCTGGCTCCCCCCACGAGGGCTCCGTCAATATTCTCCTGCTCCATCAAACCCTTGATATTGTCCGGAGTCACACTTCCCCCGTATTGGATTCGGAGTTCGTCCGCAATCTTTGGGGAAAAGAGAAACCTTATTTTTTGACGGATGAATAGATGCACTTCCTCTGCCTGCTGAGGAGTGGCTGTTTTCCCGGTCCCGATGGCCCAGACAGGCTCATAGGCGATGACCAGATTTTGAAGTGCCAACTCTCCAAAATCTTTCAACCCTCCTTCGATCTGTCGCTCCACCACTAAAAAGTTGACCCCTTGTTCCCTCTCCTGTAATGTTTCTCCGACGCAGAATATCACTTTCAGACCATGATTCAACGCAGCTTTGATTCTTCGGTTCACCGTCTCGTCAGTTTCACCAAAATGTTGCCTTCTCTCCGAATGGCCGATGATAGCATACTGGCAACCACATTCCTTGATCATCACCGGAGAAATCTCCCCTGTGAAGGCACCCTTCTCCTCCCAGAAAAGATTCTGGCTGGCCAAATGGATCGAGGATCCCTTCAACTCTTGAGCCGCAGCGTGGAGAGCAGTAAAGGGAGGAGCAATGGCCACCTCTACCTCCTTAATCTCTTTCAGAGATCCTTTTAACTCCCTGACAAGGGCGAGAGTCTCTTCAACGGTCTTATTCATCTTCCAGTTTCCTGCGATAAAAGGCAATCTTCCCATAAAGTCCACCTCTTTAGTCTTTAGATTCTCCCTATCACCCGATCTCCCCACCATTTCTTCTCAGGGCTTCAATCCCGGGCAACTTCTTCCCCTCGATCAATTCAAGGGATGCTCCTCCGCCAGTGGAAATGTGTCCGATCTTATCTCCGACTCCGGCTTGATTCACAGCCGCCACCGAGTCCCCTCCTCCGACGATGCTAAAGGCAGAAGATTTCGCAATCGCCCTGGCAATCGCAAAGGTTCCGTGACTGAATGGCTCCATCTCAAAAACTCCCATGGGACCGTTCCAGAAGATCGTCTTGGCAGATAGAATCTCCTCTGAAAATACTTTGATCGTTTCCGGACCGATATCCAGGCAGATCCAACCTTCGGGAATTTTATCGTTGCTCACGATCTCTCTCTTTGCCTCAACATCCATCTTCTGAGCAGCAACATGGTCAGTTGGAAGAAGAAATTTTATCTTCCCCTTTGCCTCTTCCAGAAGTTTTTTCGAAAGCCCAATTTGATCCTCTTCCACCAGTGACTTCCCTACATGATAACCTTTTGCCTTAAGGAAGGTGTAAGCCATCCCCCCGCCGATGAGAATCGTGGTCACCTTATCCATGAGGTTTTTGATCACACCGATCTTATCGGAAACCTTTGCTCCTCCCAAGATGGCAACATAAGGAGTCTGTGGTTGGACCAGTGCTTTCTCTAAACTTTCAATCTCTTTCATCATTAAAAAACCACAGGCTACGGTTTTCAAATACCGCGTCATTCCTTCGGTCGAGGCATGGGCACGATGGGCCGCACCAAAAGCATCATTAAGATAGACATCACACAGAGAAGCCAACGCCTTGGAGAAAGATTCGTCATTCTTCTCCTCTTCGGGATGAAATCGGAGGTTTTCCAGAAGCAGAACCTCCCCTTCCTTCATCTTCTCGATCTGTTTCTCAACCTCATCCCCGATACAATCAGGAGCAAGCAAAGCTCCCTTTCCAAGCAATCTCGATAATTTTGCGGCAACCGGAGCCAAACTGTATTTGGGATCCCTCTTCCCCTTAGGCCTTCCAAGATGGGATGCGAGGATAACTTTACCACCTGCCTCACATACAAATTTTATCGTGGGAAGGGAAGACACAATCCGGGTATCATCCGTGATCTCATTTTTTTCATTAAGGGGGACATTAAAATCGACCCGGATGAAAACCCGTTTCCCCCTGAGTTCGATCTGATCTACCTTTCGGAAGCCCATTAGCATTCTCCAATATCATCGTAGGGGCAATTCATGAATTGCCCCTACATCTTTCACTTCTTCCCAAACAGGAATAAAAACAGCTCCACCATCCTATTGGAGAAACCCCATTCATTGTCATACCAGGAAAGAATCTTAGCGAACTTTCCGCCGATCACCTTGGTCGAAGGACTATCGACAATGGAGGAGTGAGGATTGCCATTGAAATCAATGGAAACAAGAGGCTCTTCACAGAAACTCAGAATCCCCTTTAATTTTCCTTCGGCATAGGATTTCAAAACCTTATTCAGAGCTTCAGCGGTCGTCTCTTTTTTCAGTGTCACTGCCAGATCGACCACAGAGACATTGGGGGTTGGCACACGGATCGCCATCCCATCCATCTTCCCCTTCAACTCCGGAATGACGAGGGAGAGAGCAGTGGCCGCACCGGTCGTCGTGGGAATCATCGACATTCCAGCGGCTCTGGCCCTGCGAAGGTCCTTGTGTGGAAAATCAAGAATGACCTGATCATTGGTGTAGGCATGGATGGTTGTCATTAACCCGTATTCCAGCCCGAACTCATCAACCAGAATCTTGGCAATGGGGGCAAGGCAGTTCGTCGTGCAGGACCCCATGGAGATGATGTGATGTTTGGAAGAATCATAGTCCTTCTCATTGACACCCAGCACAATGGACACATCTGGATCTTTCGCCGGAGCCGAAATCACCACCTTCTTCGCACCGGCGCTCATATGCATGGACCCCCCTTCTCGATCCGTAAACCTCCCCGTACTTTCAAGAACCACATCAACCCCGAGATCCTTCCAGGGAAGCTGTTTGGGATCTTTCAAGGCGAACACCTTGATCTCCCTCCCATCGAGCACGATGGCATCTTTCTTTACTCCGATATTTGCCCCTAATTTTCCATGGACTGAATCGTACTTTAAGAGATGGGCCAATGTCTTCGCATCCGTGAGATCATTGACAGCAACGAACTCTATGTCTTTCCGGTTCAAACCTGCTCGAAGGACATTCCGGCCAATCCGCCCAAACCCATTAATCCCAACTTTGATCGCCATATAACCCCCTCCTTTCTTGAATTCATTTTTATTATATACCTTGTTTCTATTCCCGCCGTCAATATTTTTAACAATACCTCCCCCCTTTCCAGCGAGGAAAAAACCTGCTATATTAGGACTGCCAAGAAAGGATAGTATGAGAAAAAATACGATACGAGATCGGAATATCCTGGAGATTGTGCGGGGCCTTCTTTACTCTCGGCTCACTTTTGAGGAGTTTTTCAGTAAATACCGTAGAGGCCGACTGCGCTTTTCTGATATCGTAAACTGGGCGGATGATAGAGGACAGAGCCCTCTTTACACGCTGAAGGAACAATCCCATTTCCTTTTCCGCAATAAAGGGAAAGAGACTTTTGGGAAAAACGAATGGCTTCTTGATCTGGTCATCGGATCCATCTTTCACGAAGCAATCAAGTTAAGGGAAAATATTTATCAACTCGAAATCTATCGCCCCAAGTATATTAAATACAAGCGTCATATTGGGAAATTGCCTTATGAAAGAAACTACTCCCAGCAATTTGAGCGGATCATCTCCAAGGCGGAACAAGGGGTGCTCCTGGGCATATCGGAGATGCGATCCCTGTTCCATGACGCCATGGAGCAATTAATTGATCTTTTTAAAGAAAACGGCCGGAATCCATACTTGGTCCGTTTTCTTCTTGATCACCACTCCCTTCTCCATAAGGTTTATGGCCATAAAAGGGGCAAAGATATTTTCGAACTAATCTTCAAAGGAGGGATTCAAGAAGCTTATGTCCGGGCGGGTCGCAGTTATCTCTCGAGTGGACATTATGACCTTTCCTCCCGTTATTTTTCAAAAGCCTGGAAGCTGGGACCGCCTCATAGCGAACTCCGCTTTTTGCTTTACTTCAGCCTCGGAATGGATGCTTATTATAAAAACGCTTATCTGAGGACCATGTCTCTCTGGCGGAATCTGATTCCCCTTCGGGTTAAAAATAATTTCAAAAAACCTTATGCCAGACAACTCGAAGAGGTCTGCCATAAGATGGTATCGGAGCTAAAAGAAGAGGGAAAATTCCATCTCGCAGAGAAGGCACAGAACCTTGCCGATCAAATTAAAAAAATGTTAATTTGAAAATATAACCCGTTAGAAAAGTGGAGTGTTCATTCTGCCTTGGATAATAATTTGATTTTTATATAGATAACCCCTCTATCATAATCGCAGGGATTTTCTAACGGGGGTAAAGGAGAATCAACGATGCCGATTTATGAATATCGTTGCAGTAAGTGTGACCATGAGTTCGAGAAACTGGTCTTTAACTCTTCCGAAAAAATCACCTGCCCGGAATGTAAAAGCAAAAAAGTGAGCCGGGTGATGTCCGCCTTTGCCTTCTCAAGTGGTGGAAAATTCAAAAGCACCGCCAGTTCCTCCTGCAGTGGCTGCTCCTCCAGTAGCTGTTCTACCTGTGGCTCCTAACTATGGAACGATGGAATATTGGAATACTGGAACAATGGGAATAAAAGATAGAACATATCTTGATCATTCGATTTATTTTATTAAATCATTATTCCATTCTTCCATCACCCCATTATTCCCTTTAAAGGTTGGTCAGATGTCTTCTCGCTTCCATCTCTTCTCTCAACGACTCGTCATCCTGATAACCTTTTAAAACTTCATCCATCAGGCGAATCATCGCCTCTTTTTCCTCCGGAAGTTTTCCGTGAAGGGGAACAAGGTTTGAAATATGATCGCTCAGAAATTGGGAGGTAACCTCAAGTTCCTTGAGAAGGAGCCTTGTCTCTTTCAAAATCGTTTCGGGAGAGGAGGGATGGAAACGGCCCTCTTCCATGGCTTCGTAAAGAACGGAGTTGGGTTGCGGAATGAACGTTCGGACACGAATAAAGTGGGGATCGATTTGATTCAGGACATCTGCAGTTCCTCTTGCGTGTTGTTCCCACTTTTCTTGCCCGCCGATTCCGAGCAGCACATATAAGGAATATTCAAATCCGGCCTCTTTCGCCTTGTTCCCTGCTTCGACCATCTCCTCCGGTGTCGCCCCTTTATCAATTTCTTTTAATAGTTCCCTATCGCCAGTTTCAAGCCCAACATGAAGCCTGTTCAAACCTGCCTCATAGATTTTCCGCAGATCCTCAATCGGTTTCTTGGCAATTGTCTTTGCCCTTGCATAACTGGTCACCCGCTCAACATGGGGAAAAGAAGAATACAGACGATTTAAAATCTTGACCAGATCATCTGCCTTGAGAACCAGGCTGTTGGAATCCCCGATAAAGACCGTCCTTACTTGATCGCTATAATATTCTCTCGCCATAGAGATATCCTCAAGCACCTCGTCCAGATCTCTCCTTTCGAATTTCATTCCTTTATACATGGAACAGAATGAGCACCGGTTCCACGGACACCCCCTCGTCACCCTCAACAAAAGGCTGTTGGCTTCACTTGGCGGCCGAAAAGGTGGAAAATCATAATCTCTTCTCCTCAATCCAAATCGCCCAATAGTCATGTCCTATCTCCGCATGAAATCTTTTATTTAGAAATGCCAAAATCAATTAAATATCAAAAAAACCCTACGTAGCTTATTTGTACCTAAAATTGCGAACGCAATTTTAGGTACAATATTTAAATTAGCTTGGAATAATAATTCAATTCCTGCCTTTTTTCAAAATATTAAAGAAACAGGAATTCCTTTTTTCTCAAACTCTTCCTTCAACTCCACGCCAACACCTTTAAAATAATCATCCGAGAGATAAAACTCCAGTTCTTTTTTACGGTAGAACCCTATCACCTTATTTGGGTAATTCATTTTATCAATGAGGATTTCATCCACCGCCCCTTCCAGCATTTCAACCAATGCTTTTGAGTCCATGGGGAGCAGCGGCCCAATGAAGGCGTAGGTCTTCACCTTTTCCATATGAAGAGTTTTTAATGCCTTCACCCTGGACTCAATCGTGGGAGAGTTTGGTTCAAAGATCTTTTTCGCGCTCTCATCGTTTGTGCCAATAGAAAATCCTACCTCGATATCATGAAACTGATTAAACAGGTCTATATCCCTGAGGCAGAGAGGTGACCGGGTCAACAGGTTGACCGGAAATTGTTTCTCCAAAAGGATTTCGAGACATCTTCGAACTATCTCATATTTTTTTTCAACGGGTTGATAGGGATCGGTGACTGTGCTGATCGCTACGACTCCCGGTATTGCCCTATTCAATTGTTTCTTCAGCAGGGAAGGAGCGTTGATTTTGACATCCACAAAGCTGCCCCAGGGTTCTTTGTGGCCAGTAAACCGCTTCATGAAACTTGCATAACAGTAACGACACCCGTGCCCGCACCCTACATATGGATTCATACAGTAGTCAAAACCGGAGATCGCCGTTCGTGTAAGTACAGTTTTTGCAAGAATTTCTCGTACCTTCATAAGATCATTATGGATTCAAGAGACTAAGGATTCAAGGAAAAAATTAAATGGGGCTGGTTGGGATTATTTTATCTATTGGATGGGCAAATCAGGTGATGGGGAAAGAAAATCCAGGGTTCTTTTCTGGGGGGAGAGGTCGCCCCTGTGGGAGTATATCTTCTGAAAGAATGCAAAGATATCAATCTCCCCTCTCTTGGCTTTCTGCCAGAGTCCGTAGAGATGATGTGCGGTGATAAAGCTGACATTATACTGAACGAGAAAATCTGTTAACTCTTTTGAGATATGGGCCGCTTTCTCTCTGTCGGCAAGGGTAAGGCGAACATGGGTACTCGCAACGATGATGGATTTTTCGCCTTCCTTTTTCTCTTTTTCGAATTGAAGAAGTCGGGTGATCTTGGGATGTGCTCGATCTGCTTCCTCTTCGTACATCATGACCTGTAACCCAAAAGACCTCTGCGTATTGGGCACTTTGATAATCCGATCAACAGAATGATATTGAATCCCGGGGGTGATCGCAAAACCCAGATCTTTGAAGATTGCATGAATCGTGTCCAGCAAGAGCAATTCGTTTTTAGGCCAGAGGAGCGTCTCAATGGTGAAAAAGTCCTGTTCCTTAATGGTAGTCGAATCTTTATGAGAAAACTTATCAATCTCTGATTTTAAAAATTCCTTCCTGGCCATCTCTTTTTCAGATGATGTTCTTTCCAACCGACCTATGATAAACATCAGAACAAGGCAAGCCAGAGGGATAATGAGTCTTGTCTCTTCCTCATGGGTGACGGCAACATAAATCGCAATCACGGTTAGAATGAGCTGTAAAAAAAGCAACATTGCCTGTCCCTTTTAAATAGAGTGTGATTCCAATGTGTTAAACCAAATTGGTTAAAGCAATTTCTATACCAACAAGGCTCAACAAAAAATTCATTAATATTATCAAATTGTTAGACTATTAAATCTGTGCTGTGTTTAAAATGCCCCTAACTATCTTTCATAATTTGAACGAAAAATGTCATCCTAAGCTATCTGAATGAGTGGGATATCTCAAGAATTTCATTTAAAACAACCCAACTGGCACTGGGTGACACGGATATTGATTTCGTTCAGAATCTCCCCCATTTTCTTCTTTGAAATCCCAAAATCTTCAGCGATCTTAAAACAGACCGCACAGGGGAGTTTCCCGTCTTTTGATTTTTTTAAAATGGCCTCTTCCAATTTTTTCCGACCCATAGTGAACTCCTCTTGATTGTCTCCTCAGGGTGACTGCCCTATTTCCCTTCTGCCTCTTTGGATATATAAATCCCGTATTCAAACCCATCCACCAATGCCAGGAAAGAGGCTTTACAGATATTTTCAGAAAATGCTTTGACCCTCCATGCGTCTTTCCCATTGCTAAACAGAATCTCCACTTCCACCCCTGCTGCGGTTCCGGCACCAGGATCAAAAATTCTGGAACTGAAATCAATTAATTTAATCTGATCCACTTCAGGAAATATGGATTTGAGCGACTTCTTTAACACTTTGGCGAGTGCATCGACCGGCCCGGCCCCCGTATCCGCTTCATGCATCTCTTTCCCACTGGCCTTGAGCATAATAGTGGCCTCAGGCTGGATGCCATCATCAATCAACCGGTAGTTACCGATAATCTCAAAATGAGGTCTATAACCGGACATTGACCTCAAAAGGTTTAAGATCTTGGTCGCATCTTTGACTCTCTCCTCAACCAAAGCTCACCTCCAGATGTTCCTCAGATTGGAAACCATCCTAACTCATTAATTTTTGATATTAAATTCAAATTTGTTAAAGTTGTCAAGATAAATTATAATGAGATAAAAAAGAAACCTTCAATTTATTATTAAAGGAGAAAAATGATGAAACTTCATGGCGTCCTGCCCCCGATTACCACCCCTTTTCAAAAGGGAGCGCTGGCTCTCGATAAATTGAAAGAGAATTTCAATAAGTGGAATAAAACCGGACTCTCTGGTTATCTTGTCCTTGGTTCTAATGGAGAGGCCGTCTATCTGAATGAAAAAGAGAAGATGAAAGTCATGAAAGCATCGAGGGAATCGATTCCCGAATCAAAGGTGATGATCGTTGGAACAGGGGCAGAATCCACCCAGGAGACCATCCATTTTAACCAGCAGGCCGCAAAAATTGGGGCCGATTTCGGCCTTGTTGTCACTCCTTCCTACTTCAAGGGTTCGATGAAACCCCAGATTCTTTACGACCACTTTGTCGCCGTGGCAGATGCGTCAAAGATCGGCATCCTTCTCTACAATGTCCCCCAATTTACCGGGGTCAATATGGACGCGGAACTGGTTGCAAAATTGTCCTTCCATCCTAACATCGTCGGAATTAAAGATAGCTCCGGAAACATCGGCCAACTGAACGATATCATCCATCTCTCGAAAAAGGGATTTGCGGTCTTTGTCGGGTCAGCGCCCGTCTTCTTCCCCGCCCTCTGTATCGGGGCAGTAGGAGGAATTCTCGCAGTGGCAAATGCCGTTCCTGCCGAATGTGTCCGAATTCAAAGCCTCTATCAGCAGGGGAAACTGGCTGATGCAACCGCATTGCAAAACCGGTTAACCCCTCTTGCTAAAGCAGTAACAATGAAGTACGGGATCGGAGGTTTGAAGATGGCGATGGATCTTGCAACTTATTTCGGCGGAGATCCAAGGCTTCCTCTGAAAAGACCCGGAAAAGAGGTAGAAGAAGAGTTGAAGAAGTTATTTATACAACTGGGAAAATAAGTCAACGATAGTAACCTCTATACGTCTACTATACGTCTATCTGCTGTTATTGCATTAAATCCCTTGGGGTTATATTCCCCGCTGCTTGCGGCGGGGTAATTCATCGCAATAACATAATTAAATTCCCCCATATCTTTCTCCTTAGCGTCATCCCTTGGGATACCCCACACACTGGGCGAGAACAATCTTTTGGTCGGACCGAAGCTTCATGGATTTGGCCAGGGTCGGACGATCAATCAAGGCTCTTACAACCGTGGATAGCCCTTCTGATGCGCAGAAGAGATAGACGTTCTGGCTGATGAATCCGGTGTGGGCCCCTGCAAAGAGGCTCTTTTCATCTTCCGGAACATTGCCCATCTTGGTCAGGTCTGCTACATAGACGAGGTTGATTGGCGCCTCCTTGACGAAGGGTTGTGTGCCGGTCAAGGCACGGAGATCCTCCGCAACCACGAGCTTCAAGGCGTGTGCTTTAACATCGTAAAGGTACGTCCCCTCCGCCATACAGATATAGACATCAATGTCCTGTCGGTTTCGTGCAGTAGGTGCTGTCCGTCTGCCATCAGGTCGATTGATGCCGAATGCAGCCCACAGCAGATTGGAAATCACCTCCTGGGGAAGTTGGCCCGGCCGGTATTCTCTATGGGACTTCCTTTCTTTTAGAAGCCGCATCAAGGCTTTCTCGCCATCGACATGGGGTTTGGGAAGTGCCGAAGCCCCTGCTTCGCTAACCAACGTGAAACGGGGAGAAGGAAGGAAGAATGTCCCTCCCGCCACGATCGCCGAACCGGTAGTCGCTGTTGCCTTCAAAAACTCCCTTCGGTTGATTTTTGTTTTCATCTAAACCTCCATGAAAGAATGAAATTAGGGGACGTTGATGAAATCTGTGAATTTAATCGCCTCCCATTTTTTGAATTGCCTTGACAACGGCTGATCCACATACTCCCACATGCCTTGCTATTTCTGCCATCGGTACTCCTTTTTCATGGCTTAAATGAGAGGAGATCTTTGCCCTTAATCTCGATACTTCCCTTCTCTGGCCCCCATTCCGAAGTTCCTCCTCTCCTACCCCCTCTTCCTTGCACATCCTCTTGATAACATCGTCAATCGATCTTTTCCTTTCTCCAAGTTTCAGCTGCCGTCGCAAGCTCCGATCCGCCTCCCTCAAAATATCTTGGACGAAATCTTCCCCGCCCAAAATACGCGCATCGTGTTTAATATCCTTTCTTGACTCTCGCAGAGAAAGCACCTGTGACCAACCGCCGAGGCTTCGAATCAGCCCTCCCCCAACCAGATCCAGCCGCCTCCCCTGCTGCTTTCCCTCTCCCATAAACTTCCGGTAAACTCGAATCGCCTTTTTCGTCTCTTCACTGAACTGCCTGAGGACATATTTCGTCTCCTGCCAATGGTTCTTTCTCCTCCTGGTCAGGACGCCATGACCGCACCATGGGTATCCTTCCAACTCTTCTATACTCTTCACAATCCCTGCCCTTAAAGGATTCAAATGAATGTAGCGAACCAGTTCCATTAGATAAGGGTCCTCTTCACAGACAATAGATTTATAACGATTCTGAAACAGATGACCGTTTCTGCGATGTCTCAAATTATATCGAACCGCATAACCCGTCAAAAGTCGCCGCATAAATTTAGAAATTCCCTTAGGACCGCTGAATATCAAGAGGTGGATGTGATTTTCCATGAGAGCCCAAGCCAGCACTCTCGTTTGGGTCATTCCCACCAATTGACTGACCCGAGAGACAAAATCTTGCCGGTCCTGGTCGTCAAGAAATATTGGGCAACCTTCAATTCCCCGTACCATCACATGGTGAAGGATTCCGGGTGCGTCTAATCTCGCTTGCCGTGGCATAAAAACCTTTTATCACAATTACCAATCAATGTAAAGTGATGATTTTCAGCAACGTCCCCTAAAACTTTTTGCCCTTTCGGATGTCGAAGTCTGCGAGAATGCGACTATATGACATTCGGAAAACGAATCTGGCGAGGCCGATATCATAGCAAAGCATCAACACGAGCCATAGCGCGCCTACAACCACACCATCGGTCATGGTGGCTGGCGCGATCCATGGAATCGAGATCCAGCCGATTACCAGAATCACTGCCGATCCACTGAATACGGCGATGCGACGGGCCACCCTGTCGCCAACGCGAGGGCTGAGGAGCCTTGCTCGCAGGATGCCGTGCAATGTCTCGGCACATGCGATTCCGATCCATATGAGGAATGCCCTAAGTATCATCTTGTATCGTTTTCCCTGGGCTAACGTCTGAATTGAGCGGAGGCTACAATGAAAGAGAAAAAGAGCGAGACATCAACCGTCCGCTCGAATGACTTGTTATCTGCTCGTGAATTACTTTCCTCTTATGCCCACGAAGCATGGAGCGGATGGATGAAATACATGTTAAAAAAAACAACTCCTGGCTTCAATGGAACAGTAATTATTCCGAGAAAATTAGTTGAAAGATGGACAAGGCAAATGAACACCAACTATCGTGATCTGCCAGAAGATGAGAAAAATAGTGATAGAGATGAAGCAGATCAAATACTTTCCATTATTAACAGATAACCATTGATTATCTTGCCATTTTGCCCTGATAATGTGATAATAATCGAGTTTTCGGGCAGTTTTGCCCGATGCCTATTATCAAAGATATCGGGCCATGGTGTTAGGGTTTTTATATGCCTGTTTCGACAAAAAGTCAATCCTTCGACTCTCCGGCCTGAGACCGGAGCTTGCTCTGGGTTGACCCTGAGTAGCGTTCTTCACATCGCATTGAATGGAACTGGATATCGTCGAATGGGTCAACAGCCGAAACTCCTCGATCAAATGCGGCAGGTACTCCGTTTGCACCACTATTCCATTCACACCGAGTGATTAGAATGATAGCAACCAGATAGCATAGGCTTATAAGGTATCCTGCCTCGGCCTTTCTGAATGAAGAAATATTATCAAAAAGGATAAGAAGTTCGAGATATTTTAAAGTTCTATAGAACAAGACCTATGTGGACGAGAAGAGTTGTTCTGAGAAAATCATTCAGAGTGATGCTGGCAGGCTCTGCCACAAATTCCTTTTTGTGGAATTTTATTGCCACTTCCTGGGCTAAGGCAAGACAACTTCTGCCGAAGGGCTTTTCAAGGTTAGAGCTTAAGGAGATGAATCCCGCTGAGGTCGACAGCCGGGATCTCGAAATTGATCCTCTCGACACATTCGGAACCATGGGACCCACGGATGTCGTAGTAGATATCAAAGCTTACCGGCTAAAAATTTCAGGGAAAGTGAAACAACCCATTTCCCTCGCCTATGATGAGATTCTCCAACACCCTTCAATTACAGAAAATGTTCTTCTCATTTGTCCAGGTTTCTTTACCAACAACGGACGCTGGAGCGGCGTGAGCTTCAGGACATTGTTGATGAATGCGGTGATCCAACGGGAGTCGAAATATCTCGATGTTAAAGGAGCCTATGGAAAGGTCGTAAGAATAACTTTAAAAGATATCGATCAGAAGAGAATCTTTCTGGCCTACCGTGTCAACGGGGCTCCTCTTCCCCAGAAACATGGCTTCCCTTTACGATTGGTCTATGAGGATGCTTATGGATATGATTGGGTAAAATATGTGGAGGAAATCGTCATCTCCTAATTTTTGAACTTATATTCCATCGCTCATCGGGCCACGTGAACGGCAATCGGATTCAACACCCTCATCAGATCTTTTGGGGACATCTCGCATAGAAGACCTCTTCTGCCTGCATTGATATATATCCGGGGAAGGCTGAGGATTGTCTCCTCAACATAGACTGGGAGTTGCTTCTTCGTTCCAAAAGGAGAAATCCCGCCAACCATATAACCGGTGTGTTTCAGAGCCGTTTCAGCAGAACAAGGCGTAACTAATTTAGCCCCGATGATTCTTGCCAGCTCTTTCGTCGAGACCTCTTTGTCCCCGTGCATGAGAATGATGAGGGGAGATTTTTTTTCATCTTCCATCACGAGGGTCTTCACGGTCAGGTGTTCATCCACACCCAGCGCCTGTGCCGCAACTTCGGTACCTCCCTTTTCTTCATAGCGATAAGGACGTTCGATAAAGTCGACCTGATGCTCTCTTAAAAAACGAACGGCATTGGTGACTGGAAATTTCTCTTTGGTCAAAAGGTCCTCCCCCTCACCCCTGCCCTCTCCCCGTTCACGGGATCTTCGACCCACCAGGGGAGAGGGAGAAAAAAGGTAGTGATTACTGGTCGATCTGATGATACTTCTGCTTTGCTCTTCTCTGTCTCTTTGATTTTTGTTTCCTAATCTTTTTTATTTCAACGCCATCATCTGCCATCTGCCCCGATCGTTTCGCAACACGGTTAATCAGTTCCCGCCTTGCAAAAAAACGATTGAGGCCCTGACTCCTTTCGGTCATCCATTTTACTTCAATCCCTGTGGGAAGATGTTTGAGATAAACGCAGGAGGAGGTCTTGTTGACTTTCTGTCCTCCCCTTCCCGACGACCGGATGAATCTCTCCTCAATATCACTTTCATGAATACCAAGGGTCTCCATCCTCTTCTTAAGATCCTTATTTTTCTCCTCACTTACAGGGAAAAGGATCATGATATCACCGGTGTTTGTTGAGGTTCTTCAGGCCACAAACGGCCTGCTACTGCGGCAATCTTTGCGCTTAGATGAACACTCATCCGGAAAGGGATCGCTGGGGCCTGCCTGAATCGCAACTCCGCATATTTTCCCCAGACCCCTTTCTTTTTCATGACGCTGACATCTCCCCAGGGGATGAAGAGTGGTGGATGTCCTATACGCAATAAGAAAAAAGCAGAAAGAAAGAGGCCGGATTCATTCGCCCCGATGGTCAGGCAATTATTATAGCCCATATACCACCTTAACTGAGCGCTCTGAAATCGCCATTTCTGACCGGTAAATTCTCCAGGGAAACGGTAGAAATTGGAAAGGGTGGACCAGCCGCTGATCCGACCGATCACAAAAAAGAGGATCCCCAGAAATCCGATCAATGCGATAAAACCATATTCGGGCCGGCTGAAGTTCATCCTTTGCCCTCCGGCTCGTCACACCAGCAGAGCATGCCACCATCGACGTTCTTCACATTCTCAAACCCTTGCTCCTGGAGTTTGAGGCAAGCTTTATAGGAACGAAGGCCTGATTCACAGTGGACTGCGATCTCTTTCTTCTTGTTGAGCTCGCCTACCTGCTTACCCAATTTACCCAAAGGAATCCAGGTTGAACCGGGAATTCGTTTTTTGGCAACTTCATCTTCCTCTCTGACATCGAGCACCTCAAAAGAACCTCCTGAAGTTGAAAGTCTCTCCCAGGCCTCCGCCAACTGAATCCCCTTTACCTTTCCCTCTATTTTGTTCGTCAGAACATTCGCCGCTACAATCACAGGAGAGAGAGCCGGACTGAAAGGGGGCGCATAAGCCAGGTCCACATTGGCCAACTCCTGGGCAGTCATCTTACCGTGGAGGGTCATAGCCAGGATATCAATTAATTTATCCGAGGGTCCCTCTCCTATGGCCTGACCTCCGAGAACTCTGCCGGTCTTTTGATCGGCAATCACCTTCAGGGTGGACTCCTTTCCTCCGGGGTAATAATGGGCTCGATCATATCCCCTGACAATCGCCTGAATGGGATGGAGTTCTTCCTTTTCTGCCTCTCTCATGCTCAAACCGGTCTTTGCCACATTGAAATCAAAAACCTTGAAGATGGCTGTCCCCATCACTCCTGGAAAGACCGCATGACCACCACAGAGGTTCACACCAGCCACCCTGCCCTGTTTATTCGCTGTGGAGCCAAGCGGCACCCAGACCTTCTTCCCTGTAATGAGATGAGTTGTCTCAGCGCAATCCCCTGCTGCATAAATTCCCTCAACGCTGGTCTCCATCCTCTCGTTTACCCAGACTGCTCCGGTTTCACCGATCTTCAGCCCGGTCTTTCTCGCCAGATCAATCCTGGGCCGGACTCCAAGGCTCATCAAAACCGCATGCGCTTCAATCTCACGAGCTGAGGTTCGTACCCGCGTCACCCTACCGTCTCTTCCAGTCAGAGCCTGAATACCCTCAGAGGTGAAGATCTGTACCCCTTTGGCCTCCAGATACTGACGAAGTACGGCTGCAAAATCTTCATCAAAGAGCGTGAGGATTTGGGGCGCTAATTCGACGATCGTCACCTTCTTCCCTAACTGGATGAGGGATTCAGCCATCTCCAGCCCGATATAGCCCCCGCCAGCAATCACAACATCCGTGATCCTTTCTGACTGCATCGCCTGGAGAATCGCATCGGCATCGAAGATCGAGCGAAGATAAAAGATATTTCTGAGATCGATGCCTTCGATCTTTGGCCGGATCGGCTCAGCGCCTGTGGCAAGAACCAGCCGGTCAAAACGATCCTCAAACAACTCTCCCGATTCAAGGTTCTTCCCTGAAATCGTCTTTCCTTTGATGTTAATCTCTTCGATACGCCGGCCCCTCAGGACTTTTATTCCATCCAAAGCAAACTTCCCGGGTGTCCTCGAAATCAATCTCTCTCTATCCTTGATCACACCGCTGATAAAGTAAGGAAGTCCGCAACCTGCATACGAAATCTCTTCCTCCCCTTGATAGATGACGACCTCCATCTGAGGATCGCATCTCTTTGCCTTGGCAGCCGCCTTGGGTCCTGCAGCCACCCCTCCAATCACCAGAAGCCTTTTTCCCATTCTGTCCCCCCTTTGGAGTTTAACTTTTAAGAAAACAAACGCGGAGAGTCACTTGCATGAACGTTATGAAAGCTCTCTCGATCACGACATGATTCTTAGGGTTATATCCATTTCTTCTTTTTATAAAAGACCACCATGAAAATACCAATAAAGACAATAACCATCCAGATGGCAGGATACCCCCAGCGCCACTCCAGCTCAGGCATGTATTTGAAATTCATCCCATAGATCCCGGCAATGAAGGTCAGCGGCATGAAGATCGTCGCGATAATCGTCAGCACCTTCATTACTGAATTGAGCCGGTTGCTCACACTTGAGAGATAGATGTCGAGCATTCCGGAAATTATATCACGATAGCTTTCAATCGTATCCATAATTTGGACTGTATGATCATAAACATCTCTAAGATAGATTTCCGTTGTCTCCTTAATCAGCGGAGATTCCCTCCTCCCAAGATTGCTGACAACCTCTCGTAAAGGCCAAACCACCCTCCTTACAAAGGCAATCTCATTTCGGATGGCCTGGATTTTTTTAATTGTTTGGTCAGTAGGATGGGTCATCAATTCCTCTTCGAGAAGTTCCACCTGATCTCCCAGTCTCTCAAGGATTAGAAAATAATGGTCCACAATCGTATCGATCAGCGAGTAGGCAAGATAGTCGGATCCCATCTTACGAATCAAGCCCTTGGAGGTACGGATTCTTTCTCTGACCGGGTTAAAAACATCCCCTTCTTTCTCCTCTTGAAACGAGATGACAAAATTCGATCCGAGGATCAAACTGACCTGTTCTCCTTCCACACTATGTCCCGCATCGCCTCCATGGAGCATCTTTAAAACAATATAGAGGTAATCCCCATAGATCTCCATCTTGGGACGTTGATCCGTGTTGAGGATGTCTTCCATCACAAGCGGATGGAATCCAAAGCATTGCCCCAATTTCTCGATGATCTCAATCTGGTGAACTCCATCCACATTGACCCAGGTGACCGTGGGTTTATCCCTGAAGAGAAAGCATTCATCTATAGTCTTAACCTCTTTCTCCTCAAAATGGGGTTCATTAAAATCAATGACAGTTATTCTGGGCGCTGAAACCTTTCCTTCCCCAATGTGAACAAGGGTCCCTGGAGGAAGACCAATCTTCTTCGACCTCTTCTTTCCTGTTTTTGCCATTAGACTCTTACCTCTTCATCGCATAAGTTTTGGGGATAGAAGTAGTGAAATCCAATTAGCCGGGGCGACGCTGGTTATAAAAATTCCAGAGCGCCTTAGACTGGGGGTCAAGGTTGGTCAGACCGTATTTCCTTGCCCAGTCGATCGCCTCCGTGAACTCTTCCACCGTGATCCCGCGTCCAATCTCAGGATGCTCGTATGCCTTATATTCAACCCGGTACTGGGCCATGATATTCACATAGGTGTTTTTAGGTAAAGCTTCAGCCACCCATCTCACAAATTTTTCTGTCCCTGCTACCCGGTTGGGCATCACCAGATGCCGGATCATCACCCCCCGGACCACAATCCCCTGACGATCCATCCGGTGTACTCCCACCTGCCTGTTCATCTCAATGACAGCCTTCTTTACCACCTCGGGATAATCTTTAGCGCCGGCAGAATATTTTTCCGCCTTATCCGAATCCATATATTTCACGTCCGGTTTATAGATATCCACAATGCCGTCCAGAATTTTCAATATCTCCACTCGCTCGTATCCGCTGGTGTTGTAAAACAGAGGGATCCGTAGCCCTTTTAGAAAAGCAATTCTCGTGGCGTTGAGAATGTTGGGCATGACATGTGTAGGAGTGACGCAATTGACATTATGACAGCCTATCTTCTGGAGATGAAGCATGATGTCCGCTAATTCTTCATCACTGATCTCCTTCCCCCTTCCCTCATGGGCGATTGGCCAGTTCTGGCAGAAGATGCAGCGGAGATTGCAGTTGGAGAAGAAGATTGTTCCAGACCCGTTCTGTCCGACTACGGACATCTCTTCGCCAAGATGGGGATGGTGGCTGTAGACTACGGATTTTAAGGGCGCCCGGCAGAATCCTTTTTCGCCCTTCTGCCTGTTTACGCCACACATCCTGGGGCAGAGATCGCATTTCTCAAAGTGAGCATAAGCCTGTTTGATTCTCTGGGCCAGTTTTCCTTCTTTTTCCAGTTTCTCATAAGCCGGAACCCAGCGCTCCTCCTTCTGCTTGGATAAAACCGTCGAGGGGAGGAGAAGCGAGCCACCTAAAACACCCGAACCTTTAATAAATTCTCTGCGCGTCAATCTCATACGGGTGTGATTATACTCCACTGCAATGGAGTTGTGAAGAGAATAAATTACTCGAATATATTGACGGAGGGATTGTTTTGGATATAATTATTAACAGTCTCATAATAGAATAGACATTCTTTGGCATGAACTTAAAGGGTTTGTTCAATTAAATAACTCCCCCTCCCCCCTCTCGGTTTCGAGTCGCAACGACTTAATTTAAGAGGGGATATATTCCTCCCCTTAAAATAAGTCGACTAGACCCGACCACGGGGGGAGGCTGGGTGGGGTTATGAGTCTTTGAGCATTTGGTTTCCCATGTATAGACAATTTTGAGACTCTTAATAACTATCATGGTACCAAACGAAACAACTCCCCATCCCAAAATGACAAGGCGAGAGGCTTTGAAACTCTGTGGAAAGAGTTTCTGCCTCCTCACCGCCTCTTCTCTTCTCACCCTTCCCCAACCCTCACAAGCCCAGGGAATGAAGAAGGGGCTCATCAAGACAAAACTTTCTCCTTATTTTGTTCCCCTTGAAGGAGGAGAGATTCGCTGTGAACTCTGCCCCCATCAGTGCCGTGTCTCAAGAGGAAAGAGAGGGCTTTGCAGGGTGAGGGAGAACCGGGATGGCAAATATTACAGTCTGGTTTATGGTAATCCCTGCGCCATCCATCCTGATCCAATCGAAAAGAAACCGTTTTTTCATGTTCTGCCAGGCACGATCTCCTACTCTCTGGCAACGGCAGGATGCAATTTCCAGTGCAAATTCTGTCAGAACTGGGAGATTTCCCAGGCATCGCCTGAGGATGTATTCGGTTACGATGTTCCGCCAGAGGCGATCGTAAAGAAAGCCAAAGAGGTGAGCGCCCGTTCCATCGCGTACACCTATGTCGAGCCCACGGTCTTCTATGAATATATGTCAGACATCGCCCAGCTCACCAAAAAGGCGGGGCTTCTCAATGTGACCCATTCCAATGGCTTCATCAATCCAGAGCCACTCCGGACTCTGTGTAAAGTGCTTGATGCGGCCAATATCGATTTGAAAGGTTTTTCAGAATCCTTCTACCGTGAACTATGCAGCGGGGAACTCAACCCGGTCCTCGAGACATTGAAGATCCTGAAAGCGGAAAAAGTTCATCTGGAGATTACGAACCTGGTGATTCCCACAAAGAATGATGAGATGTCCATGGTCAGGGAGATGTGTTTGTGGATCAAGAAAGAATTGGGTGCAGATACTCCTATCCATTTTTCAAGGTTCTACCCTTTGTATAAACTGAGAACCCTGCCTCCTACCCCGGTCTCAACCCTTGATAAGGCCCGGGCAGAGGCTCTATCTGCAGGGCTGGAGTATGTCTATATCGGAAACATTCCAGGTCATGAGGCTGAACATACCTTCTGCCCGAAGTGTAAAAAGATGGTCATCCAGCGTACTGGATATATGGTTGGAGAAATCAGCCTCAAGGCTGGAAAGTGTAATTTCTGCGGAAAACCGATCGCCGGTATCTGGACATGAAAACATTACCCTTCCCCTGCCCGATTTGTGGTCGAAAAAAAGATTATCCCCCGGAGGAACTATTCGAAGGAGCCACCCTCACCTGTCCCTTCTGCAATCTCACCCTGACCCTACACGGCCACATGTGGAAGGATGTCCAGAAAGAGATTCAAAGATTAGAAGATGAGAAATAAGAAACGAATAAGACTTTTAAGTGGGCCTAATCTATTCCTGTCTGCAAAAATAGGGTTCTGATTTATCGCTTTACGCTGTGTATCCGAAGAGAACCCTGAGAGGGCGCAACAACGGTTCGACTCGGGTAATACCCTGCCGGCACGGAAACACCAGAATAAACAATCGAACCTTGGCCCATCAGAGTGCCAGGAGACGTAACTGAGTTACACCCGGTTTCTGTCCGGTCTCCAAGAATCGCTCCCAGTTTACGCCGCCCTGTATCGTACCGCTTCTTGTCCACAGTAACTGTAATTGATCCAGGAATCATCTTCAGGTTGGCAAGTTTTGTTCCTGCACCGAGATTCACGTCCTTCCCTAAAATGCTATCACCTACGTAGGCAAAATGAGCTGCCTTTGCTCCATTCAAAAGAATAGAGCCTTTCATCTCTGTGGTATGTCCAACCACACATTTATTACCTACGATACAATCCCCTCGGATATAAGCTCCCTGTCTAATTTCACACTGACTCCCAATGATCACCGGCCCTTTAATAAATGAACCCGGCTCAACGATCGTTCCCGGCCCAATGATGATTTTGTCATTGGAAAGGTATGCACCGGGCAAAATCACTGCCGCATCTTTTACAATTTCTCCTTTCATCGAAACCTGAATCGAACTCTGGGAGTCTGAAGTCTCTATTTCAAGATCATTTCGCACTTCACTGTTATAAATAACGAGGGCTTTATCGATGAGGCCTGTTATTTTAGATAACGGTCTTGGTTTCTGGAAGAAAGCAGAAAGATAGTCGTTCAGGCGATTGAGCGCTGTCCAAACGAGTTCGTCTTTTGAAAAGATCTCTTGATGTTCAAAATCGTTTAAATCAAAAAAATCCTGCGGGCTCAGCATGTGCGTCTCCAATCTCAATCCTCTTCCATAGTGGATGTGTCCCCAAGGGGTAGCCCAAGTTCCTTGGCCTTTAACAGCCGCCGCATGATCTTTCCACTCCTCGTCTTGGGCAATGTGGGGATGAACTCAATTTCACGGGGAGCCGCGGCGCTGGAGAGCCGCTTCATCACAAATTTCTGAATGTCATGCCGTAATTCTTCCGAGGGGGCATGGCCATCTTTTAAGGAAACAAATGCCTTCACCACTTCCATGGCGATTGGGTCCGGTTTGCCAATCACACCTGCTTCTGCAACAGCAGGATGTTCTATGAGCACCGATTCAACTTCAAAGGGACCCACCAAATGTCCTGCCGTATTGATCACATCATCGGTTCTCCCTACAAACCAGTAATAACCCTCTTCATCCTTTCTGGCCCTGTCCCCTGTGATGTACCATCCATTCTTAAATCGGGATCGATACAACTCCTCTTTCTTCCAATAGGTACGGAACATGGAGGGCCATCCAGGTCTGAGGGCCAAGTTTCCCTCTTTGCCGGCGGGAAGCTCATTAAAGCTGTCATCCACGATTCCAGCCTGGATCCCGGGAAAAGGCCTTCCCATGGAACCGGGTTTAATGTCCTGAACCGGGTAGTTGGCGATCATGATCGCCCCGGTCTCAGTCTGCCACCAGTTATCGTGGAAAGCTTTTCCAATGATCTCCTTTCCCCAGACGACGGCTTCAGGATTGAGAGGCTCTCCCACACTGTAGGTATGACGCAATGAACGAAAATCATGCTGCCGAGGAAGTTCGTTCCCCGCCTTCATCAGCATCCGGATGGCTGTAGGTGCCGTGTACCAGATTGTCACCTTCCTCCGTTCAAGGAAGCTGTACCAATGCTTGGCACTGAACCCTCCTTCATAAACAACTTGAGTGGCTCCATTCAACCAGGGGCCAAACATTCCGTAAGAGGTCCCTGTGACCCACCCCGGATCTGCCGTGCACCAGTAGATATCATTTTCCTGGAGATCCAAAACATACTTGGCAGTGGCATAATGGCCCACTGCAGCCCCATGGACATGGACAGCCCCTTTTGGTTTACCCGTTGTGCCAGAGGTGTAGTGCATAATGGAATAATCTTCTTTGTGGGTTTTAACAACATCGAAGGATTCAGAAGTCCCGGTCATCAACTCGTCATAAAACAGACCTTTAGGGTCAACCTTTCCCTCTCCACGGCGGACCAGAACAATATGTTTTAGAGCAGGGAGCTCGGGAATAATCTCGTTGATCTTTTTCAGGAGCGTAGGACTGGTGATTAATACTTTTGCTTCGCTGTCTGCCACCCGGTCTTTCACAGCATCTGGTCCAAAAGCGGAAAAGAGCGGACCGATCACGCCGCCCGCTTTAAGCGTTCCAAGAATACCGATATAGATCTCCGGAACACGCTCTAAGAAAAAGAAGACCCGGTCTCCTTTCTTAACACCCAGGTTTTTGACAAGGACATTAGCAAACTTGTTGCTCAGTCTCGATAGATCCTGAAAGGTGTACCCTTCTTCTTCGCCCTTCTTGCTTTCCCATATCAGGGCTTTTTCGTTTCTCCGGTCTGTTTTAAGGTGTGAGTCGATAGCTGCATGCGCAATATTGATATGTTCATTGTCAAACCAGTCTAACTCCCGGGCAACTTTATCCCAGCTAAATTCGTTAATTGTTTTAAAATAGTCCTGGAGATTAGGTTTGACAGAAAATTCCTCTAATGGCAATTTGGTTATTTTAGGATACTCCATGCGCAATCTCCTTATCTCCTCCGAATAGGTATAAACGCCAACTAAAATATTCCCTCCCCTTCAAGGGGGGGGTTAGGGTGGGGATGGGACAATGAGGTTCATAAGGAAATCGAAACCCATCCCCCTCCCAGCCTCCGAAGCTGTGAAAAAATTCAGCTGTAGTTGGGGTTTGGGGTTTCTGAATTTAATTTTTAGACGAACGGTTAGGTATCAATCATGGTGAACTTACACCCAGTGACAAATCTCATTGCGACCCCTTACCC
>Ga0194127_10001535_pt1 | contig 33682 bp, 27 predicted proteins | sample TA2KigC100mmetaG_FD_148624 | JGI IMG/M metagenome (GOLD analysis project Ga0194127, IMG submission 148624) | Freshwater microbial communities from Lake Tanganyika, Tanzania - TA2015036 Kigoma Deep Cast 100m | ecosystem: Environmental > Aquatic > Freshwater > Lake | place: Tanzania: Lake...
AAAAGATACCCAGATTATCGGCGTATTGCTCGGTCGCGGCGAAGCTATAAAGACCGGAGATGGGCGTCGGCGGCTGAGGCGCTCCGAGAAGGAGCGTCGAACTGTAGTTCGCCGCATTCAAATTCTGGCCTCTGAAATTGTAGCGGTAATAGTCTGCGCCGGCGAGCAGCGTGTGATTGAGATACTCGCTGGTGTTGAAATGCCCGACGAGATTGACCGTCGTCGCATATTCCGCCTGCCTGTTGTCCGACGGAAACGCGCCCCAGTTCAGCGTGACATTGTTCGGTGAGGGGAAGGAGAAGCAGGACGTGCTTCCTGGCGTTATGCAGTCGCTGATAAAGCCGAAGCCGCCGGCGTTTTGCCAATCGCTACGCAACAATTGCATGAAGGCGGTCTGCTGAATCGACCAGTCCTTATTGAAGTCGTGATGCCACGTGAACTCAGTGAAGTTTTGCTGCTGATTATAGGGTGAATTTGGCCCCCAGTTGAAACTGCGCCCAAGCCAAAGAGGGGTGAACATCCCGAAATAGGGCACGAAATACCAGTCTTGATTGAGACTGTTTTGCTGGAATTGAGTGGACGCTCGAACCCAGGTGTTGGCGTCAATATGCCATTTCACGACCGGGTTGATCATCAGATTTCTGTCATAGTCGAACGCGCGGAACGACCCGTTGTTCTCATAGGACATGATGAAGCGATAGAGCAGGTCCTTGTTCTCCGTCATGGGCCCTGTGGCGTCGAGCGTCGTGCGGTAGGAGGCGTAACTGCCGATCTGCTGCTGCAGGGAAAAGACGCGCTTGTCCAGCGGCTGCTTCGTGTTGATGTTTACGATGCCGCCGGGCTCCACTGCCCCATAGAGGATCGCGGCAGGACCTTTCAGAACTTCGACGCTCTCGACATTGGCCATTTCGACATTGCTGGCGCCTGTGAAGTTGAGTCCGAAGCTGTCGACCCTGAAACCGTCGCGAAAAAGGTTCTGGGTTGGAAAGCCCCGAAGAATGATCTGTCTGAATGAATTCCCCAGAGCCGCGTCGCCGCCGCCCGAGAAGGCGACGCCGCTGACATTCTTCAACGCCTGGTCGATCGTGATCGCCTGCTGGTCTTCGAGCATTTGACGCGTGACGGTCCGTGTCGTGACCGGCGTATCCATGACCGGCGCGTTGACTTTGGTCCCCAGCGATTCGATCGGCGCGGCGTATGAGGTCGGATCGTTGCAGACGCCGTCGGCGCAAAGCTGCCCGTTGTTGCCGGGACCTATTTCGGTCCCGTTATTGTTGACGGCCGCTTGTTGGCCAGTGGCGGGGCCTTCCGCGCCGCCACGGATGACGCTCGGCTTCGGCCTGCCGATATCAATGACCGGAAGCACGTTTTGGCCGAGGGCCGGGGAGGAGAGGGCCGCAGAAAGGACCAGGATGGGCGAATTGCGTCGCACGGCGACGCAAACGCCGCCTTTCGGGAATTGGGATTTCATGAGCATCGACTCGCAGCAGACGTGGGCCGTCACTGCGAAAGGTGTCGGCCCGTCGCGCTTGTTTGAGGCGAAGGGCTTCGGCCGCATCGGTGCACCCCGCCCGACGCTTTCGCGCGTGACCACGAAGCGACGGCAGGTCTCCTGGCTCGCGGGTTGTCGCCTTGGACCGCCTTCCCAGAGCCAAGTCGCTCCAGTGGCTTAATGGTCCTCGGCTCGCCGCTTACAGTTGCGGGGGCAGCCGCGGAATTGCGCACGAAAGAGCACGCTCACCGCATTCCCATTTTGATCCCGTTGGGAACCGTCAGCTGCAAAATAGAACTTCGATCGCCGCGCAAGTCAAGAGCGTCGCGCTACGCAGGCGATCGACCGATCTTCGATCACCGCCGCAATCCTGCTACGGCGCGGTCAACATGCGCGTCGCAAGCGGCCTGCTCGAATCAAATTACGCCCTCGCCGTGGACACGATTTCGTCGCGATTGGCGGCTCTACAAAGCCGTTTCTCAACTCCGCTGACTCATGTCCGCGAACCCGGTATTCTGCCGCTCGGCCTCCGACAGGGGGAAACGAATCGAGGGCGACCAAGAAAGGGGATCGAACATGTTTCCATCGCGCCGATTCGCGTTTTCATTGCCTGTCGCGGGCGCATTGTTTCCCTTCCTTATTTCGTTGTCTGCGGCAGAGGCCCAGGTTTCATCCGGCGGCTGCCCGGAATCGGCTGAGATCGCGGTCCTGGCGTCGCCGGCGGCTCCCTGGAAGGGCGCGCCTTTGCGCATCCTCGTCGCTGCGGAAAGGCCGGTCGACGGCGAGCTTTCGCTGATCGCCCCTGACGGGCGCGTGGCGGCCAGATCGCGCCAGCAGCGCGGCGGACCTCCCTATGTCTGGTTCGCCGAGGTTGCGTCGCCAACCGCCGGCGTCTGGCGCGCGACGCTCGGAGGCGGCTCTATTTTCTCCGGCTGCGGCGCGATGACGAGGGAAATCGACGTGAGCGCGCAGAAGACATCTGCTTCGCGCGCGACGGAAGGCGCTGTCTGGGCGTTGCGCGGCAAATGGGACCGCGCGACCGAGAATATGTATTCCGCGTGGATCGCCAAGCTGTTCGACGCGCCGCTCGAAGCGGAGCAGTCATGGAAGACATGGCACGAGGTGCTGCGCAATCCGTCACGCAATGTGCTGTTCAATCATCTCGGAACGAACGAAGACAGCCTCACCCTCTCGCTGAAGCCCGACTGCGCGGATTTTGTCTATTTCCTGCGCGCCTATTTCGCTTTCAAGATGGGCCTGCCCTTCGCCTATTCGAACTGCTCGCGCGGGGCCGGAGGCGCGGCGCCCCGATGCAATGAGCGGTTCGATATTCTGCACCCTGAAGTGACCCGCCCTGCGCCGCCGCCGGAGCAAGCAACGGCGTCGGCCGCAGCCGCATCGGCGCCTACGCCCGCAGCAGCGGCTCCTCCCCAGAATTTCCTGCAGCAGCTGTTCTCACCGACTCAGCAGGCTCAGCCCGGGGCGCCGGCTGCGGCGGTCGCTCCCGCGAAACCCCCTGCCCCGAAGCGGCCGGCGGGGGTCGCCGGCTATTTCCGGGCTGTGGGCGACGTCGTTCATTCAGGTTCGGTGCGAGCGCCAGCAAACAGCGATAAGTCCGACTTTTACACCATTCCGCTGACGCAGGAGACGCTGCGTCCCGGAACCGCCTACGCCGATCCCTATGGGCACGTCATGATGCTCGTGCAACGCGTTCCGCAGTCGGCGGATGCGGCGGGCGTCTTTCTTGCGGTCGACGCCGAGCCGGATGGCACCGTCACCCGCAAGCGCTTCTGGCGCGGCAATTTCCTCTTCGCGAACGAATCGACGCTCGGCAGTCCCGGCTTCAAGCGCTTTCGACCGGTCGTGCGGGAGAGCGGCGCCTTGCGCGCGCTCACCAATTCGGAAATCGCCAAGAACCCGGAGTATGGCGATTTTTCGCTGGAACAAACGCAGCTCGGCGCGGAGGAATTCTACGATCGCATGGACGAAGTGATGTCGCCCGAGCCGCTCGATCCGACGCGCGCGATGATGGCGGCGATTACGGCGCTTGAAGAGCAGGTGAAGACGCGCGCGACGGCGGTCGAAAACGGTCGAAAATTCCAGAACGGCGGGCGCGGCGAAGCGTCGATGCCGGACGGGGCGGCGATCTTCGCGACTTCTGGCGCATGGGAGGACTTCTCGACGCCGGCGCGCGATCTTCGCCTGCTGATCGCGATCGATGTGGTGCGCGGCTATCCAGATCGCGTCGCGCGTCGCAGCGAGCGCTACGCCATACCGTTTGGCCAAAGTCCGGCCAATGTGAAGGCGCAACTGCAAAGCGCGCTCGCGAGCGAACTCGCGGCGCGCACGTTTTCCTATACGCGCAGCGACGGCTCCGCCTGGACGCTCTCGCTCAAAGACGTGATCGATCGCGCCGAGGACCTTGAGATGGGCTACAATCCCAACGATTGCGTCGAGCTGCGATGGGGCGCAGCGGAGGGGAGCGCCGAGGCGGCGACCTGCACGCGGCGCGCGCCTGCCGCCCAGCGCGCCAAGATGACGGACTATCGCAGCTGGTTTCGCGAGCGCCGCTGGCCGCACGCGTAACCGGAGGCGACGCCGCGAACCGGAGTCTGCCGCGCTCGCATGGCGGGACGCAAGCGCCTGTGGCCACGGCCGGCGTGACAGCGCCAAACTCACGCTAAATCGACATCGATCTTCCGGATCATCGACGCTAGCCGGACGGCGCGTAGGGCTATCGACGCCCATAAATTTGGGAGCGGCGAATGGCTATCAGTCGAGAGCCGGCGGCGCAGACAGACGAAGACGTGCGTCGATTGGGCGTCATCGAAGCGCTCTCGTGGCGAGAAACGGTCGCGCGGCTGTTTCTTTCCGCGACGCTCGTCGCTTTGGGCCTCTATGTCTTGGAAAACTATCTTCGCGCATTGGCCTGGGCCCTCGTACTGGCGGTGGCGCTATGGCCGCTCTATGATCGCGCGCGGCGGCAAGCCTCGCCCGGAACCGCTCAGAATCTCCTCCCGATTGTCTTTACCGCCCTGGTGGGTCTGACGATCTTTCTGCCGGTCGCGACTCTTGCAGTTGATGCGGTTCGCGAGCTGCGTGACCTCGTCGCCTACGGTCGAGAAGCGGAAAAATCCGGAATTCCAGCGCCGGACTTCATCACCAATCTTCCTTATGTCGGCCAGTGGATCGCAAGCTGGTGGAGCGATCATCTATCGCACGCCGGCTGGGCCAAAGAGATCATCGCCAAGGTCAATACGGCGTCGCTTCGAGAGCTTGGAGCGAATTTGGGCGCCAATGTCCTGCATCGCGCAGTAATCTTTGGCGTATGCCTGCTGACTCTGTTCTTTTTGTTTCGTCACGGCGAAAGCATATCGACGCAGTGCCGCGCCGCTTCGCGGACGCTCTTTGGCGATAGAGGCGAGCGCATCGCGTTGCAAATGGTCGCCTCCGTGCACGGAACGGTCGCCGGACTGGTTTTGGTGGGAATAGGGGAAGGCCTGCTGATGGGCGTGGTCTATTTCCTGACCCATCTGCCGCACCCGGTTCTGTTTGCGATGGCTACGGCGGTCGCGGCTATGATTCCCTTCGCCGCGGGAATCGCAATTGGCGTCGCCGCCTTGATATTGCTTGGCGGTGGAGGAATCGCGCCGGCGATCATCGTCGCTTTGGCCGGAGCCGTCGTTATCTTCGTCGCCGATCACTTTGTGAGGCCGAGGCTGATTGGCGGCGTGACCAAGCTGCCGTTTCTATGGGTTTTGCTGGGCATCTTCGGCGGCGTTGAAAGGTTCCAGCTTCTTGGCCTTTTCCTCGGGCCGGCGATCATGGCCGCGGTGATGCTTCTGTGGCGAGAGCTCGCGGCCCCTGCCGATGACCCAAGCTCCTCTCTCGACCCATCCGGTTGATCGGCAGTTTTATGAGGTCACGCGCGCTGGCCTGCTCGACCTCTTGAACCATCGATAGAAGCCTCTTTTCGCGAATTGGACGATTGCGAGATAGCCGACCACCATCGCGGCGAGGATCACGTAAAATTGAGCCGGCGGCGGCGTGAAGCCGAAATAGGCGGCAAGCGGGCTGAACGGCAGCAATGCGCCGAGGATGGCGATGGCGCAGGACGTTGCGACAAGGACGGGATTCGCGCGACTCCTAAAAGGATTTCCGCGCGTGCGAATGATGAAGATCACCAAAACCTGCGTCGAAAGCGATTCGACGAACCAGCCAGTGCGAAACAAATTCTCGTCGGCGTTCAGCACGAACAGCAGGACGTAAAACGTCAGAAAGTCGAAGGCGGAGCTGATCGGCCCGATCACCAGCATGAAGTTGCGGATGAAGGCCATGTCGAGCACTTGCGGTCGGCATACGTCTTCGGCGTCGACGTCGTCCAAGGGGATCGACACTTCGGAAATATCGTAAAGGATGTTGTTGAGAAGAATTTGCGTCGGCAGCATCGGCAGAAACGGCAACAGGAGCGAGGCGCCGGCCATGCTGAACATGTTGCCGAAATTCGAGCTGGTGCCCATCATGATATATTTCATGACATTGGCGAATGTCCGGCGACCCTCCAAGACGCCTTCATGGAGCACATGCAAATCCTGGTCGAGGAGGATCATGTCGGCTGCTTCCTTGGCGACGTCGACGGCCGAATCGACGGAAAGACCGACGTCGGCCGAGTGGAGGGACGGCGCGTCATTGATGCCGTCGCCGAGATAGCCGACAACATGATCGCGCGCTTTCAGCGCCAGAATGATCCGATCCTTTTGCGATGGATTGACCCGGCAAAAGAGATTGGTCTGCTCTACTCTGACGCGTAGCGCTGAGTCGTCCATCTCGGCGATCTCCTTGCCGGTCAGCACGCCCTCGACCGCGATATTCAAGCTGGCGCAGACGTGCTGCGTGACGAACTCGCTGTCGCCGGTCACGATCTTGACCGTCACGCCGCTTGCGGCAAGCGCCGCGAGCGCCGGCCCGGCGCTGACCTTGGGAGGATCAAGAAATCCGGCGAAGCCCTCGAACACCAGCTCGGCCTCGTCGCCGACTGTCGCATGCTGGTGGTCGAGCGGAACGCGGCGCCAGGCGATGCCCAAGAGCCGAAAGCCGTCCTTCTCAAGAGCGACGCGGCGACCGCTGATCTGCGCCTGCGCCGGCGGGTCGAGCGCGCGCTGTGGGCCATTTTGCGAATATTGATAGAGATTGCAGAGCGCGATGATCTCCTCAGCGGCGCCTTTCACCACCAGCAATCGTTCGCCGTCGTTTTCAAGCAGCACGGAGACGCGCCGTCTTTCAAAGTCGAATGGAACTTCGTCGATCTTCTTCCATTCGCGCACATCGATATTTTGATGGTCGAGGATCGCGTCGTCCAGCGGACTCCTCAAGCCCGTCTCGAAGTAACTGTTCAGATAAGCGAGCTCGAGAACGCGGTTGCTGGGCCTCCCGGCTGCGTCGACATGCCGCTCCAGCCTAATCTTCGCTTCGGTCAGCGTGCCGGTCTTGTCCGTGCACAAAATGTCCATCGACCCCAGATTTTGGATGGCCGACAATCGTTTGACGATGACGCGCCGCTTCGCCATGTGAAGCGCGCCGCGCGACAAGGTGACGGACACCACCATGGGCAAGAGCTCGGGAGTCAGTCCGACAGCGAGCGCGACGGCAAAAAGGAACGACTCGAGCCATGGCTTGTGCAGCAGCGCGTTGACCAGGAGAACGAACAACACGAGAAGGATCGTGAGCCGCATGATGAGCAGGCCGAAGCGATGCGTCCCGATCTCGAAGGCCGACGGCGGCGGCTGACGCCTGACGCGATCGGCGACGGCGCCGATCGCCGTGTCGGCGCCGGTTTTCATCACGACTATCTTGGCGCTGCCGCTGATCACGCTGGTTCCCATGAACGCGGCGTTGGCGGCGTCCTGGATTTCGGCGGCGTCGGCCTCGACCGGCCCCGGCCGTTTCTCGACGGGGTAGGGTTCGCCGGTGAGCAGCGCCTGTTTGACGAAGAGATCGCGCGCCTCCAAGACCAGCCCGTCGGCGGGAATCATGTCGCCGGCGGACAATAGGACGAGGTCCCCCGGAACGACCTCGGCGACGGGCGCCTCGATCTCCCGGCCATCGCGAATAAGCTTGGCGCGCACCGAAACCGACTGGCGCAATCGCTCCGCGGCCTGGCCGGCGCGATGCTCTTGAAAAAAGTCCAGCGTGACGCTGAACAGCACGATCGCGGATATGATCGCGAAATTGGCGACTTCGCCGGTGAAGGCCGAAATGGCGCTGGCGACGAGCAGCAGAATGACGAGCGGATTTTTGAAGCGCGAAAGAAATTGCAGGAAGAGGGGCCGCTGTTGACGAATGTCGAAAAGGTTGGGGCCAAACTCGTCGAGACGCGCTCGCGCCTCGGCGCTCGTTAACCCGGTTGCTGCGGTCGCGCTACGTGCCGCGGCGTCTTTAGACGAGAGCCACCAGGCGGAATCGTCATGTTCGCCTTTCGACGTAGCGCCGCCTCTCTCCCGCATCACATATCGTCGTCTCAACCAGAGCGCGGCGATAAGCGCAAAAGAGCAGGCAAGGAAGTAGTAAAGAAATCGAGGAATTCCCAAATCGGTTGCAGTCGAAGCGATTACGACGTCAGCGACGTTCATTGGCGGCAGCGCTCTCCAAAGAACCAGACGCGCTCGCGCTCTGTGCGATTGTGCGACTCCTGCATGGCGATCTCGCGCTCATCCTTTGTTTACGTCTTCTCGCGTGCTCAGCGCATATTTCCGACAATGTTCGAGATAGGCCCTTTCATGTATGCCGAGGAGCTCGACGACCGCTTTCCACAGCCAGGTGGGCGCATCGAGCGTTGACGTGCGATTGCGTTCGAGTTCTGTCAACCAAGCCTTTCTCGACGAGGCGTCCAATTGGCGGCTGTGCGCCTTGCCGACGACTGCCGCAAGATAAGCGGCGATTCTTACAGCTTCCTGGTCCGTCAAATTGTCGACTTCGACCTTGAGATCTTGAGGAAGAAGCTCTCTGACAAAAACCGGCTTGCCCAGAAGGCTTGTCGCGCGGGCGCGCTTGCCGAGATAAGGCGAAAGATATCGCGCGCCTTCCACCATGCGTTCCGCTTGGTCGAGCGGCATCTTCGCGCCTTTTGCGCGTGGCGCGGCGGCGGTCTTCGCCTCTTTGAAATCCATCAGGCAATATTGTTTGTCAGATCTACGATGGCCCACCGACAATAGGGCTGCGTATCTCAGCAGCCCAAGCGAGCTACAGCCTTTCATCCAATATGCAGCGTCCTGAAGCTTGACGGCCGCATCGTCATCGCGCGATCTAAGCATCGTCGCCAGGCGTTTGATGTCGTCGCTCTGCGCAAGTTGTGTGAGTTGGTCGTTTTCCTGCTTAGAGATGGGCCAGAAGCGCCGCCCTAAGGGGATTTTTGGCTTTGGGCCATCGATGCGTTCATTCGCCAATGTTTTCCACGTAGCGGAGGCCGACTGTCGAATGATAAGCCGGACCGTGTCGGGCGCCTGAAGGTCGCTTTCTTCGTCGAAATCCGGCGCGAAGGACTTCTCATAGCCCTCCATCATGGCTTCCAACATAAGCGCGGTCGTCACGCCTGGCAGGTCGGAGCCGCGAGCCGCCGAAGCGAGAGAAAGAGCGAGGCGCAAAAGATCGTGCGCCGGGTTGCCGATTACAGTCTGGTCGAGATCTCTGATCTGAATTTCAATGGCGCCCAGGAGGTTTGCGACCGGGCCGAGATTTCCGACATGACAATCGCCGCAAATCCAGATCGATGGCCCCTCCGGAATCGCGCCTGCCTGGATCTGGTCCAGCCATTCGTAAAACTTTACAGTCGACCCGCGCACGTAACGATGCGCTGAGCGCGCCATTTTAAGATTTCGCGTGCTCTCCAGAATCGCCGAGCGCTGCTTGGGTTGCGGATATTTCGCTTTGCTTCGCATGAGGATTGCACGCTCTCGTAGAGTTTCTTTTCACGCAAGATCCGACACGTTTGCGAGCGGATTAATTTGCAACGGACGCGCGGTAGACGATCGCAAGTGCGCCATTGGCTTTCCGCGGCTCGACCGCGTCGGCGGGCAATAGACAATATGAAACCATGCAAACTGTCTAGATGGCCTGACGGGCCGCCGGCGTTTCGAGGGTCTCAGCGCCGACTCAAATGTTCGGGAAATCGCGGAAATAGTTTAAAGGCGACGAGACCTGCGCAAGTCTCGTCATGTCGATTTGTCGCGATGAACAACTGGGGGATTTTGGCGCGCAAGCGCGCTCTTCGTTCGCCCGTAGAAGAAATAGACGGCAAGCCCGATCGCCATCCAGATCGCGAAGCGCTCCCAGGCGATGGCCGGCAGGCGCGATAAGAGCCAAAGCGAGAAGCCGACCCCAACCAGCGGCGTGAAGGGAACAAAGGGCGCGCGAAAGCTGCGTCGCGCGTCTGGCCGCGTGCGGCGCAGCACGACGATCGCCGAGCAGATGACGACGAAGGCGGAGAGCGTGCCGATATTCACAAGCTCCGCCACTTCCTTGATGGGATAGAGCGCGGCGACGAGCGCCGTTAGCGCGCCGGCGATCAGCGTCGGCCGATAGGGCGTAGAAAAGCGCGGATGGAGCTTGGCGAACCAGCCGGGAAGCAGACCGTCGCGGCTCATCGCGAACCAGATGCGCGCACAGGCGAGGAGAAAGGCGAGCATCACGCTGACGATGCCGGCGACCGCGGCAAGCGACACGATGAACGCGACCCAGGACAGGCCGAGCGCGGCGAAAGCGGTCGCGACCGGCGCCGGATTGTCGAGCGTGTCGTAGCGCACGATGCCGGTGAGCACGAGCGACATGGCGATATAGAGGGTGAGCGCGACGACGAGCGAGAGAAGCACCGCGCGCGGCACGTCGCGCTGCGGCGCGCGGGCTTCTTCGGCGGCGGTCGTCAACGTGTCATAGCCGAACACGGCGAAGAACACGACCGCCGCGCCTTGCGCCACGCCGGAAAAGCCGAAGGGCATGAAGGGCGACCAGTTCTCAATGCGTACGTAAGGGATGCCCGCCGCTATCACCAGCAGCGCCGCGGCGATCTTGACGACGACCATCGCCGTATTGAAGCGGGCGCCAAGTTCGACGCGTAGCGTCAACAGGCCTGCGACGCCGAGCGCGCCGAGCGCAGCGCAAATGTCGACGACGCGGCCCGCGCCCGTTCCCGGCGCGCCGCTCGCCCATTCGGGAAGGGCGAGGCCGACTTGCGCAAGGAGCGCCTGCAAATAGGCGGACCAGCCGATGGCGACGACGGCGACGACAAGCGCATATTCCAGGAGAAGGTCCCAGCCGATGATCCAGGCGGCGAGTTCGCCGAGCACGGCGTAGGCGTACGTATAGGCGCTGCCGGCGACGGGGATCATGCCGGCGAATTCGGCGTAGGAGAGCGCCGCCGCGGCGCTGGCGACGCCGGCGATCAGGAAGGAGAGGGCGACGCCGGGCCCCGCCTGCGTCGCCGCAACCACGCCGGTCAAGACGAAAATGCCGACGCCGATCAGTCCGCCGAGTCCGATGCCGGTGAGCTGCCAGACGCCGAGCACGCGGCGGAACCCGCCCGGCCGGTCGGCTTCGGCTTGCAGCGATTCGATCGATTTGACGCGCAGCAGCGAGGAGGAAAGCTTCATCAAAGGCCCGTCGGCGGATATTCCGCCATGACGTGCATAAGCGATCGGCGCGTTGCTGTCATGACGGCGCGACCGCGCACAAGAAAGAGCGGCCGTCAAAGACCGCTCTCTCATTTGTCTAGGACGAGGCGCTTATTTCTTCGCGGCCTCGAGATGGGTCAGCGCCTCTTCGGCATGTTTGGTCGCGATGTCGGCATGTTTCTGCTTGCCGTGATCGATCGCCATTTCGAGATGCGATATGCCCTGTTTAGTGTGCTCGTTGGCTTTCTCGGCCTCGGCCGCCTTGGCGTGTTTGAGCGCTTCCTCCGCGTGCATTGTCACCGCATCGGCCTTTCCAGCCTTCCCCTCCTGGATCGCCTGTTTGGTATGGGTGATGGCCTCAGCCAGATGATCTTCTGCGTAGGCCAGCCGCGGCGCAAAAAAAGCCGCGACGGAGAGAGCCAGCGCCGTTGCAAAGATTCTGCGATTCATGGACGTCTCCTCGATGCTTCGCCGCATAACCGTAAATATGGTTGCATTCGCCGCAGTATCGAGGTCTCGTCCGGCGTTCCCCTCGCGATGCGCTCACTGCCGGTCGGCGGCAAAAAGCTCACAGCTCTCGCCAAACTCTGCGAGTCCGCCTTCAAGGAATGATGCGAGAAGCGGGATGCCAAGCAGATAGACCGATGTCGAGCCCTCATGCCGCGCTCGCGCCTGCGCTACAGCTTCATTCCATTCGTTGGCGGCGAAGTCGCCGCGTCCGACCCACATCAGCGCAACCAGCTCGACCTGCTCATCGATGTCCATGGCGTCGATAAAGGAAGAAATCTCGTCGCGCGTCGAGGAAAATGCGTCCTCGGTCAGCACGCTGACGAAATGATCGTCAGTGGGGTTCGAGGCGTCCGCCTCGACGCCCTCGTCTTCACTTTCAAGTTCGCGGGCCTTGACGACGACGAAACAGACCTTGTCGGTATTGATGGTCGGCATTATTCCCCTCCCGTTCTTGAAAAGTCGCTTGACCTTCGCCCTTGCCGTGAAAGACGGCCCTTTGCATATATTCCTCGAAGGCGAGATTTTTACCCAAGTCGACGCCGTCTTTTTTTGGAGTCGGAAATGCGTGTCGGCGCGCCGAAGGAAACGAAGGACAATGAATATCGTGTCGGCCTGACGCCTTCATCGGTCGCCGAACTCGCCCATGCGGGACATGAGGTCTTCATCGAGCGCGGCGCGGGCGAGGGCGCCGGGCTATCCGATTCGGACTACGCCGTCGCAGGCGCAAACCTCGTCGACCGTCCCGAGGCGCTATTTGCCGTAGCGCAACTGATCGTCAAGGTGAAGGAGCCGCAGCGGCGCGAAATCGCCTATTTGCGTCCCGACCATGTGCTCTTCGCCTATTTCCATCTCGCTGCGGACTTCGAGCTCACGCGCGAACTGATGGCGAGCGGCGCGCATTGTATCGCCTATGAGACCGTCACGGCGCCGGGCGGCGGGCTGCCGTTGCTTGCGCCGATGTCGGAAATCGCCGGGCGTCTCGCCACGCAAGTCGGCGCGCATTTTCTTGAGAAGCAGGCCGGCGGCCGCGGCGTATTGCTGGCCGGCGCGCCGGGTGCGCCGCCTGCCGACGTGCTGGTCCTCGGCGCCGGCAGCGTCGGCGTGCAGGCTGCGGCGATCGCGCTCGGCATGGGCGCGAGCGTGCTTGTCGCCGACCGGAATCCTGACGCGCTTCGGCGGCTCGAAACGCGCTTCGGCTTCGCGGCGCGCACCATTTATTCGACTCGCGCGGCGATCGCCGAATCGGTGAAGCGCGCCGATCTCGTCATCTGCGCGGCGCTGGCGCCGGGCGCCAAGGCCCCGATCCTGATCACGCGGGAGATGCTGGCGACGATGAAGCGCGGCGCGGTGATCGTCGACGTCGCGATCGATCAGGGCGGCTGCTGCGAGACCTCGCGGCCGACGAGCCATTCCGACCCGATCTATGTGGTTGACGGCGTCGTGCATTACTGCGTCACCAACATGCCCGGAATCACGCCGCGCACGTCGACTTTCGCGCTCAATAACGCCACGCTGCCTTTCGTGCTGGCGCTCGCCAACAAGGGCTGGCGCCGGGCGGTCGAGGACGATCCGCATCTTCGGGCGGGACTGGAAATTTCCGCTGGGCGGATACTTTCCGCGCCTGTCGCCGCCGCGCATGGTCTGCCGGCGTCCTCGAACCTCAATGTGTTGGACAGCGCCGGGGCCGCGTAGCGCGTTCCTGGGCGCCGTCCGGCCGCCTGCGACCTTTCGCCTATCCGCTTTAGAAGGACGTTCGGATCCGGATGCATCAATATTGCATTGTAATAATTAGAGCTTATGTCGCTGAGACGCAGCTCGCGTCGGCTTGGCCGATAGAGCTTTTCTCATCGGCGCGCAATTGTTAGACCGGAGCCACGCGGCGGTTGCGAGCGGCGCGCCCCCTCATTCGAAACAACAGGTTTAGGGCATGAGCGCGAACGAGGACCAGGACCCCGCGGCCACCCGGCGGCGGCGGGGCCCGGCGGACAAGGCTCCTGCGGGCGCCAAGGCGGCGCCAAAGAAGACGCCGCGCAAGACCAAGAAAGAGCCTGTAGCGGCGCGGGCCGCCGACTTGGACGCTCTCCCGCGCCCGCGCAAGGCGCCTCCCGCGAAGCGGGACGGCGCTGGCGCGCCATTGCTCGCCAATATGGAGACGTTCGGCCGTCTCGACTTCGAAACGATCGCCGAAAATATGGCGCAGCTCGTCGACCAGGGGCGCAAGGCGCTCGCCGCCGCGATCGGGGGCGTCAATCCCGACGAAGCGCGCAGCGAACTTGCCGCGAGCGTCGCCGACGCCACCAAGACTCTCGGCGCCGTCGCCGAATGGTGGCTGTCGAAACCCGAGCGCGCCGCTGCGGCTCAGGCTGATCTTTACAGCGGCCTCAGCGAGATTTGGCGGCAGACCATGCGCCGTTACGGCGGGGAGGATGTCGCCCCGATCGTAGCGTCCGATCTCTCCGACAAGCGGTTCGTCGCGCCTGAATGGAACGACAACCCGTTTTTCGATTGGCTGCGGCAATCCTATTTGCTGACCTCGCGCTGGGCGAGCGACATGGTGGAGAAGGCCGAAGGGCTCGACGCGCAGACAAAGGCGCGGGCCGCCTTTTATGCGCGGCTCATATCGAGCGCGGTCTCGCCGTCGAATTTCGTGCCGACCAACCCCGAACTGTTGCGCGCGACGATCGACGCCAAGGGCGAGAATCTTGTCCGCGGCCTGAAAATGCTTGCGGAAGACATTTCCGCCGGCGGCGGCGTGCTGAAGATTCGTCAAAGCGCGGCGCGGCGGTTCGAACTCGGCGTGGATCTAGCGAATACGCCCGGCAAGGTGATCTGGCGCAATGACGTGATGGAGCTCATCCAATATGAGCCGATGACGGCGGAAGTCTATGCGCGGCCGCTGCTCATCACGCCGCCCTGGATCAACAAATTCTATGTGCTCGATCTCAACGCCGAAAAGAGCTTCGTGCGCTGGGCCGTCGAGCAGGGCTTCACGGTCTTCATCATTTCCTGGGTGAATCCCGACGAGACCAAGGCCGAAAAGGGCTTTGAAGCCTATATGCACGAAGGCGTGCTGACGGCTCTTGACGTGATTGAGAAGGCGACCGGAGCGCGCAAGGTTACGGCGGCCGGCTATTGCGTGGGCGGCACGCTGCTCGCGCTGACGCTCGCCTATATGGCCGCGACCGGCGATGATCGCATCGACAGCGTGACCTTCTTTGCGACGCAGGTCGATTTTTCCGACGCTGGCGATCTGCAGATTTTCGTCGACGAAGCGCGGCTTGCGGCGCTCGACGAGAGCATGGCGCGCACCGGCTATCTCGAAGGCGTCAAGATGGCCAACGCCTTCAACATGCTGCGGCCGAACGAACTCATCTGGAATTACGTCGTCAACAATTACATGAAGGGCGTCGAGCCCGCGGCGTTCGATCTCCTCTACTGGAATTCCGATTCAACGCGCATTCCGCGGGCCAATCACTCCTTCTATCTTCGCGGCTGCTATCTCGAAAATCGCCTGGCGCGCGGCGAGATGGTCATCGACGGCGTGCGGCTCAATCTGCGCCAGGTTAAAATCCCGGTCTTCGAAGTCGCGCCGAAGGAAGATCATATTGCGCCGGCGCAATCGGTGTTCCGCGGCGCGAAGTTCTTCGGCGGCGAGGTGACCTTCGTATTGGCTGGTTCGGGCCATATCGCGGGGATCATCAACCCGCCCACCAGGGAAAAATATCAGTATTGGACCGGAGGACCGGCGAAGGGCGTCCTCGAAGATTGGGTCAAGAAGGCGAAGGAGACCAAGGGCTCTTGGTGGCCGTACTGGCTCGGCTGGGTGACGGCGCAGGCGCCGACCAAAGTCCCCGCGCGCCAGCCCGGCGGCGGCAAGCTCAAAATCATCTGCGACGCGCCGGGCGAATATGTGCGGGTGAGGGGGTAGGCGACGCGCGGGAAGCGGCGCCAATCCCTCGCGCCGACGCCTTAGCCCGGAAGCACCCCGATGCGCTTCAGCAGCCAGTAGAGTCCTGCGACCGCAATCAGCGCCGAGAGCGCGTAAACGAGCTTTTCGCTCCGCTTGCCGCCTGTCTGCTTGTCGATGAGGAACAGGATCGGCATTGCCGCGAAGACGATGGCGATCTGGCCAAGCTCGACGCCGATGTTGAAGGCGGCGAGCGCAGGCACGACGCCCCCTTGCGGCACGCCCATCTCGGTCAGCGCCGAGGCGAAGCCAAATCCATGGATGAAGCCGAAGAAGAATGTGTTGCGCCAGCGGTTGTCGACGTCGCGCGAGAAGAAATTCTCCACCGCAACGAAGATGATCGAGGCGGCGATCAGCGACTCGACCAGGGTCGAGGGCAGCGTAAAGATGTTGAGCGCCGCAAGCGACAGCGTGATCGAGTGTGAAATAGTGAAGGCGGTGACGATCTTGACGACCGGCCAGATGCGGTTTGCCCATAAAATGAGGGCGAACAGGAAGCACAGATGGTCGTAGCCGGTGACGATATGTTCGACGCCGGCCTTGACAAACTTCCACATGAGCTGCGCCATCGTTTCCATCGGTTTTGACAGATCGAGCGGCGGATCGTCCGGGTAGAGCATGGTCTGGCCGGCGTTTTCGCCCTCCAGCGCAACCAGATGCTTGCCCTTTGCGCCTTGCGCGGCGAGGAGCTTGGTCGCGTCGTAAAAGAGCGGGCCCTCCGTCGCGCCGCAATCGAAGCGCAGGACGACGAGCGCGCTGTCTTGATTCTCTGGATCTTCGCCGACTTTTCCGATGGTTTCGACGCAGGCGCGACCGCTCCCGTCCCGCATCGCGATCCGCTTTTCGACGAACTTTCCGATTTCCGCTTCAAGCGCGCCCGGAGGCGAAAGATCGACGCCAATGCGTTCGTTCATCGTCTCCTGAAACATGCGCTCGAGGTCCGTGCCGAGAAAGCCGACGTCGACGATGAAGACGCGATTGTCTTTGGGCGCGATCTTGCCGGTCGAAATATCGGGCGTATGCGCCATGGCTGAGGCCGCGAGACCCACGCTAAACAAGATCACTGCGGCGATTGTCCTGAAACCCCCGGTCATGCGCGCTCCCTTCGTTTGTTGGCGCGCAACATGCCAAAGGAGCTTGCGGCGGACAAGACAGCGCAAGCGCAACCATTGGCGACGCGGCGCGGCTTCTCAGGATGAAAGAGCTCGATTGGACTGGCGAGAGCGCTCCGTTGCTCAAGTTCAGGCGTCGACGACAGGGACAGCGCGTTTTCGAAGGGTAGTATGCTATGGCGTCGCCGTGGCGCTCCCGCCTTCACAGAGTGAACCGCCGGAAATGCTTGATCGTGACCTCCGCGACCGCTCGGCGACCTTGACGACTTCAGAGGGCAGCCTGACCGCGCTCGCAACGCTGGCGCTGATGGCCGGCGCTGTGGCGGGTCTCGTCTGCGCGCTCTTTCGGATCGTGCTGCTGCGCGCCGACGATCTTCGCGCGGCGGCGGTCAATTGGGCCCACGCCCACTCAATCATGGGATTTCTCGCGCTTGTCGGCGCTTGCGCGTCCGCCGCCGTCGCCGCTGCATGGCTGGTGCGGCGGTTTTCGCCCCATGCGTCGGGAAGCGGGATTCCGCATGTCGAGGCGGTCTTGCATGGTCAGGCGGCGCCGGCGCCTTTTGTCCTCCTGCCGGTGAAATTCATTGGCGGATGCCTGGCGATCGGCTCGGGCCTTGCGCTCGGCCGCGAGGGTCCCAGCGTGCAGATGGGCGCGGTGGTCGGTCAGCTCTTCGGCGGCGCCTTCCGCCGCGACTGGGCGGATTGCCGCGTTCTGCTGGCGGCGGGCGCGGGCGCGGGCCTGGCGACAGCCTTCAATGCGCCGATGGCCGGCGCGGTTTTTGTTCTCGAAGAGCTCGTTCAAAAATTCGAACACAGAATAGCGATTGCGGCGCTGGCGGCGTCCTCGACGGCGATCGCCGTCGCCCATCTTATTCTTGGCGACGCGCCGGATTTTCAATTGCCGGCGCTGGCCTATCCCGCCCCTGCGATCGGCCCTCTGTTCTTCGTTCTTGGCGCGGTTTGCGGGGCGGTTGCGGTCGCCTACAACAGGGCGGTGCTGGCGACGCTGGCGGCAGTGGACCTCGTGCGCGGCCTGCCGGCGGAGACATGCGCCGCCGCGATCGGCGCGGCGACGGGCGTTCTCGCCTGGTTCGGACCCGAATGCGTCGGCGGCGGCGACAATCTCACCCAGAATGCGCTGCTCGGCTCACAAGGTCTTTTCGTCCTGCCCTATCTCTTTCAAATGAGGTTTTGGTTCGGCGCATTGTCCTATTCGGCAGGAACGCCGGGCGGTCTTTTCGCGCCGCTGCTGACGCTGGGCGCTCAGCTGGGGCTGCTCTTTGGCGCCGGTTGCGGATTGGCGTTTCCGGGTCTTCCGATTCAGCCGCAAGCCTTCGCGGTGGTAGGCATGGCCGCGTTCTTCGCGGGCGTGGTGCGCGCGCCGCTCACCGGCCTTGTGCTGGCGACGGAAATGACGGGCAGCGCGCTCCTGCTGCTGCCGATGCTGGCGGCCTGTTTCACGGCCATGCTCATCCCGACGCTGATGAGCGATGCGCCTCTCTATGAGTCGTTGCGCGACCGATTACGCTTCCTGCGCTGATCGAGGCGTCGCGAGAGGTTCTTCTCTTGAAGGCTGGTGGGGGAAGTAGGACTCGAACCTACGAAGGCTTAGCCAGCGGATTTACAGTCCGCCCCCTTTGCCGCTCGGGACATTCCCCCATCATCTCGCCAAAGAGACGGCGGCCGCGTTGAGCGCGGCCGGCGAAGCGGCATATGCGGCCCCCGCCGGCCAGTGTCAACCTCAAACTCCCCGGCAGGCGGCCGCCGGTTCCGAAGCGGCCAGATTCGCCAGCTCGGCGTCGGAAAAGAGCCGCGAGCGCGTCAGGAATCGCAGGCCGGTGCCATTGTCGAGCGAAAACATGCCGCCCTGGCCCGGCACGACGTCGATGACGAGCTGCGTATGCTTCCAGTAATCGAATTGCGCCGCGCCGATGTAGAATGGCGCGCCGCCGATTTCGCCGAGCAGCACGTCGCGATCGCCGACAAGGAAGTCTCCCTGCGGATAGCACATCGGCGCCGAGCCGTCGCAGCAGCCGCCTGACTGATGGAAGAGAAGGTCGCCATGTTCGCGACGCAGCCGCTCGATGAGATCGAGCGCGGCGGGGGTTGCGACGACTCTTGGCGGACAATCTTCCTTCAAGGCGAACATCTCCATCGCTTGTCATTCCCGACGCGCGCAAAGCGCGCGGTCGGGAATCCAGAGCAAACACCATGGCTCTAGTTGCGACTCTGGATTCCCGGTCAGGCCTTCGGCCTGCCGGGAATGACAGGCCGCGATGTCCCAATAGAAGCAATAGCGGCTTCAGAAGAAGCCGAGCTTCTTCTCGCTGTAGCTCACCAGCATGTTCTTCGTCTGCTGATAGTGATTGAGCATCATCTTATGGTTCTCGCGGCCGATTCCCGACTGCTTGTAGCCGCCGAAAGCGGCATGGGCGGGATAGGCGTGGTAGCAGTTCACCCATACTCGCCCGGCGTGAATGGCGCGGCCGAAGCGATAGCAGCGATTAGCCTCACGGCTCCATACGCCGGCGCCGAGGCCGTAGAGCGTGTCATTGGCGATGGCCAGCGCCTCGGCGTCGTCCTTGAAGGTCGTCACCGAGACGACGGGACCGAAGATCTCCTCCTGGAACACCCGCATGCGATTATGGCCTTCGAGCACGGTCGGCTTCACATAGAAGCCGCCGGCAAGTTCGCCCGCGAGCGCATTGCGCTCGCCGCCGGCGAGCACCTTGGCGCCTTCCTGCTTGCCGATGTCGATGTAGCTTAGGATTTTTTCGAGCTGTTCGGAGGACGCCTGCGCGCCGATCATCGTCTCGGCGTCGAGCGGGTTGCCCTGCTTGATTTCGCCGACCCGTTTCAGCGCGCGCGCCATGAAGCGATCGTAGATTTTCTCATGCACCAGCGCGCGGCTCGGGCAGGTGCAGACCTCGCCCTGATTGAGCGCGAACATGACGAAGCCCTCGATCGCCTTGTCGAGATAATCATCGTCTTCGCGCGCGACGTCCTCGAAGAAGATGTTGGGGGATTTGCCGCCGAGTTCGAGCGTCACCGGGATAAGGTTCTGACTGGCGTATTGCATGATCAGCCGGCCGGTCGTCGTCTCGCCGGTGAAGGCGATTTTGGCGATGCGGCTCGATGAGGCGAGCGGCTTGCCGGCCTCGAGTCCGAATCCGTTGACGATGTTGAGCACGCCCTTCGGAAGAAGGTCGCCGACCAGCTCCGCCCAGACGAGAATGCTGGCGGGGGTCTGTTCGGCCGGCTTGATGACGACGCAATTGCCGGCGGCGAGCGCCGGCGCGAGCTTCCACGCCGCCATCAGGATCGGGAAGTTCCAGGGAATGATCTGGCCGACGACGCCGAGCGGCTCGTGGAAATGATAGGCGACGGTGTCGTGCTCGATTTCGGAAATGCCGCCTTCCTGCGCGCGTATGGCGCCGGCGAAATAGCGGAAGTGATCGATCGCGAGCGGAATGTCGGCGGCCATCGTCTCGCGGATCGGCTTGCCATTGTCCCAGGTCTCGGCGGCGGCGAGGACCGCGAGATTAGCCTCCATCGCATCGGCGATGCGATTGAGGATGAGCGCGCGTTCGGCCGGGCTCGTCTTGCCCCAGGCGTCTTTGGCGGCATGCGCGGCGTCGAGCGCCGCCTCGACGTCATCCTTGTCGGAGCGCGCGATCTCGCAAACCTTCTGGCCGGTGATCGGCGAGATATTGTCGAAGACGCGGCCCGATTTCGCGTCAACCCATGCGCCATTGATGAAATTGCCGTAGCGGGCCTTGAACGGCGGCTTGAGCGCGGCGAAAGTCTCGTGCTTGGTCATGGGCGTTCCTCGTCTTTTGCCGGTTCTTTTCCGCTCATGATAGCGGCTCTCGGGCCAACGCCAAGCGGAATGAACGCTCAAGAAGAGGCTCGTCAGGAGCTTCTGCGGCGCTTCGTCTTTTGCGCCAGAAGAATAAAGGCTTCCACCTCATGAGCGAGGCGCTCCACATCGGCGATGCGCGAAGAACCTCCAAACTCCTTGAGGCGCTTGTGGATCGACTTCGCGGCCGTGACGAACTTCGCCTGACCGGAGAGCAGGAACCCTTTGTTGGCCCTCTCGAACGCGACCGCGCAGTCCATCGATTGCGCGGCAAGAGCGACGCTCAAGAGCGTCTCCTCATATTCGACAAGGCTTTCGATGGCGTCCAATCCTTGATTGAGTTTCGAACGGAAGCTCTTTTCGTCTGTTCCGTCATAGCTGATCCAGTCGGTCCGCGAAAAATCCGAGGGTGGTTTGGCTTTTGCGGATTTTACGATGAGGAGCGGCTTACCGCACATCGCCGCAAATCCGAGCTCGAGCATTATGTTGGCTAATGCGGTAGGTCGCGTTTTGTCGGAAAAGATCGCGACGGTGAATCCGGTCGCGCGAATGAGTTCCAGAATTCGTTCCAGAAAATCCTTGCCGCCAGTTGAAGCGTCGGCATCTTTTGTTTGAAATTCTCTTTCGCTCAATACGTCTTCAACAGTGCGCGCCATATCCAAATCGATTGCGGGCGGCCTCCCAAGCTGACGCATGACAAATGCATGTTTGGGAAATAGCCGTTTTGGAGGCGTGTCCAGAATTGCCTCGGTCAGAGGCGAAAATACGAGAGGCACTATTTTTTCCGAGTGATATCCTTGATTCCCTTATACGGACCAGGGGTCTTCTTCTGATCGACGATTCGACCTGTCGTCGTATCTATCGTCACGTAACGATTGGTGATCGGATTCTTGGCCTGCACGCGCTCTTTGACCGCTCCAATTCTGCCGGACTGACCGGTATTCTTGCTCATGGTTTTTCTCTTTGATCTCGTACCCTGAATGATGCCACGGGCGGCGTCCGTCCTCAACGTCTTTGAGGAAGGAAAGCGGCCGTCGCGGCGCGTCAGCGGGGTCGTTATCGCAAACACGCCTTCGCCAGCGCTTGGAAGGCGCGGGCGCGATGCGACAGCGCCTGCGAGCCGTCGCCCGGCAACGCGTGTTTTTCCGCCGACATCATCTCGCCGAAGGTCTTATCGAGCCCGTCGGGCCTGAAGATCGGATCATAGCCGAAGCCCTTCTCCCCCTTGGGCGGAAAGACGAGAGCGCCGTCGACCCGTCCCTCGAACTGCTCGACATGTCCGTCGGGCCAGACGACGGCGAGCGCGCAGGCGAAATGCGCGCGATGGGGCGGCGTGGCGCGGCGCCCCTCAAGCTCGCGTTCGACCCGCGCGCAGGCGGCCTTGAAATCGCGGCCCTCGCCTGCCCAGCGCGCCGAATAGACGCCGGGCGCGCCGTCGAGCGAGTCGACGCAAAGGCCGGAATCATCGGCGAAAGCGGGAAGGCCGGATGCTATGGCGGCGGCGTGCGCCTTGAGCAGCGCATTGCCGGCGAAGGTCTCTTCAGTTTCTTCCGGCTCCGGCAGGCCGAGATCGCCGGCCGACACCGCCTCGACGCCATGCGGCTCAAGCAATTGCCTGAGTTCCCATAGCTTTCCGGGATTATGCGTCGCGATGACGAGCTTGCCGGCGATTTTGCGCGAATCCATCCGCTTCCCTCCGCCGCGGCTTTTAGCGCGCTGGCGGGCGTCGCCATAGCGCGATGTCTCCGTGAGCTGAAGCGATTCGGGGTCCGGATCGCCCGTTCGGGCCTTGGATGACAGGACGGAAGGCGCTACAAAGTTATGCCCTGGCGCGGTTAACCCCGCCTTTACTATGCTTGGCAACGATTGAGGAGCCGAGAAGACGGTCCGGAAGGCGCCAGGCCTGACGCGGCGAATTTCGCCGCTCGATTTTTCCCGGAACGCAAGGGACGAAATGACCTCAACCATTCTCATTGCGGACGACGATCCCGTTCAGCGTCGTCTTCTTGAAGCTATGACGCGGCGATTTGGTTATGAGGCCGAGACCGTCGAAAGCGGCGAACAGGCAATCGCGCGGCTGACCCAGCATGGAGCCAAGCCCGTGGCGCTGTTGATTCTCGACCTTGTGATGCCCGATCTCGACGGCATGGGCGTGCTCACCCGGATGCGGGACATGAAGCTCGCGACCCCGGTGATCGTGCAGACGGCCCACGGATCGATCGAGGCCGTCATCTCAGCGATGCGCGCCGGCGCTCATGACTTCGTGGTCAAGCCGGTCGGCGCGGAGCGCCTGCAGATTTCGATCAAGAACGCGCTTTCGGCCGACGCGCTCGCCGACGAAGTGCGCCGCATCAGCCGCCGGGCGCAAGGGGCGCTGACCCTCAAGGACCTCGTCTCGCGCAGCGACGACATGGCGCGCGTCATCAGGCTCGGCCAGCGCGCCGCGCATTCGTCCATTCCCGTGCTTCTCGAAGGCGAATCCGGCGTCGGCAAGGAGATCGTCGCGCGCGCCATCCAGGGCGCGTCGGAACGCAAAGGCAAGCCGTTCATCACCGTCAACTGCGGCGCGCTCCCGGCAAATCTCGTCGAATCCATTCTCTTCGGCCATGAGAAGGGCGCGTTCACCGGCGCCACCGAGAAGCATGCCGGCAAATTCCTCGAAGCGAATGGCGGGACGCTGTTTCTCGATGAAATCGGCGAATTGCCGCTCGATATTCAGGTCAAGCTGCTGCGCGCCCTGCAGGAGGGCGAAATTGATCCCGTCGGCGCCAAGCGTCCGATTCGAGTCGACATTCGTTTGATCTCGGCGACCAATCAAAATCTCATCGATCTCGTCAAACGCGGCCTGTTTCGCGAGGACCTTTTCTATCGATTGAACGTCTTCCCGATCAGCATTCCGCCGCTGCGCGCGCGCCGCGAGGACATCGCCGATCTCGCCAGGCGCTTTGCGGCGCGCTTCGCCGCCGAGGAAGGCCGCAACATTCGCGGCCTGACGTCCGAGGCGCTGTCGCTGCTGACGAGCTACGACTGGCCCGGCAACGTCCGCCAGCTGGAGAACGCCGTGTTTCGCGCCGTCGTTCTCGCTGACGGCGACGAGCTGACGATCGCCGAATTTCCGCAGATCGCCGCTCATGTGCAAGGCTATGAGGTGCGCGTGCCGCCTGCGCCCGCGCCGGGGGCGGCCGCGACAGCGTCACGCGAACGCGAGATCGTCCGAGTCGAAATCCGCGATCCGAACGCGATGCCGCTGGTTGGCGCGAACGGCGAAATGCGCACGCTCGAAGATATCGAGGCGGCGACGATCCGCTTCGCCCTGGCGCATTATCGCGGCCAGATGTCGGAAATCGCGCGGCGGCTCGGAATTGGCCGCTCGACGCTTTATCGCAAGATGAAGGAATATGGGCTGGAGGAGGAGTCTGAAAGCGACTCCGAGCCTTCCGGGACGCTGGTCGCGTAACCTTAGCGCCGGCGCTTCTCTTTACCCTTGCGAGGTTTGCATGACGCTGTTCGATATCGAAGCGACAACGATCGACGGCGCGCCGAAGAAGATCGGCGATTACGCGGGCAAGGTCATGCTGATCGTCAATGTGGCGAGTCGTTGCGGCTTCACGCCGCAATACGCCGGTCTCGAAACTCTCTACCGCACATTCGCCGATCGGGGGCTCGTAGTGTTGGGCTTCCCGTGCAATCAGTTCGGCGCGCAGGAGCCGGGCTCCGAGAAGGAGATAGCATCCTTCTGCTCCACAAATTACGACGTGACGTTTCCGATGTTCGCCAAGATCGACGTCAATGGCGAGCGCGCGCATCCGCTCTATCGCCTGCTCAAGCGCGAGGCCCCGGGGATTCTTGGGTCGGAGGCGATCAAATGGAACTTCACCAAATTCCTCGTCGATCGCGAGGGACATGTCGTGAAGCGCTACGCCTCAACCGACAGGCCCGAGCAGATCGCCAAGGACATAGAGGCGTTGCTGTGACCGAGATCGAGGCTCGAACGATCGAGGGCGGCGATCCGCTCATCTTCGAGGTGAGGGTTCGGGAGGGGGCAAGCGAAACGCAGCATCGCGTCACGGTCTCGCGAAAAGACTTTGAGCGGCTCGGCGCCGGCGATGCGGAAAGGCTTATTAACGCGGCCTTCCGATTTCTTCTCGACCGCGAAGCGAAGGAGAGCATTCTCGCACGCTTCGACGTCAGCGTCATCTCGCGCTATTTTCCGGAGTTCGAGCAGAAGCTGCCGCAATATCTCAAGTGAAGGAGTCAATGTCATTCCCGACGCTCGTGAAGCAAGCGATCGGGAAACCAGAGCAACTCCACGATGTTTGTTGCGGCTCTGGATTCCCGATCAGGCCTTCGGCCTGTCGGGAATGACAAGGGGAAAAGCCTTATTCAGAACGCGGCGCGAAATCTCAGGCCGAACACGTTGATCGGCCCGCGCGCGCTATTGTGAGCAGGATTGACCAACAGTTGATAATCGAGCGTCGCGTCCATGTTCTTGCCGAAGCCGATCTTGTAATAGGCTTCCATATTCTTCTCGCCGGCGTAGGACAGCGCGCCGTCGCCGATATAGACGCTAGTTCCGCCGAGCGCGAAATAGCGCACGCGGTCGCCATGCAGCCCGCTCAACGCGCCGGCGAGGCCGATCTCGTCGTCGTCGCGTCCCCATAACGCCCCGCCGGCGACGACGCCCATCGAGAGCTGACGATCGATATCTGTATAATCCACCGTTTCATAACGGCCGTCGGCCATGCTGGCGCGCAGGAAGAAGCCGAGATGCGGCGCGAGCTGCTGTTTGATGTTTATGCCGCCGCCGGTCTTCACCGCGCGTCCCCGCGCGTTGTCGATGCTTGGCGGGAAATTGCGGGCAAGATAGGCGTAACGTATGACGTCGTCGATCTTGCTGATATAGCCGTTGTCGCCATAAGCGAGGAATTTGATGGCGCCGGGCTGATTGAAGAGATCGTAGCGCGCTTCGAATTCGACGATGCTCATGAATTGTCGAAACAGTTGCGGTTCGATGTCGAAACTGTTCGGGGTCGTCGAGAGCTGGAATACGCCGCCGCGCGCCGTCCACCAGGCCTGCTTCCATTCCGCGGCGAGTCCGTAGGTATAGCCCCAGGCGTCGGCCGCGTAGTCCATGGCGCCCATGTCATTGAACGCGAAGTTGAGAAAGCCGGTTGTCGGGTCGTGAGCATAGACGTTGTCGTCGAAGATGTCGGGCACGGCGAATTTTCCGAGCGTGATGACGATGCGGTCCTTGTCGACCCTGCCCGAAATCTGGTTTTGCGTCGATTCCAGCACCTCGCTTCGGGAGCCTGTGTCCGGGTCTCCCTGTCGCTCGCCGCCGTCCAGTCCGATGAGCTGGCGTAAGAAGTAGCGTTGGAAGCGGATATAGGGGGCCGTTCTGCCTACTTTAGCGACCGCGCCGTTCACATAAGAAGCGGCGCCGACGGAATTGGCGAGCCCATAGCCTGCGTCGATCTCGGGATTGAGATAGACGGCGCCTCCTTCCCACAGGCGAAGGCCGAGAAAAAAATCAGTGGTGGAGCCGACATTGGCCTTGCCGCCGGATGGAAAGCTGTTAGGGCCGTCGTAAAGCGCCCGAAAACGTGGATAGGCCTGAGCGACGTGGGTCGTCTGCGCGTGGACGCTGTAGAGTTCTGGAGCGTCATCGGATCCGTTTGCGCCGTTGCCTGAGCTTTCGCCATTACGCTGGCCGTAATGCAACTCTCCGGGAATCTTATTCTTCTCGCCGAAATGAAAGTTCAGTCCGAAGCGCAACAGATGGTTTTCGTTGCGCACGCGCGACACATAGGTAAAGTCAGCGCCATTGTCGAATAGCTGGGTGTTCAGCGACTGATTGAGGAAGAGATATTCCGCGCGCGCCGACCAGTTTTCGGCGAAAGCGTATTCGAAGCCACCGCCGATCGCATATTTCATGCGCGAGGATTGCGACCAAGGCGCATAAAAAATCCCATCGGGCCCGCCGGCGCCGAGCGTCAAAGTCGTCGGACCCCTTTCGCCGCCCGCCGCGACTCCGCCTGTGAGATAAAGAAGCGTGCGGTCCCATGCATAGCCGAGTCGACCGCGAATGCTTGCGAAGAAATTCGCGCTCGAATTCGACGCCAGCGTGAAGATTGCCGGCGGCGGATAAGCAGGCGAAGCCAAATAGGCGCCGGTCGGCCCGCGCCTTCCGTCGAGAAGACTCAAATCCGTCTCGAACCCCCAGACCCAGGGCCCGCTCTGCCAATTATATCCGGCCTGCGCGCCGACGGTGACGCCGGGATGCGTCGCGCTCGCAGGATAGAGATCGAAGATCGGCGAACCGAAACCGCTCGCAGCCTGCAACCGATCGGCCCCGTGCAGCGGAATGCCGCCGCCGAGACTGGCGCCCATATAGAGGCCGGCCCAGTTGAAAGCCGGCGGTCGCGCCTCGTCTTCGGCGCGCGCGTTTGAATTTGGCGCGCAGAAGACGAAGCCAAAAAGCACGACAAAAAAAACGCGCGCAACGGCGATCCCCTGCTTCCCGGGGTCGAGGGCGGCGGCGCTGGAATGAAGGCGGGATCGCGGCCTATGCATGCGCGCTCTCAAAGCCATGCCGGCGGCGTTTCCTTTGGACAGGCGATCAGGGCGCGCCAGAACATGCCATGCGCCGCGCGCGAATCATCTCTCGGCCATAGTAAAACTGTGTGACAGATTTTCGCAGCGTCATTTGGCGCAGTCCTTGCTATGAACTGTAAAAAATGGCCGGAAGCCGCGGAAAATGCAGGACGCCGCGCCAAAAGGGAGTTCTCACAATGGACTCGCGCCAAACGCAGTTCGATGAGCTGGCCGGAGCGAACGGCCGAACCCGCGCGCCTTATCGAAAGCTTTCGCAGTGGCTGGCCGATACCCCGCCCGAGCTCCTCGCGTCGCGCCGTGAGCAGGCGGAGCTCCTGTTTCGGCGCATCGGCATCACTTTCGCCGTCTATGGCGCGCAGGAGGCGACGGAACGACTCATTCCCTTTGACATCCTGCCGCGCATTCTCTCGCGCCGCGAATGGACGGCGCTCGAAAAGGGCCTGATCCAACGCGTCGCGGCGCTCAACGCCTTCCTTGCCGACATCTACGGCGCCGGCGAAATCTTGAAGGCCGGAATCGTTCCAGCGGATCTCGTCTATAGCAATCCCGCGTACTGCCCCGACATGGCGGGCCGGCGCGCGCCCTACGACATTTTCGTCCATATCGCCGGCGTCGACATTGTGCGCACCGACGATCAGGGCTTCTTCGTTCTCGAAGACAATGCCCGTACGCCTTCTGGCGTCTCCTACATGCTGGAGAACCGCGAAGTGATGATGCGGCTTTTCCCCGAGCTTTTCGCGCTGCACCGCGTCGCGCCGATCGAAAACTATCCCGACGAACTGCTCGCGACCTTGCGCTCGGTCGCGCCGCCGCGCGCCAACAGCGATCCGACGATCGTGTTGATGACGCCCGGCCAATACAATTCCGCCTTCTACGAACACTCGTTTCTCGCCGATAAGCTCGGCGTGGAGCTTGTCGAAGGACGCGATCTCTTCGTGCGCGATGACATCGTCTATATGCGCACGACCGAAGGCCCGCGCCGCGTCGACGTCATCTATCGGCGCATTGACGATGATTTCCTCGATCCGCTCTGCTTCCGGCCCGATTCGGCGCTCGGCGTCGCGGGCCTGATGGGCGCCTATCAAGCAGGCAATGTGACGCTCGCCAATGCAGTCGGCGCCGGCGCCGCCGACGACAAGGCGATGTATACTTACATGCCTGAGATCATTCAGTTTTACCTTGGAGAAGCGCCTCTCTTGCAGAATGTTCCGACCTTCCGCTGCCGGGAAGCTGAAGCGCTCGCTTACGTGCTCGATCGCCTCGATGAGCTGGTGGTCAAGGAAGTCAACGGCTCCGGCGGCTATGGCATGCTCGTTGGTCCCCACGCGACCAAGGCGCAAATCGAGGAGTTTCGGGCAAAGCTCAGGGCGCATCCGGAGAATTTCATCGCTCAGCCGACGCTGGCGCTTTCCACATGCCCCATCGCCCTGGCGAGCGGCGTGGCGCCCCGCCACGTCGATCTGCGGCCGTTTGTTCTGCAGGGCGCAAATGGCGCGCGCGTCGTGCCCGGCGGTCTGACCCGGGTGGCGATGACGGAGAAGTCGCTCGTGGTGAACTCGAGCCAGGGCGGCGGCACCAAGGACACCTGGGTGATCGACGACGCCTGGGTCGACGAGGAGGCGATGGGTCAAGCGTGATAGAACGCTCGCAACGCTTCGCAGTGAACGAAAGATGATCGCCGAAGCGAAACGTAACCGGACGAGCTGATGCTGTCACGCACCGCCGACAATCTGTATTGGCTTGCCCGCTACATGGAGCGCGCTGACTTTCTGGCGCGCGCGATCCAGGCGTCGCGCCGGCTCGCCGCGTTGCCCAAGGCCTATGGCGGCGACGAAACCGAGTGGGAAAGCGTATTGCTGTCCTCGGGCGCGGCGCTGGCGTTCGAAAATTCCGGACGTCCGGTCGACGAAGTCAATGTCGTCGAATTTCTCACCTTCACGCCGGAGAATCCCGGATCGATCCGCAATTGCCTTGAGCACGCGCGCGCCAACGCCCGTGCGGTGCGCACGGCCTTGACCGTCGAAATGTGGGAATCGATCAACGACGCCTATCTCGAAATGCGTGCGCTCGAATCGCGCGGCGGCGTTCCCTGCGCCCAGGAGCTTGCGCGCTTTCTCGAACTCATCAAGCGGACTTCGCTGACCTATGACGGCGGCGCCTATCGCACGATGCTGCGCAATGACGCCTATTGGTTTTCGCGCGTCGGCCTTTTCATCGAACGCGCCGACAACACCGCGCGTCTGCTGGACGTGAAATATCATGTGCTGCTGCCCGAAAAAGAGGTGGTCGGCGGTTCGCTCGACTATTTCCAGTGGTCGGCCATACTGCGCGCCGTATCTGCGCATACCGCCTATCACTGGGTCTATCGCACCAGCATGAAGCCGTGGCTCGTCGCCGATCTCCTGATCCTGCGGCCGGAAATGCCGCGCTCGCTTATTTCCTGCTATGAGTCGATCGTGCGCAATCTCGACAATCTTGCGCGCGCTCATGGCCGCCAGGGCGCGGCGCAGCGCCACGCCCGCGGCGTCTACGGCAGGTTGGAGAAACTCACCATGGAGAGCGTCTTCCAAGGCGGGCTGCATGAATTCGTGCAGTCCTTCATCGCCGAGAACAACCGGCTCGGCGCGCTGATTTCCGAGCAATATCTCTTTTGAGCGACGCCTGATGCGCATTCGCATACGCCACGAAACCACCTATCGCTATGCCGAAGCGCCGCGAATGGCCGTGCAGCATCTTCGCCTGACGCCGCGCAACTATGACGGGCAGCATGTCGTCAATTGGCGCATCGACGTCGATCGCGATTGCCGGCTGGTTCAGTCCGAAGACGCGTTCGGCAATACGCTCCATCGGTTCTCGGTGGACGGGCCGATTGAGTCGATCTCCACCGTGGTCGAGGGAGAGGTGACGACCTTCGACATGGCCGGGGTCGTATCGGGGACGGTCGAGCGCTTTCCGCCGCTCCTTTACATGCGCGAGACGCCGCTGACGGCGCCGAGCGTCGGCATCTGTGATTATGCGCGCGAGTTAACGTCGAAGGAAAGCGGAACGCTCGCCAAGCTGCATGCGCTTCTTGGCGCGCTCTATGAATCGTTTGCGTTCGACGCCGACGCCACCCATGCGGCGACGACGGCCGTGGAATGTTTCGAGCAGCGCAAGGGAGTCTGCCAGGACTTCGCGCATCTCTTCATCGCCTGCGCGCGCCACATCGGCGCGCCGGCGCGCTATGTGAGCGGCTATTTCCTGCGCAGCGACGCGGAGGATCAGGTCGCCGGCCACGCCTGGGCGGAGGCCTATGTCGAGGACCTCGGCTGGGTCGGGTTCGATCCCGCGCATGGCGTTTCGCCGCATGAGAATCATGTGCGCGTCGCCGTGGCTCTCGACTATCTCGGCGCCGCGCCGATCCGCGGCGCGCAGGCCGGCGGCGCCGGCGAGTCGATGGACGTCAAGATTTGCGTCGCGCGGGCGCCCGTCTTCAGCCAGTCCCAATCGCAGTCGCAGTAGCCGGGCTTAGAGGGAAGATCGTTTGGCCGAGCGTCGCGCTTTCGCGCGCCTCGTCGCCGCTTTGCGAAAGCTCGCGCATGCGGGCATCTATGCTTGAAGCGAGGCGCAAGCCGTCGTCGTCGTCGTATTGGAAGTCATACGCGCCGTTTTGGCTGAGCGCGACGACCACCCTCGGCCAGACGCCTTTCCTGTCCCAGCGATGGTAGCGGGTATAGGCCGTGTACCACTTGCCGAACTGCGGCGGCAGATCGCGCCAGGCCGAGCCGGTGCGAAGTATCCAGAATACCGCCTCGAGGAAAAGCCGATTGTCGCGCCCGCTGCATCCAGGATCGCTTGCTTTGCCGGGGAGGAGCGGGGCCACGGCCCGCCAAAGCTCTTCGGAAAGATAATCTTCGATCAATTGATCCTCCGTCGCGGCAAGAGCGACGTCGACCCGGCCAGACGTCAGGTCCGTCCAAAAGCGAGCAATGAACGAATCTACCTTAAGTTGTATAAAATTGCAACACAACCCAGCTGGGGAGTGGCGCCAATGCCCGTCTCAGCGTCGCACAATGGGGAAACGCGCCCGCTTGCGGCTTGCGCGTCCCTGTGGCACAGAGTCGGCGAACGCGTCGACGCGGTTTCAGGCATTTCGGGCGATCAAGCGCTGCAGTAGCTCAGTGGTAGAGCACTCCCTTGGTAAGGGAGAGGTCGAGAGTTCAATCCTCTCTTGCAGCACCATTTTCTTTCTTAGGAATCAGCAACTTGCCGGATCGGCCAAAAAACTGATTCGGCAAGTGCAGGCAGAACAGAGCAGGAAGATGCACGAAAATCCGTGCAAAATCCGTGCAGTTTGTTCGGGCGCTGTTCTCTCTACAAGAGCGGCCGACGCTCATTGATTTGATCGGAGGCGCGGGCAAAACCTAACGCGCTTGGCTTGAGGTGCTGCCATCCTGATAATGCCAGCGTTCAGTCGCTAGTCGCTGATTCGTAAAGGTTGGCATGCCTATCAACCGCAAAATTTGGAAGCCGCCTTTTGCCAAACTTCCTAGCTGGCCCTGTCCTGCTTGTGCCAGCGGCAATCTCGTGGCGCGCAAAGAAACACTTAAGCACGAGGAAACGGGGCCCTCGGCTGAAGCACACCAGCACGACGCTTGGGAGCCAGAGTGGATAGTAGAGCGCTTTTCCGGTCTGCTTGTTTGCCAAAATTCAGCATGTGGGGAAATCGTGGCAATCGGCGGCCATACCCGCCACGTTGAAAACCACGACTGGGAACGCGAAGAAAGAAATTGGGATCGTGAGTTTGAGCCAACCTTTATGTCACCGGCTCCTCCAATTTTTCCCGTACCAGAGAAATGTCCCGAGGCCGTAGCAACGGAGCTGACAAAAGCTTTCGCTCTTTTCTGGTTTGATAGAGGCTCATCCGCTAACCGCCTTCGCTCTGCAGTTGAAGCTTTATTAACCCACCGGAAGGTGCAGCGCACGCGGCTCAACAAAAAAAGAAGCGCGAACGAATCGCCCTTCATGATCGCATTCTCAAGTTTCAACAAACAAACACAGACGCTGGGAACTATCTGCTAGCAATTAAATGGCTCGGCAACGCGGGAAGCCACAACGGTCTTGACGAGTTTGCGGCAAATGATCTGCTCGACGGTTTCGAGCTGTTTGAGCATGTGATCGATCTCGTATATGTCCGCCGGGAGAAGCATCTAAAGAAAATTGCGAAAAACATTAGCTCTCGAAAGGGCCGTCCTGCAAAACCGAGGAAGAAACCTAAACCGTAGACGCTTTGATTGTGGTCGAATTTGAGATCGCCTAGTGCGGCTAATCTTCCCCGAACGTGTAATGGCCGCCTTTGATTTTTTTCTGCGCAGCCCGGAAGCACCACTCAGGTGCCGTGTAAGCTTCGCCGTTAGCAGCTTCCAATCGATCTCTCGCCACTAAGTAGTCCTTCTCAAACGCTTCGAACGTCTTGTGCTTTCCTACTTTTTCCAAGTCGCCAAAGACAATTTCAAGGTTTTTGTATTCTCCAGCCAGACGCGCGGCTGTCGGCAAATGATCATCAAGTTTGAGCGCGGCGTAAATCGCGGGAACAAGTCCCGCAAGCAGTGCGAGAAATGCAGTCAGGCCCCGGAAGGACGGCTCGGCTTTAAGAATGTCCCAGCCTGCAAACGCTCCGCACAGTATGGGCAGCACCACGAATCCTATGCGCAACAGCCGTAGCGTTCGCACCCAAATGAACAGCGTAGTGGATGTGTAAGTGCATCGCTCACGGTGTTGCGCGCATTGTTCGGCGAGAGCGTCTGAAGCGTTGGTCATGATATGTACGTCCCGAAAATCTTTCGCCATTCTGGGCCAGCCAACGACGAGCTCTGGCTCTCGTATCCGCAGGCTCTGGCAGCGCGATCCCTGGCACTTTCGGCACGGGATTTCCACGCATCGCCAATATACATTGCCTCGCCTGTCCCCGGCGCGTAGACGCTGCCGAATGCCTGATTTACAAGGAAGTAAAAGAAGTCGCGCACCATCCAATCATAATATACACTCGTTTTTCCTGCGTGTTCCCATTGGGCCAGGAACCGGACGACGAGCAGCTCTATCCAAAACGATTTTAGCGGGACACTGCATTCTCCTTGCCAGCATTTGATCATGCGGATTAAGTCACGAGTGTTGTTGCTTGTCTTATCATTCGACGCCTTTATTTTATGTGTTGCAATTCAGCGTCCGGATCAGTTGTGACATACTTGCCGCCGTCAGCAGTTACTGGAATCCAAAAGCGATCGTTAGTGAGTCTAAACGCAGGGAGCAACTCCACCGCGAAGCTCACGAATGGCACCATAACCACGGGGCCGTCGCCGCGTATGTTTGTGTTCGGAAACGTGGCAGACAGAACGGTTTTCACCTCCTGCAGAAGTTGTGATTGTTTGTTGCCGGTTCGGCCTTCAAAACGATTGTAAACGCTCGTCGGCAACTCAAATAAAAACA